>OGWU01000206.1_pt1 | contig 38613 bp, 43 predicted proteins | sample 1576071 | NCBI WGS metagenome assembly OGWU01 (sample SAMEA3541582, study PRJEB24748) | human gut metagenome | biome: human gut; feature: human-associated habitat; material: faeces | place: China | collected 2012
TCAATCCTCTCTCACTTATCTATCACACCGGAAATGACCAAAATGACAAAAAAATGAAATAAAATAATTATTTTTTTATATTTTATAAGAATGCAAAACAATGAGGGTGATCGTTATAAAGATTCTGATATCTTTATGCATATATGTGTCATTCAATAGGGAATAGTGATATGATGGCTCTATAAGGAGGTATCTATATGTGTACCAGTTTTACGTATTATAACAACGATTTTTATTTAGGAAGGAATTTAGATCTAGATTGTGGCTTTGGTGAAGAAGTAGTCATAACGCCACGTGAATATAGATTTCAATTTAGACATGAACCAACAATAGAGAAACATTCTGCAATGATTGGAATGGCAACAATTGTCGAAGGATATCCTTTGTATGCCGAGGCGATCAATGAACATGGTTTGGGAATATGCGGTTTGGAGTTTAAAGGAAATGCCAAATACTTTGATTTAATGGATGGCAAAGATAACATTGCTCCTTTTGAAATTATTCCGTGGATCCTATCGAATTGTGTGACTGCCAAGGAGGCAAGAAGTTATTTTGAAAAGATGAATATAATTGACGAAGATTTTGCTCCTAACTTGCCATTATCACCTTTACATTGGATCATTGCGGATAAAGATGATTGTTTTGTGGTTGAGTCAACAAAAGATGGTTTGATGATCTATGACAATATTTTTGGAACTTTGACTAATAATCCGCCATTTCCATATCATCTTTCAAATATGATTAATTATTTGAATTTGACTCCAAAGTATCCAGAGAATCGTTTCAGCAAACGTTTGGATCTAGAACCATTTGCCAATGGAATGGGAGCTTTAGGTTTGCCAGGAGATGCATCAAGTCCTTCAAGGTTTGTAAAGACTGTATTTTTAAAAGAGAATATGACATCATCTGGAACAGAAGAAGTAAATGTTCAACAATATTTTAGAGTATTGAACCAGGTGTCTATGATCAAAGGTTCTGTTATCACAAAAGAAAATAGAGAAGATTACACTGTCTACTCGGCATGTATGAACGCTACAAAAGGAATTTATTATTATCAGACATATGAAAATATGCATATCAACAGTGTATGCATGCATGATGAAAATTTGGATTCTTCTGCGTTAATTGCTTATAAATTAGACAAAACTATAAATTTTTTAAAGTCTAATTCAAAAGCTTAAGAGTTGATTTTAGTTATGTTATACTTTCTTTAATCAAGACAGGAGATCAGTTTATGAAGGATTTAAAATTAGTTATTTGTGATATTGATAGTACGTTGGTTGATTCAAAAAGGAATCTTATGCCTACGACAAGAGAAACGATAGAGAAATTACATGAAAATGGAGTTTATTTTGGAATTGCCTCAGGTAGACCTTTAGATGAACTACAAAGATATGCCAAAATATGGGGATTAAGTTTTGAATTTGATTTTGTGATTGGGATGAATGGATCTGAGTTATGGGATAATATTCATCAAAAGGAATATAGCTATTTCAAGTTAAAGAAAGAATGGATCAAGGAAATTATTGAATTTATGCGACCTTTTAAATCAAATTATTTTATCTATTACCATGGTAAATTACTTGCCAAAGGAATCGACGATATGATGATCAAATCAGCTCATACAAGTGACAAGGAGATTGTTGTTGCTAAATCAGATGCCGATTTTTATCAGGAGGAAAACGCAAAGATCATGTTTAGGGTCGCTGAGGATATCATGCCTGAAATAGAAGCCTATGTTGAAGCTCATCCTAATGAAAATTACAATGGATTTAAAACACAGACTACATTAATGGAATTTGCGGATAAACGTATTAATAAATCGTATGCGCTTAAAAAGATTTGTGAGATGAATGATTTTGAATTGGAAAATGTGGCTGCCTTTGGGGATACGACCAATGATAATGAGATGCTTGAGGTATGTGGCTTGGGTGTATGTATGATCAATGGAAGTGATGATACCAAGGCAGTTGCAGATGATATTACACTTAAATCAAATAATGAAGATGGTGTCGGAGACTATTTAAGAACACACTTTTTAGATAAACTTCAATAAATTTAAGATATTTTTGTTTTTCCTTAAAATAAAGGAAATAACTAATAATAATTCTTAATTTTAATGGTTGTTTTACTTGAGTGTTATAGTAAATAGTTGTACAATGTAAGTGTTAGGAGGTTCGTTAACATGGAACTAAAAGGATCAAAAACAGAACAGAATTTATTAAATGCATTTGCAGGGGAAAGTCAAGCTTGTGTTAAATACCAATATTATGCTTCTCAGGCAAAAAAAGATGGGTATGTAAAAATCCAGAACATCTTTGAGGAAACTTCAAAAAATGAAAAAGAACATGCAAAATTATGGTTTAAAGCTTTACATGGAGGTAAAGTTCCAACAACAACAGAAAACTTAAAAGATGCTGCTGCCGGTGAAAACTATGAATGGACAGATATGTATGTAGAAATGGCAAAAGATGCCCGTGAAGAAGGATTTATCGATATTGCAGAAAAAATGGAAGGTGTAGCCGCTATCGAAAAGCATCATGAAGCTCGTTATAAGGCAATGTTAAAAGAAATTGAAGAAAATACTTTCTTCAACAAAGGTGAAGATACAGTTTGGATCTGCTTGAACTGTGGACACATTCATGTAGGAGCTCAGGCACCAGAAGAATGTCCAGTATGTGCACATGCTCGTGCTTACTTCCAGGAATTAAAAGATCATTACGAATAATTAAAAAATCTCGCTTCGGCGAGTTTTTTTTAGGAAAGGTTTTATTTTTAATATGACTTTTCTTATAATAGATTATATGAAGAAAAAAATAACATCGATCATAGAGGCAAATAATTTATTGAAAGCAGGCTATGTATTAGTCATTGTTGAAAATAAAACAGCTGTATGCATTAAGGAAAGTGCATACTTTTTAATGAATGAGAATTGGCATACGAAAATCAAAGAAGATGATTTTATGGAGATGTTTGAAAATAACACATTCATGATCTGGGAGAATTCATTAGGTGAAGGAATATCTTTGCAAAAAGATGAGGAATATTATGCATGGAGACATAAATATCTTTAAATCGTTTGAAACATTATGTTTTCAATGATATTATTCAGTTAAAGTTAAGAAGGTGTATTTGATGTCGATAATATCGTTTGCGTTAATTATTGTAGTTTCATTTATAGCAGGAATCGAAGGGATCCTTGATGAGTTTCAATTTCATCAGCCTTTGGTGGCATGTACTTTGATTGGATTGGTAACCAATCATTTGCCGGAAGGACTCATTTTAGGGGGATCTTTACAGATGATGGCTTTAGGTTGGGCCAATGTAGGGGCCAGTGTTGCACCAGATGTTACTTTAGCCTCGGTGGCATCTTCAATTTTTATGGTACAGGGATTGAATGGAAGTATTACTGGTGAATATGTAATCTCAGCTTCTATTGCGATTGCAATTCCTCTGTCCGTAATAGGTTTATCTTTAACAAAGATATGTCGAACAAAAGCTATAGGACTTGTGCATAAAATGGATGTTGCCAGCGAAACGGCTGATTTTGGCAAGATTGAAAGACTTCAAATGGCAGGCATTTGTATGCAGGGACTACGTGTTGCTATCCCGGCAGCAATTTTGCTGGTGATTCCTTCTCATCTTTATGTAGTTCTTTTTGAGGCTATGCCGCAATGGTTGTTAGAAGGATTAAGTGTAGGAAGTGGTTTGATTCCAGCGTTGGGCTTTGCAATCGTAATCAATGTACTAGCTTCAAAGAAAACATGGTTGTTCTTTGCGTTAGGTTTTGTACTAGCGGCTTTACCAAATCTTACAACAATTGGTTTGGCGGTTATTGGAATTTCGATTACATTGATTTATATGGCTTTGGATAAAGAAGATTATTCAGAAAAAGAATCCTGATCAAATGAATGACCAGGATTTATTTTTTTGTTTCTTTGTCCTTTTTTGCTTTGTATTTATCTGAATCTAAGAAGAACATCGTAAATGTTGCTCTTGATAAAAGTGTGTTCTTGTCATTAAAGATAAATACTTCATAAACGCCTGTTGTTCTACCTCGCGAAATCTCCTGCGCGATACCGATGAGTTTTCCTCCTGTTCCAGGTTTGATATAGTTAATTGTTCCGGTAAGAGTTACACTATCTCTACCTGTTGCAAAAGAAGCTGCACCGGCTACTGTATCCGCCAGCGAGAATAGAGCTCCACCATGAACAAAACCATGAACGTTCAAGATTTGTTCATCAATGATCATTTCCACTTTTGCATATCCTTCCCTAACTTCTGTGACGCGCATGTCATTGGATTGAAGATATTGTGAACTACTGTTTAAGCGTTTCATTAAATCGTTATTGTTTTGAACTGTTTCCATCCCATTTTCTCCTGCCTTTTTTTAGATATTGTATCACGAAATGTGTTTGGAACAAGTCTTAGTTGGTGTTATAATAATGCCATTAAATTAGAAAGAGGGATATTCGTGTTTGATAATATAGTTGTGCAGATTGCGGTTGCGGTATTAATATTAGGATATGTTGGGTATACGACGTTTAAAAGTATTAAGCTTTATACGGAATATAAAAAAAATTTACCAAATTTTTTAAACACACATAAAGATGCTAAACTGTTCACAGATAATCCGATTTGGTGGATTGGTACAAGTGTCTTGGCTGTTTTTGCCTTTGTGATGATCTTTGTTACAGGGCAATTGGAAACAGAACAGGTATTCTATTTCCGCTTAGCTTATCTAGCAATTGCGGTTATTTTTGTTGGCCTTGCCTTAGAAACCTATGTTCGAAAAAGAGTGTATTTGATCGATGAAGGAATTTATTACATTGGGAAAATTTATCGTTTCCGTATGATGGCTAATTTTGAGGTTCGCAGTGGCATTGTTCAAAACATTCGTATTTTGATGAATGATAAGGAAAAATTGGAAGTTTCTAAAAAAATGGGCGTTTATATCAACGATGCTTATGATGAATGGAAAAAACAAAAGAAAGGAAAAAGAAAATGATTCCTTTATTTTTGTCAGATCTGGATGGGACTTTGATTCATGAAGAAAGCGCAATGATTTCTTCAGATGATGTGCAGGAAATAAAAAATTGGCAAAAACAAGGATATTTATTTGGCTTGGTAACAGGACGAGATCGGGTTTTCTGTATGAATCTTTTAAATCGTTATGAGATTGTTCCGGATTGTTTGATCACGTGCAATGGAGCAATGACGTTTTGGAAAGACCATCGGATTGATGCGTCTTTGATTGATTTATCTGTTGCTAAAAATATATTAAAAGAACTAGAGATGTATCTCGATACAATAGATCCTTTTTTTACAGCAGAGGATGGTTCAAATTATTTTCTTCGAGAGGATGATCCAAAACGTATACAGAAAGAATTTGCTTATCTAGGGTGGGTTCGAGAAAAATCTTTGAAAACATACTTGAAAAGCCGAACAGAAGGATTGGCAAAAATTAGTATTGCGGCTAAAAGCCTAGAGAATGTACAGCGTTTGCTTCCCGAATTTCAAGAGAAATTCACAAATGTGGAAGTGATGACTACTTCAAAAGATTATATTGAGATTACTCGAAAGGCAACCAATAAAGCACATGCGATGACAAAATTGATCGATCATCAAAATCTAAATTTAAAAGAGATTATATTTATAGGGGATGGATCGAATGATATTCCTCTATTTGATATGTTAGAATGTACATATGTAATGCGACATGCATCTGATGCGATACGAAAACATGCTCAATGGGAAGTTTCCAACGTAGCAGAGGCAATAAGGAAAGAAAGAGAGAGTCGATAATATGTCAAGAAAAAGAAAAAAGGGAGCAAAGGCTACGGCAGCTTCAATGGTCTTGGAAGTATTAAAGAAAAAGAATGCGGTAAATAAGGAAACAGCACTTCCGGTTGATGCATTCAAAGATTTAAAACTTACAACAACTACGTTGAGTTATACAATTGCCAATCTGGTAGAAGAAGGTGTTGTAGGACAAACAGAGGATGGAAAATTTTACTATGATGATGCAGGTTTTAAAGCCTTGGAAACAAAGTTTGTTCGCGGCTATGCGATGATTTTTATCATCCCTATTGCAGCAGTGATCTTAATTTATTTTATTCAATTTTTAATGAGATAGATGTCGCAAGTTGCGGCATTTTTTAGAAAGGGGCTCATGTATGAATAAAAAGAGTGTTTTTCGTATCGTTATCACATTTATAGTTGTAAGTGCCCTTTTTATTGCGGGGTATTTTGCAATCGATGCCTATACACAAAAGGTCCCAATTATGTCAATTCGGCAATCTAAAAAGATTGGTGCCACATATATGACATTAAATAATCCATTTTTTGAGATTATTGATGAACAGTTACAAAATATTCTTTCGACAGAAGGATATACGCTGATGTCTTTAGATCCTGTATTGGACCTAAAGACACAAAGAGAACAAATTGAATATCTAATTGATCAGAAAGTTGATGCGATCGTGGTCAATCCAGTTGATTATAAAGGATTAAGAACTGTGTTAAATAAAGCATATAAAGCCGATATTCCTATATTTACTGTGGATACAGAAGTAATAGATGAAGATCTTGTGACATATAACATTGTTTCAGATAATTATGATGCAGGTGTACAGTGTGCAAAAGACATGATGCAACGTCAAGATAAAGCGAATATCGTGTTACTTGAACATAATACAGCCAATTCGGCTTGTTTGCGTATTCAGGGGTTTGTTGACACGATTGAAGGGAATGCGAATTACCAAATTATCAAACGAATTGAATGTCAAGGGCAACTGGAAGTGGCGATGCCTTTGATGGAAGAATACTTACAGGAAAATGAAAATATTGATGTAGTAATGGCCTTGAACGATCCAAGTGCTCTGGGAGCTCTTGCGGCATTGGAATCGCAAAATAAGCTGCAAGATGTGCTGGTTTATGGTGTGGATGGAACACCGGAAGCCAAAAGGTTGATCAACGAAGGACGCATGCAGGCAACAGTTGCACAGTCTCCAGAAACGATGGGTAAAAAAGCAGGGCAGGCGATTCTTGATTATTTTAATGGTAAAAAGATTCAAAAGAATGTAGTTGAGGCGGTGACGATCATTACCCAAGACAATATTCAAGATTATTCACTGGAGGGGTGGCAGTGATGAAGGTGTTTTTAAAAAATCGGTTAGATTATATCTATCTGTTGATGTGTATATTAAATTATGCTTTGATCTTTTTTATAGGGGCAATCGTTACGATCTCAATTCAAAGAATCATAGATATAGCGCGGGCAAGAAGTTTTATGGATATGTTGGATTATCTTCCCGGAGATGGATTGACTAATTTTATCTTTTCTATGATTTGTTTCTTTGTGTTGCTCTTTATCATGATAATTCCGCGAATGCGTAAGTTAAATGGGAAAGAAATCATTATTTACTATGCTTTTGAAATTTGTCTTTGTTTATTGATCATAAAAAATACATACTTTACCAGCAATGTGATCTTATTATTAGTGATGGCAGATGCGATGACATATACGCCAAGTAATAAGTATCGTATTTTGATATTGGTTGTATTGTTTGTGTTGTATATGGGTGCAATTCGTGATTTTATTTCACCTTTTTATTCTGTTGCGAGTTTTGAAAATTTCACTTCTATTTATTCATCGCAGACGATAGCTGTTCTTTTAGGGACCAAGAATACTTTGGTTAGTTTAAATATTGTGGCATTTATGCTATATCTGTTTTTTCTGGTACAAGATAAGATTGAAGAAAATCAACGATTTATCAGTTTGAATAAGCAACTACAAGAGGCCAATAAGCAGTTACGGGATTATGCGGATATCAGCGAAAAAATGGGTGAAACAAAAGAAAGGAATCGTTTGGCAAGAGAAATTCATGATACACTGGGTCACACTTTGACAGGAATTTCAGTAGGTCTGGAAGCTTGCCAGGTTATTTTGGATAAGGATCGTGATATGGCAAAGCAGCAGTTAAAATTATTGAGTGAAAATGCCAGAAGAGGGTTGGATGATGTCAGACGTTCAGTGGATAAGTTAAAGCCAGACGCATTGGAACGCTATACCTTAAAAGAGGCTTTGGATATTTTAATGTTTGATTTTCAGAAAATGACGGATGTTTCGATTCGATATATGTGCCATATTCCTTCATTGGAATTAGAGCAGGATGAACAGGAAGTAGTGTATCGAATCGTTCAGGAAGGAATCACAAATGCCGTAAGACACGGTCATGCGAGTGTAATCTATGTTACTATTGCTAAAGAAGGGAACACTTTAATTTTGATCATTGAGGATAATGGAAAAGGCTGTAAAGATATAAAAAAAGGATTTGGACTAAACCATATGCAGGATAGGATCGATTTATTGCATGGGGATATTCGATTCTATGGACAAAACGGATTTACAATAATTGCCGAAATTCCAATACGGCAGGGAGAATAAGATGACTAAAATATTGATAGCGGATGATCAGCAATTGATTCGGGAGAGTTTAAAAATTATTTTAGGTACAGATAAAGATTTTGATGTAATTGATGTTGTGGGAAATGGCAAGGAAGCCCTCGAAAGCATCGAAGCCAATAAACCTGATGTAGTATTGATGGATGTGCGTATGCCACAGATGGATGGAGTGGAATGTACGCGAATTATCAAACAAAAGTATCCGGAAATCAGTGTTATTATACTGACGACATTTGATGATGATGAATACATTTACGATGCGATCAAAAATGGAGCAAGCGGGTATCTGTTAAAAGGATGTTCTTTTGATGAATTGTCCAAATCCATTCGCTCGGTATTGAATGGAGGAGCCATCTTTAATCCAAATGTAGCTAAAAAATTGACTTCTTTCTTTTCACAAATGGCAAATAATCCAGAACATCTGTCATGGGATAAAGATGGATTGCCAGATTTAAGCGAGAACGAATGGAAGATCATTGAACAAATTGGGCACGGATTATCCAACAAGGAAATAGCTTCTTTGCTGCAGTTTAGCGAAGGTACGATACGTAATTATTTAAGTGTAATTCTAGATAAGCTAGGTCTTCGTGATCGCACTCAGCTGGCGATTTGGTATTTGAAGAAAGGACGAAAATGATGAGAAGATGGCAGATACGAACTATTTTTGCCTTGATAATACTTTGTCTGATCTTATCCTTGTTTTATGTGAATTCGAATAAAACATTAAAAATAGGTGTCATTACAGGAAGCAATTGGGATGTTCCAAGCCCAGATGCTTTAAAAATTGTGGATAATGCAATTGAACGGTTTGAAAAAGATCATGTCAATGTTCAGGTAGAGTATATTTCTGGGATTCGCAAAGAAGATTATTCAGAATGGTTGTCACAACAAGCCCTTTCGGGAGATGTGTGTGATGTCTTTATGGTGCTTTCTAATGATCTGGCAACTTTCGCAGATGTAGGAATCTTAGAAAATCTGAGTGGTTTTATCGAAAATGATCCGGATTTTGATGAATCAGCATATTTCTTTAGTTCTTATCAATCCGGGCAAGTGAATCATGTTCAGTATGCTCTTCCTTACGAGAGTGTTCCTACACTGATGTATGTGAATCGGACTTTGTTGGAGAGTGAAGGTATTGAAGTGCCTAAACAAGACTGGACGTGGGAAGATTTTTATGAGATATGTGCCAAAATGACCCAAGATACAAATGAAGACGGAATACTGGATCAATTTGGACAATTTGGTTATACTTGGCAAAATGCTATTTTTTCCAATGGGGCAAAAATATTTAATGACGAAGGTTCCAATGCTTTATTGGAGAATGATAGAGTATATGATGCAATCGAATTTATGAGAAGATTAGAAAAATTAAATCGAGGGCAGAGCGTGACAAGTGAGATGTTTGATAAAGGCCAGGTCGTATTTTGCCCGATGAGTTTTAGCGAATATCGTGCGTATAAACCTTATCCTTGGAGCGTGAAAAAATATTCCAGTTTTGAATGGGATTGTATTCCAATGCCTGCAGGACCGGATGGAAGCAATGTATCGCAGTTAGACACACTTTTAATAGGAATGTCAAAGAATTCCAAATACAAAGATCTTGCCTGGGAGTTTTTAAAAGGACTTTCCTTTAATGAAGAGACACAGAAAGATATTTTTAGATATTCACAAGGGGTTTCGGTACTAAATACAATTACAGACACAAAAATGATCATTGATTCTTTACAGGATGAAACACCTGGGGGCAGTGATTATGATTTAGATTTTTTTAATTCTATGATGGAAAATGCAATCCCAGTCAAAGAATTTAATGGGTATGAGCAGGCAATGGCACTTATTGATGGAGAAATCAAATTATTGAGCATTAATGAAGATGACATTGAAGCAGCTATCGGTCGTGTTGAGGATCAAGTGGATGCTCTGTTGGAAAGCGTAAAATGACAAATGTAATTCGAAATCCAGTTACATTTGCAAGTTGAAAACAGTTTCACAAGAACCTATAATTATCTTAAGCGAAGAATATGTGATGAAAGCGCTAAACAACTTAAAAAAATATAACCAAAATATGTGAATATTGTGTGAAAAGCGCTTGCAATGTCATAACATTTCGTTTATACTCATGGTATAGTAAAAAACATAAAACGGAGGGAAAAATAATGAAATACGTTGTAATGGTAAGTCATGGTGAGTTTGCACCAGGTTTGCATTCAGCTGTTAAGATGATGACAGGGGATCGTGAAGATGTTCTATCTACAAGTCTTAAATCAGATATGAGTGCAGATGAGTTTGCAGCAAATTTTGAAGAATTGGTTAAGGATTTTACAACTGATGATCAGGTTATCTTATTGGCAGATATCTTGAGTGGATCTCCATTTACAAATGCATTAAATGTATTAGATCAAAAAGGAATGCTGCCAAATACATTGATTATTGCCGGAATGAACATGCCTTTAGCAATTACTGCAGTGTTGATGAAAGATAATTTTGACAACGTTCAAGATTTAAAGGATACGTTGTTGAGCGAAGGACGTTCAGGATTGACTGACTTTGTCGTTGCTGCGGATGACGAAGACGAAGATTTATAATAGGCTAAAACGCAATCGCGTATAGGCATAAACAGATAATAAAAGGAGGACGTAGAAATGATTAGTTTCATTCGTGTGGATGACAGAATCATCCATGGACAGATCGTTACAAGATGGTCTAAAGAATTCCCTTGTGACGGGATCGTTGCGGTAAACGATAAAGCTGCAACTACTCCTGTATTAGCTCAATCATTTAAAGCTAGTACAGATAAGAAAGTCTTTGTTTGGACAAAAGAACACTGGAGAGAAAAAGCAGAGACAGTTAAAAATTCTAACAAGAGATATTTCTTAATTACTAAGAACCCTATCGATATGAAGGAAATCTTAGTAGATGATGGCTTTGTTCCTAATGATGTTAAACGTGTTGTTATTGGGCCATGTAATGATCGCCCAGGTGCAACTAAATTAGGAAACAACCAAAGTATTACTCAGGAAGAAGCCGACGCTTGCGAAGCAATGACAAAAGCAGGATATGAAGTATACTTCGCGTTGCTAAAAGAAACAGCTATCGGTGACTGGAGCAAATTTAGATCTAAATTCGGTTACTAAGCAACCGGTCTAGATATACAAATTCATAATAATTTTAGAAAAGGAGAGAGATAATTATGAGTTTATTTCAAGCAATTTTGATTGGTATCATGAGTTGTACAGCAGCTTCTACAATCGCTTGTTTGGGAACAACTGTCGGTAACTACACATTGAACCGTCCGTTGGTTGCATCATTATTCGTTGGTCTTATCTTAGGCGACGTTCAAGGATGTATCTTAATTGGTATCCCAATGCAGGTTATGTGGATCGCTCTTGTTACACCTGGTGGTACAGTAGCATCTGACTTGCGTGCCGTAAGTTATATCGGTATTCCTTTGGCATATGTTGGTGCTAAAGCAGCAGGTATGGATTTTGGTGGAGACGAAGCTTATGCATTAGCTTCAAGTATCTCAGCAATGACTGGTGTAATCGGTATCTCATTGTTCTACGGAACAGCAATGATGAACTTGATTTGGCAGCACATTGGTTGGGCTCAGTTGGATAAAGGTAACTTAGATTGCTTAGGAAGAGTTACAGCTATTTATCCATTGATTTCACACTTTGTACTTTCTTTCTTGCCAGTTACATTACTTTGCTACTATGGATCAACTGCAGTAGAATCTTTGTTCGCTCAGTTGAATACAGATGTATGGTATGTAAAAGCTATGTTGGCAGTTGGTGCAGTACTTCCAGCTGTAGGTATCGCAATTCTGTTGAAATCAGTAGTTTCTAAACCAACAGATTTGATCTACTTCTTATTAGGTTTCGCTTTGGCAAAATCAATGGGATTAACATTGATCGCTGCTACAGTAGTTGGTGCTGTGTTCGCGTTAATCAACTTTAATATGACTATGATGAAACTTTCTGGTGTGTCTGGTGGAGGCGCAGCTATCGATGATGATGAGGAGGATATTTAATTATGAAAAAGATTTCTAAAAAAACATTAAATTCTTCTTTCTGGCGTTGGTGGTATGGTAACCTGACTTGCTTCTCTCAGGAGCACATGCAGACATTTGGATACATGTGGTCAATGCTTCCTATTATCAAGGAATTGTATGATACACATGAAGAACAGTGCGAAAAAATGACTGCTTACTATCCATTCTTTAACACTGAACCTCAGATTGGTGCTATCGTTGTTGGTATCACTGCAGGTTTGGAAGAAGCTCGTGCAAATGGTGCTGAAGGTATCGATGATGAAATGATCAATGGTATCCGTGCTGGTTTGATGGGTCCATTGGCAGGTATCGGTGACTCTTTGATCGTAGGTACTTATATTCCTATCTTGTTAGGTATCGCATTAGGACTTGCAGAAGGTGGATCTGTTTTAGGACCATTATTCTATATCATCGTATGGAATGTTACTTCTACTTGGTTCCAATATTTCGTTTATATGAAAGGTTATGAACTAGGTGGATCTGCAGTTGAATTGTTGGTTGGTGAAAAAGCTACAGCCTTCCGTGAATCTGTAATCGTTATGGGTCAGGTTATCGTAGGTGCTATGGCTGCTTCTTGGGTAAATATCAGTACTCCACTTCAGATTGCTACTGACTCTGAAGGTAACCCAGTAATGTTGATTGACAAATTGAATGGTGCTTTCCCTGGCGTATTAACTTGCTTGTTCGTATTATTCGCTTGGTGGTTAATGGCTAAAAAGAACATTACTCCAATCAAAGTATTGTTACTATTCGTTGTTATCGGATTCGTTGGTTCTGTAGTTGGTGTAATCGGATAATAAAAGTATTAGTTTATTAGGCGAAGGCTTTGCCTTCGCTTCTTTTTTAACTTAGAGGAGGAAATAGTATGAGTATGGTAAAAAATCACATGTCAAAAAAGGAAAGAAATGAATTAGCTAAGATCATCGAAAAAGAAAATGAATTGATATTACGCTTAGGAAGAATGATCAGAAATAGTGCGCTTATCTTTTTAGCCTGCGTCATCTTATGTATTTGGGGTTGGTCAGGAATGATTGATCCTATGCTTCCAAATATTAGTGAAGGGGTTCGTACAGTAGTGAAGTGGGTTGCCTTGATTGGTGCCATCATTTCTGGTGTATTTACCATTCTTGCTTTTTTATCACATAGAAATGGTAAAAAAAGTTTGTTGGCTAAAATTGATCGTTTTCAAGGAAAAGATTAATTTAACACAATTGAGATGAATATCACAAAAATTCACATACTCAATCCATTATTATTTTAATATTTATTTGTATTATATAGTCGAGCCAAGGATAGAGGCTCACTTCATAATCAAATTCCCTTTCTCTAATTTTCTTTAGGCAACAAGATCTATGTAAGATAGATCTTGTTGTTTTTTTTGATAAGATTTCTTTTAGATTTATAAACTTCGTGATATTTATAAATAATGATACTCAAATATAATAAATGCAATCAAATTTTCTTATTCAAAAAATTTAAATATCGATAATATTTTTGAACCAAAGCTTTCTTTTCTTTTTTTAGCAAATTCAAAAAATATTTCTTGTATTTTTCATACAAAGAAAGATAATAAAAACATCTTAAATTGAATAGACAAAAGTTCATTAAGAAAGTGGAGGTTTTAAGAATGTTTGCTGATTATCATGTACATACTGCATTTAGTGATGATTCAATCTACCCTATGGAACAAGTGGTTCAAGATGCAATTTCAAAAAAGATAGATGAAATTTGTTTTACAGAACATGTCGATTATGGGATTAAGGTGGATTGGGATAGTGGAAAGGAAATTGTGTACCGAAATGGAGAACCTTGTGCGAATTGCAATTATCCACTATACATGAAAACTATCAAACAAATGAAAGAAAGATATGGTAACAAAATAACAATAAAGACAGGATTGGAATTTGGTATGCAGATGCATACAATTAAGCTGTATGAAAAACTATTTTCTCAATATGATTTAGATTTTGTACTTTTGTCTATTCACCAAGTAAATGATTTAGAGTTTTGGAATCAAGATTATCAAAGAGGTAAAACGCAAAAAGAATACAATGAGGGGTATTATGATGAAATGTTACAATTAGTTAAATCTTATAAAAATTACAGTATACTTGCTCACATGGATTTGATTACACGTTATGATAATGATGGTGTTTATTCATTTGAAAAGATTAAGAATAAAATTACTGAAATTCTTAAAATTGTTATAAGCGATGGAAAAGGGATAGAACTAAATACCTCTAGTAAACGATATGGGTTATCTGATCCTACACCATGTCGTGATATTTTAACGTTATATTATAATTTAGGTGGAAATATTATAACAATAGGTTCTGATTCACATAAACCTGAGCATTTAGGAGCTTATATTCAAGAGGGAAAAGAATTGTTAAGATCAATTGGATTTACACAATATTGCACTTTTGAAAAAATGAAGCCAATATTTCATTCTCTTTAGAATTTGATGAAAATTTAAAAATGCATTTATTAATGGGGAAATGACAATAAATTAAAGTCTTATTCCTCTTTTTTCTTTCAAGTTTTTCATTTTAAAGCACAATATATTATATGGGTTGCCTGTCATGGACATAAAATAAGTATATTGATATAATATTGACGAAAGATGGGATTTATATGCGTGAAAAAATTAGAATTATTATGTATTCAAGTGCTGACAAGATTGATGGTCAAGGGGTTGGAAGTGCTTATCTTGAACAAGTAAATTTAATCAAAGAGGGGGCTTCCGATTTATTTGATGTAGAAATCAATGACTGGATCAAAACACCAGATATTCAGCATTTTCATACTTTGGATCCATTTTATTTCTTAAAAATGCAAGATCCTAAAGCTGCATGCATCGTATATTGTCATTTTTTGCCTGATACATTAGATGGCAGTATCAATATACCTGCTCCTTTTATGAAAACTTTCCAAAGCTATGTTATTTCTTTTTATAAAGCTGCAGATCGTTTAGTTGTTGTTAATCCAATTTTTATCGATGAATTGGTTCAATATGGAATAGAGAGAGAGAAGATTTACTATATTCCTAATTATGTTTCAAAAGATAAGTTTTATAAAAAAAGCAATGAAGAAAGGGTCGCAATTCGTGCTAAGTATGGCTTAAAAGAAGATGATTTTGTCGTGTTAGGAGCCGGACAGGTACAAACTCGAAAAGGCGTTCTTGATTTTGTCGATGTAGCGAAAAAGAGTCCAGATGTTCAATTTGTATGGGCTGGAGGATTTAGCTTTGGTCGCATTACGGATGGATATGAGGAATTAAAGAAAATCCAGGAGAATCATCCCGATAATGTACATTTTATTGGAATCATACCGCGTGAAGAGATGATTGATATATATAATATGTCTGATGTATTGTTTATGCCAAGTTATAATGAGTTGTTTCCAATGACGATTCTTGAAGCTGTCAACATTCATATTCCACTTGTTTTACGTGATTTGGATCTTTATAAGAATATATTGTTTGATCATTATATGAAAGATATTAGCAATGATGGATTTGCTCAATGTATCAAAACACTAAAAGAAGATTCATCTGTATATGAAACCTATGCTAAAGAAAGTGAAAAAATAAGTGAATTTTATTCGAAAGAAAATGTTTTATCTATGTGGATCGACTTTTATTTAGATGCATATAAAGAAAAGCAGGATAAATTATTGCAGAAAAAGAGTAAATAATAGAAATGTAGGTTAAAAATGAAAAAGCAAAAAATGTTATTGAACTTTCTTGTAATTTTTCTTTTGACAATAGCAGTTTTATGGTTTGCGCTCAAAGATAATTATAAGGAAATTCTAGATGCAATCTCACAAATGAATTGGATGTCTTTGGTAATCATATTGCTGTGGGGCGTTTTGTATACGGTAGTATGGGGGTTTGTATACCTAGTTTTAGGACGAAAATACAATAAGCAGTACTCTTTGTTTAATGGTATAGTTATATCGTTTGTGGGAACATTTTTTTCTGGCATCACACCAAGTAGTACAGGAGGACAATTTGCCCAAGCATATATAATGAAAAAACAAGGCATTAAGGTCAGCGATGGGGCAAGCTTGTTATGGGCAGATTTTATCATTTATCAAACAACGATGATGATTTATGTGACCATATTGTTCTTGTTACGCTTTTCTTATTATAGTGCGCAGTCTGGCTGGTTTATGATTATTCTAGTTGGATATCTAATTAATGCAATTGTGATCCTGGCTCTATATACTATGGCTTTGTTTCCTAAGGCATACATCCGTCTTTCAAGAACTTTGGTTAAGATCCTGGCAAAGATAAAACTTATTAAAGATCCAGAAAAAACATTGGAGTCCTGGACATTGCAAATGACAAGTTTTACCACGGAAATTCGCAATATCTCTAAAGATAAAAAGAGTATTCTTAAATGTTCTTTGGTAAATGTGATCCGTTTAACTTTGTTATATTCTTTACCATTTTTTATTGGGAAAGCTTTAAATATTCCTTTGAGACCTGAACAAATGATTGATGTAATTGCACTTTCCAGCTTTGTTACAATGGCTAATAGTTTTATCCCGATCCCCGGTGCCAGTGGTGGAACAGAAGTTGTGTTTACACTGTTGTTTGGATCGTTGATGGGTTCTGTTACAGGTGCAGTTATGATCTTATGGCGTTTTTCTACATATCATATTGTCCTGTTGATTGGTGGAATCACATTTGCTTTGGCAAAGAATTATTATGAAAAAAAGAGCAAGGGAATATCAAACATAGATTTAGAACAATATAAGGAGTGAAAGAATGCGAATTGGATTATTTACAGATGCTTATTTACCAGATATAAATGGTGTGGTTTCCAGTGTTGTCACATTAAAAAAGGCGTTAGAAGAACTGGGACACACCGTCTTTGTTATTTCAAATCATAAAAGTTCTAAAATCAGTTTAGAAGACCATGTATTACGTCTTCCTGGATTAGAATTAAAAAAGTTTTACGGATATAAAATGAGTAGTCCTTTTCAGTTTGAAGCGTTTGAATATGTACGTAATATGGACTTAGATGTTGTCCATGTACAAACAGAGTTTGGAGTTGGTATGTTTGCCAGACAATGCGCAAAGAACTTCAATATACCGCTTGTTTATACATATCACACAACTTATGAAGACTATACACACTATATCAATCCAATGGATTTGGAAACTGTGGAGCACATGGGGAAACTTGCAATCCGTTCTTTATCAAAGATATTGGGGAATGGAGCACAGGCTGTGATAGCGCCAAGTGAGAAAACTCGTAACACCTTGATAAGCTATGGGGTTAATACACCGATTTATGTGGTTCCAACGGGATTGGATCTATCCAGTTTTGACCGTAATAATTTGGATGTAAAGAAAGTAAAGGAGATTCGTTCTTCATTAGGGTTAACTGAAGAAGACCATGTTGTAGTATTTGTAGGGCGTATCGCAAAAGAAAAATCAATCGATATTCCAATTCGTGCGGTTGCTAAGAGTAAAGATGAGCGTTTACATCTTGTGATCGTAGGGGGTGGCACAGATGAAGGTTATTACAAAGAAATTGTGGATGAACAAAATTGCAATGATCGTGTTCACTTTGTAGGAAGAGTTCCTAAAGAAAAAATAGCGTATTATTATGCGGCATTTGACTGCTTTGTTTCTGCTTCAATGACAGAAACACAAGGAATGACATATATTGAAGCTTTGGCCAGTGGTCTTTGTGTATTTGGTCGTCGTGATGAGGTCTTAAATGATCTCGTGTTTGAGGACAAAACAGGATATTATTTTGATGATGAGAATGAACTGGTTGAAAAGTTTGATTTGTTTTTTTCTAAATCAAAAGAACAAAGAGAAATGATGGTGAATGAGTGTATTGCCAAGACAGAACCATTTGATACTGAATTGTTCGCTCATAAAGCTTTGGCTGTGTATGAACAGGCAATTGATGATTTTTCACAGGCATTTGTGGTTGAAAAAATCAAAATGGTTGATGATTATGTACGTTTAACAGTTCAAAGAGATAGCGATAGAGAACCTATCAAGTTTTTAATTCCATTAGATGATTTCTTTGACTTAAAGATTTCTGTCAATACGATTTTAGATGCGTATCTTGTTGAAAATTATTTAGAACTTCAAGATTTCTATAAGGCTTTAAAAATGGCACAAACAAGGGCTTTGTCTGTGGATTGTACAGCACATGAAATAGAAGAATATTGCTTAAGAAAATTGGATGTTTCATCTGAAGATGCACAAACGATCGTGCAGGAACTGAAACAAAAAGGTTTGATCAATGATCGACAATATGCTATGGAAAAAGCACAAGTTTGGCATTCATACGGACAAAATAGTGCTCAGATACGCAATAAATTGTATAAAGCAGGAGTAGATAAAGACTTGATTGAAGAAGCAATTTCTACTTTAGAAGAGACAACGGAAATCAAAAATGCCTATGCAGTTGCTAAAAGACTCGTACATAATTTAAAAGAACAGTCAAATCGAATGAAACGTCAAACCTTAACGAATAAACTGGTTACAAAAGGATATTCTTTGGATGTTGCTAAACAAGTATCTGAATCTTTTGAATTTGATGAAGATGATTCAAAATCATTAGAGTTAACGATTAAAAAGGCGAGAAGATTGTATGCGTCTTTTGAAGAACCAAAGCGTAGCAATAAGATTCGTATATATTGTTTAAGAAAAGGCTATACTTCAAGCCAAATAGATGAAATATTGGAAGGTGAATTAGTTGAAAATCAATGAAATTAATAGTGAAGGCAAGATTTCTATCAAAGCTTTGATCACAAAGTGTGATAAAGGAAAGACCCAGAAAAATACACCTTATCTTTCATTGACGTTAGAAGATAATACAGGGGTTCTTGATACGAAATATTGGAATTTGACAGATGAACAAGTAAATAAATATAAGGTAGGAATGGTTGTAGCCGTTGAAGGTGATGTAATATTGCATCGAAATGCATACCAGTTGCGTGTGCATAAAATGGAAATTGTAGAAGAAAATGATTTGAGTGCTTATGTAAGGAGTGCTCCAATGACTAGAAACGCGATGGAAGCAAAAGTCAATGAATATATTTCCATGATCAAAGATGAAGATATAAAGACTTTGACAAAAACGATATTGCAGGAATCGAAAGATGACTTTTTTAATTATCCTGCAGCGGTAAGAAATCACCATAATTTTGTAGGTGGTTTGGCTTTTCACTCCATTTCTATGGTTGAACTTTGTTTGATGATTGCCAAACAGTATCCATGGCTGGATAAGGATCTTTTGATTTCAGGTACTCTATTGCATGACATTGGGAAAATTGAAGAATTATCCAGTGCTGTCTTGCCAGAATATACGATAGAAGGAAATTTGTTGGGACATATTTCAATAATGTCTGCTCGAGTGGATCGAGTAGCGCATCAATTGAATATTCAAGATAAAGAATCGGTGATGTTGATAAAACATATGATCTTATCACACCACGGAAAAATGGAATTTGGATCTCCAGTTCTTCCGATGATTCCTGAAGCAGAAGTTCTTTCTTTGGTCGATAATCTAGATGCACGTATTGTCATGATGAAAAACAGTCTTGATCAAACCGTGCCAGGAGAATTTGGTCCTCGTGTTTTTGCGTTGGAAAATAGAATGATTTATCACAGAAAGGGTTCAAAATGAAAGTAGGATTTGTTTCATTAGGATGTTGTAAGAATTTAGTTGATTCAGAGATGATCATGGGAATGTTGAAAGAAAATCATCATCAGATTGTTTCGAATCCAAGACAGGCGGAAGCTATAATCATTAATACATGTGGATTTATTGAATCGGCAAAAGAAGAATCTATCAATACGATTTTTGAAATGGCAAAATATAAAGAAGATAAACTAAAAAAACTAATTGTTTGTGGATGTCTTGCTCAGCGTTATACTTCACAATTGACTGAAGAAATTCCTGAAATTGATGCGGTTATTCCAATTCGTGATTATAGCGAATTGGCAAATCGTTTACAGGAACTTTTACATGATGAAGGAAAAGGAAACTTTTATAAGAGCGAACGTTTATTGAGCGGAAAACCATGGCATGCGTATTTAAAAATCAGTGATGGCTGTTCTAATCGTTGTGCTTATTGTGCTATTCCTTTGATTCGTGGAGATCAAAAAAGTCGCGAAATCCCTGATATCGTAGAAGAAGCAAAATATCTTGCATCAATTGGGGTAAAAGAACTAACTTTAATTGCTCAAGACACCACAAAGTATGGGTTGGATAACTACAATGAGTTAAAGTTGGCTGAACTTATCAAAGAGGTGGATAAGATCGAAGGTTTCCACTGGATTCGTATTTTATATATGTATCCAGATGAAATCGAAGATAAGGTCTTGGAAGCTATGCACGAAAGCAAGCGTGTTCTGCCATATTTTGATATTCCTATGCAGCATGCCAATAATCGCTTGCTTAAAAGCATGAATCGAAGAGGAACGAAAGAGGATGTATTGGCGTTGATCCATAAGATTCGCACTATGTTCCCTGATGCCACTTTAAGAACGACAATGATTGTTGGTTTCCCAGGAGAAACGGAAGAAGAATTTGAAGAGTTGATTGATTTTATCAAAGAGGTGAAGTGGGATCGCATGGGTGCTTTTACTTATTCAAAAGAAGAAGATACCCCAGCCTATGATTATCCTGATGAAATCGATGAAGATATACAAAATGAAAGGTTATCTGCTTTGATGGAAATTCAAAGAGAAATCTCACTTGAAAAGAATAAAGAAAAGATCGGTAAAGTAATTGAAGTACTTGTAGAGGAAAAAGAAGGATTGACAAATCGTTATCGTGGACGTTCGAAAGCGGATGCGCCGGATGAAGTTGATGGGCAGGTAATTTTCAGATGTGATGAAGATTTAGATATGGGTTCATTTGTACAAGTTGAGATTACAGATGCAAAGGAATATGATTTATTTGGAATATGGAAAGAATCATAGGGTTTGAACCAATTGTTCATGGCGATGATACGATCTTGATCTTAGGCTCAATGCCAAGTGAAGAAAGCTTAAAACAAAACATGTATTATGCTAATAAAACAAATCGGTTCTGGAAAATTTTGACAAGTCTCTATCAAAGGCCTAGTAATACACTAGAAGAAAAATTTACTTTGTTGGAATATGCGCATATTGCCTTGTGGGATATTTGTCATTCATGTGTTCGCCAAACAAGTGCGGATGCAAAAATTCGTGATGTAATGGCAAATGATATCGATAGTTTGTTACAGAAAAATCCATCGATTCAAAGGATTATTTGTAATGGGAAAACGAGTTATCATAATTTATGCCGTTTCTTTCCACAATTGATTGAGAAAACAATCGTATGCCCGTCCACATCGGCGGCAAATGCTAAGTTTTGCTTAGAAGATTTGATCTATGAATATGAAAGGGTCTTGAAAAATGAGTAAATTATATTGGGCAAAAGTAAAAGAGGATGCTATTATCCCTACAAAACGTGATGAAGACGCGGGGTATGATCTTTATCCTTGTTTTAAAGAAGATTATTTAGTAATTAAACCATTACATACACGCCTAGTACCATTAGGTGTAGCTACGGCATTTGATGCCAGTTATGTAATGATCTTAAAAGAAAGAGGTTCTACAGGAACGAAAGGAATCGCTCAACGTTCTGGAGTTATTGACTCAGGATATCGAGGCGAATATATGGCTCCAGTCACAAATGTAAATGATAAACCGATTTGTATCATTAAAGAAGCGGCATTGGAATCATGGAGCGAACAGAAAAAAGAAGAGTATATTATTTATCCTTATGAAAAGGCTTTGTGCCAGGGCGTGCTTTTGCAGATGCCACAATTGGAAAGTGAAGAACTTTCTTATGAAGAACTGCAGAAGATGGAGTCTAAGCGAATGTCGGGCTTATTAGGAAGTTCGGGGAAATAGACTAAATCAATCGTGTTTTAAGGAGACCGTCAGGCCTCCTTTATTTTTGGGCAAAAAGAAAAAACATCTTTCGATGTTTTTCATTAATTAAGAAGTACCAAGTGATATTGAGCAATACAGATTTATTGAAAGAAGAAAACTTTACTCAATGGGTTTATGATAAAAACTACCATAAAAGTGATTGGTTTTATAAGAGTTGATGATCACATTTGGATTGATACTTCTTATACAATCAACAACGTCGGCTTCTTCATAACTACTTACGACAGCTTTACAAATATAAAAGTGTTTCTTGCTGAAAGCTCCATAAGCATCTACTACACTCATTCCATGTCTAAAATTAGATATAAAGGCTTCTGTTACAGGTTCTGGATCATCCGTGGTAATCTCTACTGTGATCTGTGCATATCGATGATGGAAACTGGAAATCATGCGGGTAGAAATAAACTGGAAGATAATTGAATATCCAGCGGCTTTCCATCCAAATAAAGCTCCAAAGATAATGATCATACAGGCATTAAAGATAAATACATAATCCCATATGCTTTTATGAAGTTTATCTGAAATATAGAGTGCGATAAAGTCGGTTCCTCCAGTTGATCCATCAGCTTTTAAAGCGAGTACAATGCTCATTCCATAAAGAGCTCCACCAAAGAAGACATTTAGTACTAGGTCATCGAAGAATGGATCAAAGGAAAGCGTCTGCAAGAATAGAGAAGTTAGTCCAAACTGTAAACAACTAAGAAAGGTAAAGCGTTTAGACACGCTTTTAAAACACAATAGAGCGGCTGGTATATTCAGCGCCAAGATTGCCAGAGATGTAGATATGTTGACACCAACTAAAGTACCTATTTTATTAAGTAAAATAGCGACTCCGGTAAAACCGCTGGATAATAAGTTGCAAGGATCCATAAAAACCTGGATCGTATATACCTGCAATAAAGAACTGGCAATGGTCATAATGACTGAAATGACAAAGCGTACCCATTTATATTTTCTTAGGTTTTTAATTTGTTTAGCCATAATAACTCTCCTCTAAACACAAATGATATTATAGTGATAAATTGAAAATATGATTATAAGATTGTTTCCTAAGCATTGGGAAAAGTGCCATTTCCTAATATTAGGAAATGGCAAGGCAAACAAAGTGAATGAATGTAAGTTATAATGAATAAGCTGATAATGCCATATTAATTATATAGAGAAAGGATAATGAAAATATGTTAAACAAGCGACAGGAGAAGATAATCATGTTGCTGGATGAATCGAAAAGTTGGATCACCGGAAAGGAAATTTCACGGTTGATGAACGTTTCGGATCGAACAATTCGAAGTGATATAGAGAATATTAATCGATTTTATGATAAACAGCTGATCGAATCCAATTTACGAAGTGGATATCGTATCAATGCAGATGTTCTTGTTACGCTACCTATTGAATTAAATTCAGCAATTCCTCAGACACCACAGGAAAGGTGTGTGTATATCATACAAGAATTATTATTTGAAAAAAAAGAAATTAATTTATTGGATCTGCAGGATCAGGTCTTTATTAGTGGATATTCAATAGATAATGATATAAAACGAATTAAAATTATGTTGGAACCTTATGATAATTTAAAACTGGTTCGTTCTAGAAATTGTATTCGTTTAGAAGGCAGTGAACAGAGCAAGCGATTACTATATAAAGAGCTCTTGTCGCAGGAAACGCAAGGAAATTTCTTGAATTTAAATAAATTATCCAGCATGTTTGTGGATTTTGATTTATTGAAAGTAAAAGAATATTTAGAAGAGACATTAGACAAATACAATTATCATGTTCGTGAAATGGCAATGCCTTTATTGATGATTCATGTAGGTATTTCAATTGAACGTATGTTTCGACATAACTATATTGAAACAACACGTAATGTACAGGATTTAAAGAAACGAAAAGAATACGTCATTTCAAGAGAATTTTTCACAAAACTGTCTAAAAAGATGCCTATCGAAGTTAAGGAAGATGAAGTTATTTTGTTTGCTTTGCAATTAATGGGGAAACGTTCGATAGATGTACAAAGTGATCTGGTAGTCAAAAAGACAGGAATGAATGTTGATGAATTTATTGAAGATATCATTAAGATGATCAAAGATGAATTTGATATAGATTTTTCTAAAGATTTAGATTTAAAAAATGGATTGGCAGTGCATTTACAAGGTGTAATGGAACGCATCAATCGCGATATGGATATTTCTAATATTTATCTTCAGGAACTGAAGCGTAAATATCCACTGGTATTTGAATTGGCTGTTCGTGTTGGAAGACAAATGGAAAGTACTTTGGATATGAAAATATCTGAAGATGAAATAGGTTTTCTTGCTTTACATCTAGGGGCAGCTTATGAAAGAACAAGTATCTATTCAAAATATAGAGCTGTGATGATCTATCCTGTAGAGCAGGCGATGAGCAATATGTGTTTAAGAAAGATTGAAAATCTTTTCTCTGAAAGAATGGATATTGTAGAATGCGTTAGTTTTTTTGAAGAAAGTGCAATACGTAAATTAGAACCAGATCTAATATTGACAACACTTCAGCTTAAACATAATTTGGATATCCCAACTGTACAAATTTCGTTGTTTTTGAATACAGAAGATGAAAGCAAAATTTTTCAAACATTAAATGCTTTGGATCGAAATACATTTAAAAGAGATTTTGAAGACAGTTTGATCGGATTGATCCAAAAAGAAACATTCCATTATGATCTAGATCTTAAAACACCTTCAGAAGTTATTACATATATGTGTGATCATTTAGAGAAACTTGGCTATAGCAATGCTGAATTCAAACAGTCTGTATTAAAAAGAGAGGAAATGGCAGCAACGAGTTTTGTATATTCTTTTGCGGTTCCACATGCTTTGAATGTAAGAAGTTATCGTCCGGCTATTTCTGTTGCATTTTTGAAAAAACCAATTCAATGGGGTGAATTTGAAGTAAAGATGGTCATACTTTTAGCAATCGATGAGGAACATCAGGATGTATTACGAATGTTCTTTACTTGGTTGAGTAACATGATCAATGATGCCAATCATTTTGCCTTATTGTTAGAAACGAAAGATTATGAAGATTTTCTTACAAAAATTGTAGAGTAAAGAAAGGATGAAGACATGAGTAAAAATCAAAATGGAAAATTTGGAGTTCAGCTAAAGAAAGTCAATGTAAATAACTTTTCCCGTATTGTTGCCTATATTATAGACTGGTATGTCGCAACGATGGTTTCCAGTATTCCTATCGTAATCATTACATCTATAGTCAATCATACGACTGTAATTACTCAGGAACTAAACAAATTACCTTTAGTGTGGGGCGTTATTACAGGGATTTTAGCGATTATATTCTATTTAGGATATTATTTTGTCTTGGAGCTAAAAGTATATAAAGGCCAGACTTTTGGAAAGCGCATTATGAAATTAAAGGTTGTAAAAGATGATGGAAATGATGTTGATTTTAAATCAATCTTATTGCGTGAAGGACTTGGCGTGATGATTATTGAAGGGTATCTTGCGAATAGTTCAAGTTATCTTCGTCAGATCATTCAGCTATTTACGGATGTAAATATAATGGATATATCCGTATATCTGTTTGGGATTATTAGCGCTATCTCTATTTTGATGGGTATAGCTAGTCCAAGTCGTAAGATGATCCACGATCATATTGCCAAAACACATATCATTTCTACAAAAGAAGAACAAGTGTGAGAAAATGGAAAGAACTTCCTAAAATCTAGGAAGTTTTTTAGTTTTTAAGGAAAAACAAAATAATATAGAATACTTTATAGAAAGAGAGGGTGTATTTATTATGATGGATAAACTTGAAAAAGTCCTGATGCCTTTAGCCGATATTCTTACAAAGAATAGAGTGCTGATCGCAATCCGTGATGGCTTCTTGATCACTACACCACTGTTGATCGTCGGATCTATTTTCTTGTTATTTGCAAACTTCCCAATTCCTGGATGGGAAGACTTCTGGACAGGAATCCTAGGCTCTGATTGGGCAGGATGGTTTACAGCTGTATCAAGAGCATCATTTAACTGTACTGGTTTGTTAACTGCACTTGGTACAGGTTATGCAATGGCTAGAGAATTTGGTGGGGATAAGATCCAAGGTGCTGCTGTTGCAATGGTTGCATTCTTTATTATGATGCCAACATCTCATTTAGGTTCTGATGCAGATGGAAATTTAGTTGAAGGAGTTACTGTTTCTGGATTAAGCTTTGACTATATTGGTCCAAATGGTATCTTTATGGCATTGATTGCTGCAATTTTAGGTGTTTGGTTGTTCTGTTATGCTTATAAAAAAGGTTGGACAATTAAGATGCCTGCAGGTGTTCCTCCTGCTGTAACAGATTCATTTGCTGCATTGGTACCAAGTGGTATCGTTATGGCCGCAGCATTCTTGATTCGTATCTTGTTCTCATTCACAGAATTTGGTTATGTACAAGACTTCGTAGTTGCTGTACTTCAAACTCCACTTTCTGGTTTAGGAGATACTTTAGGAGCTAACGCTTTATACACATTCATGTGTTCATTCTTATGGTTCTTCGGTATCAACGGTCCTGCTGTATGTAACTCTGTTTACTTCATCGGTAACGTATTGACTGCAGAACAGTTATTAGCATTTGAAGCTGGTGAACCATTACCTTATATCTTTACTAACCCATTCTCAAACTTCTTCACAAACTTCGGTGGTGGAGGTTCTACACTTGGTTTAGTAATCTTGATGTGTACAGTATGTAAATCTCAGCGTATCAAACAATTAGGTCGTTTATCAATCGTTCCTGGATTCTTCGGAATCAACGAACCAATTATCTTCGGTCTTCCAGTTGTTTTGAACCCAATTATCATTATTCCGTTCATGTTGTGTCCACTTTTGAACTTGATTCTTTCATACTTCGCAACGGTTGCGGAAATTATTCCAAAAACAACGGGTGTTAACTTACCATGGACAACTCCAATTGGATTCTCTGGCTGGTTATCAACTGGATCTTGGACAGCTAGTGTTTGGCAGTTATTCTTGTTAGCAATGAATATGGCATTGTACTTCCCATTCATCAAGACATTGGATAGAAAATATCTTGAAGATGAAGCCAATGCAGAAGCTAACGCCGGTGAAGAAGAAGAAATTTCATTTGATGATTTAGATCTTGATGATCTATAGGATTTAATATAAAAACAGGCCATCTGATCTAAGAGCCTGTTTTTATTGTATAGAAAGGGTTATAATAAAAATACAAAAGGAGTTGAAAATTATGAAAGTAATGATGATTTTTGATCAGACACAAGCTGGTTTAGGTGGGAAAGAATCTCCTGATCTTCCAATGGGCGGGAAACCAATGGCCATTGGTTCATGTGGAATGTTTCAACGTTTCATGGATCAAAATGACGGAAAAGTAATCGCAACTTTATGGTGCGGAGACGGTACTTTTAAAGAGGATCCAGAAAAGAACGCTAAGAAGTTTGCGGCAATGGCTAAAAAATTCCAACCAGATGTAGTAATCTGTGGTCCATGTTTCAATTATGCAGGATATGGACTGATGGCTGCTAAGACGGCTTTGACAATTAATGAACTAGTTGGTATTCCTGCTTTTGCGATCATGTCTAAAGAATGCGAACAGGCAATTGAAGAATACAAAGATAAAGTAACAATCTTAAAAATGCCTAAAAAAGGTGGAACTGGTTTGAATGAAGCTTTAAGCGAAATGTGTCAATTCGCAAAAATGTTAGTAGACAAAGCAGATACAACTGCATTTAAAGCAGAACATGCATATTAATCGATAATGAAAAAGCACTTTAGGTTTATAAACCTAGAGTGCTTTTTAAGTGTTAAGATCATTAATTTGATTTTGTATTTCATCTAAGAACTGGCAGGCTTCATCTCCATCCATTTGAACATGGTGAAATTGGAAGGAAATTCGAAGGGTTGTCGTTTTGCCTATTGTTTTATATTTTCCCCAGATGAGAAAAGGATTGTTAAAGATGCCGCTATACATATTGATGACGCCATCGATTTCATGGTGGATAAGACTGGATGTGCCAATGATCATGTGATCGGATAGTTCTAGATCTTTACATGTCTCTTTTACCTGTTGAACTCTTTGCAGGTAATCTGAATTGAAAGCATCAAGATTATCATTATAGGAAACATCACAGCTGTTTAGCTCTTGTTTTTTATTTTTTACTAAGATGCTGATGCCTAATTGATCATATTGAAACATTTTATGGTCAATAGGTAAAAGGTAGAATTCTTTTGTCTTTTGTGCGGCTGAAAGAATGCAGTAACAAAGTAACATATTTAATTTATATCCCTTTTCTTTTAATTGAATCAACTTGGTTATATCGAGTGTTTTAAATATCGTTACCATAGGCATTGGCGCATTGATATAAAGTTTATAGCTGGTAGCTCGATTTGTCTTTAGAGGATCGATTTCATGCATGAATTTTCTCCTTTCTAAGTTATCTTGGGCATTGGATATAGCCATATTCATCTTCGGTTAATTGAGGAAATCCAGGACATGTTGTTACATAATGAAAATCATCTTTTGGAGCAGTGGCTTCATATTTGTCAACACTGTAGGCAACCTGGTCACTGGCATCACCGATAATTCCGCTGACACCCATGTTAAGGTAGTCTGTCACTTTTTCAGTATCATCAACTGTCCAGACATAAACAGGTAATATATTATTTCTAGCATCTTCTAACAATTGTGTATTAATTGCACTTTCTTCAATGGCGATAAAATCAGGGATGAAAGGATCATCTAAACGGATATTGATTCGCCCAAGATTTCCAAAAGCACAATATCCAATCCACCAATCTGGACGTTTTTTGGCCATCATTTGCATGCTTTTTTGATCCATGGACATAAACATAGCACGATCAGAAAATTCATATTTTTCAATGAGCTCAATGGTTTGGTCAACTGTTTTTTCTTGATCACCTTCCAGGGGTTTGAACTCGATTAAAAGGCCAATTTGATTTGGAGCGTTTTTTGCGGCTTGAATGGCTTCTTCTAAGGTAGGTATCTTTGCGGTCTTTCCTTCTTGGTTGGTGGTTTTTAATTGCTGGATCTCATCCAAAGTAAGCTCACTGATATCTACATCTTTTCCGGTTAGTCGTTTTAAATTGGTATCATGACAGAGAACAAGAACATTGTCTTTTGTCAGTTGTATGTCGATTTCTGCGAAATCTGCATGATTGGTATCGGCTGCTAAGATTCCTTCTAAACTGTTTTCAGGTTGACTGATATCTCCGCGGTGTCCAATGGAATATGGTAGATGTAGTATGGGTTGTTGATTAAAATAATAGATTACAAAAATTAGACAACTTAAGGAAAACAGAATTGAATATATTATCTTATGACGAACAATGACTGATTTCATGCTAACTGTTTTTTTTAGTTTAACAGCTTCAAAGCTACATACAGGATCAATATTTGACTTTGTTTTTAAAGCTTGTTTGATAAAGAAAACTTCAATAATTGTCCACAAAATGGAAAAAACGATAAAGCCAAACGTACGAACGCGAAAATAAGAAGAAAATAAAAAATATCGTAAAAAGTAGAAGTTAAAATCAGAAGCAGTTAAAAGCATTTCTTTAAAAATATATGTTTGAAGAACATAATAAAGAAGAAAAATTCCAATTAAGAGCATCCATAATTTGGGCTGATGAATCATTTTTTGAGTTGAGTGTTTAGCGGCAAGAAGAAAGTTTTCCTGTTTATATATCATGTAATAAGGAACTAAGATCAATAAACCATATAATACAAATAATACTACATATAATAGGATCGTCAGATATGATCCATATTGCATCTTCAATAATTCGTTAGTAATAAAATTAGGTATGGATAAAGAAGGAAAAACAGTGGATACAAATCCTAAATGCCATAAAGGACACAAAAAAACAAAATAAATGAAAGCTAAAATTGCGGAAGGATGTTTCAGTACTTTTAAATCTTTTATTCCGGATAAACAGATATCAATCCAGTAAAAAGATTGATGTGTATGTTGTAGATAAAGTATCTTGTATACAATAACGTATTCTATATAGATAAAGAACAAAATGATCAAAGCATAAAGCAATGCACCTAAAATACCTGGAATATTTAATAATTTGATGATCATGTCAAAGTTATAAATGACGGATTCAGAAATGATGTATTTCATAAACCATCCGGTTAATAAAGATAAAACAGGTAATACGATGACATAGATCAACAGTTTATAAAATAGTTCAAATTTAAATACTTCTTTCATACAAATAACTCCCTAAAAAACAATATAAATATAGCATAAATGAATAAAAAGAGCTGTAATGATTTTGAGAATACATTACAGCTTGATACTTAAAATTCTTTATGTTCCATAATTTTGGTGCTGATCTTATAGGAAATCCATAAACAAATGAATGCAATTAGGATTAATAGGCTTGCCAACACGCTGATATTGATAGTGGGAATATTTTCTAATAGTAAGTTTATGTTGATGTGAAAGATTGAAGTTAAAACTTGGTTGATCGCAATACCGATTATGGCGATTATTCCGAAAGCTCCAATTAATGCGATCCTTCCTTTTTCACCTCCAAATTTGAGTTGAAATGGTAGAGTCATGGCAAGAATTGCAATCATCATAGCTAAAATTAATATGGCACTGATCATAAATTCATCAATAGGTAAGGTATTTCGGTTTAGGATTACCAATAAGCCGAAAAGTGTTATCAAGATCCAGCTAAATGATCCTAACAATAGACCGAAACAATATTTCTCTTTAACATATCCTTTTCGAGTGATTGGTAAAGTGAATAAGAAAGCATATCCGTTATTATAATCATCATAGCTAATTGTACTGATCGTGAATAACGAGATCACAAAGATTAAAAAGCCTAATGGGAAGATTACATCATCGGAGAATAACAACATTCCAACACTTAGAGCAATCATCAAGCAGAAAAAGTTCTTTTGATTCAGTATTAACTTATAGTCTTTAATAAGCAGTCCTTTCATAATTTATTTCCCCCTTATCATCATCGTGATCAATTCATCGATTGAACCTGCTTCAATTGTTATATTGGGATAGTTTTCTAAATAATATTGTCTTTCGTTTGTTAGACAGCTATATCCATAGGACTCTTTTTTTGCACGAAGGATATAAGATTTATCCAATGTCTCGTATTGTTTGTCATCGACTTTTAATAAAGCGTAGTTACTTAAAAGAATATCCGTATCTTCATGAAGAATGATCTTTCCATCATGAATCATATATAAATCATCACATAAGGATTCTAAATCACTGGAAATATGGGAACTGATCAAGATTGAGCGTTCATCATCTTCCTCTAAAAATTCTCTTAGCATATCTAATAATTCATCTCTTGCGATAACATCTAATCCAGCAGTTGGTTCATCTAAGATCAAAAGTTTCGCACCATGTGAAATCGCAACCAGGACCTTTAGTTTCGCTTTCATTCCTGTTGAGAAGTCTTTGATTTGTTTGTCCATCGGAAGTGAAAATCGTTGAACTTGTTTTGCGAAGAAAGAAGAATCAAATTGTTTATACATGTTTTCAAGAATAGGAATGATATCTTTAATTCGTAGATATCCACTGAAACCTGAATCGGATAATACAACGCCTAGTTTTTCTTTATCCTCTGGTGTAATGTCTTGATTGTCTTTTCCAAATAAAGTGATAGATCCACCATCTGGATGAATTAAATCCAATATAGCTTTAAATGTTGTGCTTTTTCCAGATCCGTTTTGACCAATAAGACCAGTCACTTGTCCGGGGTTTACCTGAAGTGAGCATTCTAAGAAAAAATTATCATAATGTTTCTTTAAGTTTTCTATTTTCAACATGGCTTATCCCTCCAATATAAGTTCAAATAGTTCTTTAATCTCTTCATCACGGATACCGCAACGTCTTCCTTTTTGGATGGCTTGTTCTAAATCGGCTTCTAATTCTTTTTTCTGTTCTTCTAAGAGTAGTTCAGTATTTGTTGCAGCAACATAAGTGCCTTTTCCATGCACTGTAATTGTAAAACCTTCACTTTCCAAGTTGTCATAAGCTTTTTTAACGGTGAGTGCACTGATTTTTAATTCTTTGGCTAGAGAACGAACAGAAGGAAGAATATCATTTTCTTTTAATTCTTTGTTTCGAATCAGTGTTTTTATTTGATCTACAATTTGTTCGTATATTGGCACCATTGAAGATGTGTTAATAATAATTTTCATGTTATATCGACCTGTCTTTCTATAAACAGTATATAACAGTGTTTAACTGTTGTAAAGTGTTATATGCTGTTTGTTTATAAAAAAGTTATGCAGGTGCATAACTTAGACGTTATTTATGTTTAAGATTGTAGTTAGAATCGTAGTAGATACCGAGTTCTTCCTGGATTCTTTCATTTACAGCATCTAGAGCTTCTTTATATTCTCTATATTTTGGCGAGATTCGTTTCATTAAGGGGATAAAAATATCATTATATCCCTTGTTCTGGAATTCTCTATGTACTTTTCTTTGCACTATGAAACTTGGATGATATTTCATCCAGCCTTCTTTTAGTTCTATGCCTTTTAAAGTAGCTTCTTTTAATTCTTGATATTTTTCTTCACTCATATCGCGATAAAAAGAAATCATTTCATCGGCAGTTCGATTTTCTTTGTAGATACCTCTGGTATATTTTGCGCCGATGGTTAAAAGCAAAGGAATCTTGATGGTCGTAATGTCACAGTAATCCAAGAGTTCATTTAATGCACTTTTTTGATCATCTGAGGAGATCGATATATTGAGAAAGGGACGAAAATGCTCTTTAAAGAAAAAGCTACATTTTCCAGGGATTAATGTTTCAATCGCTTCAATTACTGTTGCGTAGTCTAATAACTTATTTGCTTTTGAAACGTCGTGATCTTCAATATATGATTTTAATGCACTAATTTCCTTATCCAGTATGGTTTTCTCTTCTAATTTTTTTTGATATATCTTATCAAGAAGTTTGGCGTTTTTTGAAGATAAAAGAATACGAATATCTTCAATGCTTATGCCAAGTTTTCGATATAAGGAAATCATATTGAGTGTATCTATTTCTTTTTGAGAATAATTTCGATAGCCATTTTTATCTTTAATAGGGAATATGAGTTTTTTCTCCTCATAATATTTGATTGCACGTTTGGTCATGTTTGTAACTTTTGCGACTTCATTGATTAGCATAATATCTCTTCTTTCCAATACTATTTTAATGGTGTACGTAAGGGATAAGTCAATGAAAAAAATTAAGTAGTAAAAAAACAGAGTGAAAAATAACACTCTGTTATGACTTGTTTCTATTTTGATACCAAAGAATACCAATATCAGTTAAGATGGCGAGTATTTCTCCGATGATAATAATTGTTGCGAGATGTAAATCATTAGCGAAATCTGAAGAAAATAGAATATAACCTATTAATACGATCAAACTTGAAACGATAAGATTGCGTAAAGGTAAATTATTGGCGTTCTTTTTCTTCATGGATTTTATGTAAAGATACCCAATGTAGAAACAAAGACAAATAATGATGATTTTTAAAACAAGTAACATGTATATCACCTATCTTTTCGATGGTTATATTATATTATAAAAGTAAATATTACTGAAGGTGATTATTTTATGTATTCGTTTTTGGATTGAAAGAAAAGAATAGATAAAAGAATGATAGTAAGAATAAAGTAAGCAATGTTCATAATAGTCAAGGGAGAAATGATTAGGCTGTGTATATCTAAAAATGTGAAGTTAGATAGATGTGGTCTGGAATTTAATAGTTGATCGGGTAAAAGTTTAATTAGTGTGATAAGAGATTGATTGGATGCAAAATTAGAAAGCCAGTCAGGTAATAAGATTAGAATAAAAGATACAATAGAAGCGATGGCAGTTGATTTTGACTTATAAGATATAAACATTGTGATTCCAGCAAAAAATAAAGTACCAATTAAACCACAGAGAAACATGAGACCAATAGCTTGTATGTTTGTTATATTCCAGGGGGACTCCCATCCAAAGAAAAAGTTGGCTTGTATTGGATTGGTTGCACCATCAAATCCAAAAATACTGAGAATAGTCAATATAAATGTTCCAATAATTAGTGAGTATAGAACTGTTGATAAAATCAATCCAGAGAAAATTTTAGATAATGTGGCAGATGTCTTTCCTTTATAAGTTGTTAAAAGAATAGTTTTAGCTTTTGTTTTGTCTTCGTAAGAAAATAAAGATGCGAGAAGTAAACTGATAATAATGGCACAGAAAATCTGCAGACTGGATAAAGAGTTTGCGAGAATTTTCCATCCTTCCTGATACGTGTAGTGCCAAGGAGTGTTGTTAAGACTGTATTGATTTCTGTAGAAATTTTTTTGCGCCTTAGTCATATCATTGTTGGTGGCAAGATAGTTTTCTAATTCTGTTGAACGATTTTCATAAAAAGCGATGCTTTGTTCAGGGGATAAACTGTCAATTAGGTAATAGTCGTGTGAGTTAAACGAGTTATAAGAACTGTTGATCATATCTCGTATATCACTAAATTCTTGAGTTAAAGAATAAACTTTGTTTGATAACGTTATATCTGGAGTGCCAGGATAATAAGATGGATTGTCTTCTAATATGTTTTGATTTGTTTGTAATACTCGGCGAATTTGTTCTGTGGTTAATTCACCATTCCATTTAGATTTACTTTCTTTTAATTTTGAAATTGCCACAATGCCAGATACAGATGAACCATCGTGATTTCTGTATTGGACAGTTTGTATGTTATAAAAACAAGTTAGAATCAATATAGCTCCTAAAAGTAAAAGAAGTATTTTGGAACCGGTTCTTGATAATAATTTTTTGATTTCATAGTATAACATGGGTTTCAACCTTCTTTCTGTTATAGTATAAAAACACATCTTCAAGTGTGCATTTATCTAGAGAAGCGTCTATAGTAGGAGTTGAACTTGCCAGGACACGAATACTATCGCCGTTTTTGGAGTCTATTGAATTGGTGATTATGATATTTTTGTTATACATATTATTTTTATTGAAGGAATTTGGCTTGATTTTCCAAGCATGAACAGGAGTTGTTTCAATTAATTCTTTTACTGTTCCAGATTTTAGCAATCTTCCTTTTTGCATCAATATTATCTTATCTGCAATCGGTTCTACATCAGATACGATGTGTGTTGATAATAATATGATTTTATCTTTAGATAAAGAACACAAAAGTTGACGAAAATGATATCTTTCTTCTGGGTCTAATCCAGCGGTTGGCTCATCAAGAATCAATATCTTAGGATCGTTAAGAAGAGCTTGTGCAATACCTAATCTGCGGATCATACCTCCTGAATATTTCTTGATTTTTTTGTTTCGTACATCCCATAAAGATACAGTTTGAAGTAAAGTTTTAATTCTTTTATTTGCCAAAGAGGACGTAATACCTTTGAGCGAAGATATATACTTTAAATAATTGATTGCGTTTAAATCGGGATAATAGCCAAAATTTTGGGGAAGATATCCTAATATATTTCTGTATTGGTCATCCATATCGAAAATATCTTTTCCGTTTAGTAACACTTGGCCGTTGGTGGGTTTCATTAAAGAAGAAATTATTCGTATTAATGTGGTTTTTCCTGCTCCGTTTTCACCCAATAGTCCAATAACTCCATAATTTAATTTTACTGAGAAATTGTCCACGGCTATAGTGTCAGAAAATCGTTTTGTGATTTGTTTTAATTCTAATTCCATGCTAGAACCTCCTTGCAGTTGTGAATTAAGCGAATGATTATGAATATTAGAAGACTTGTTGATATGAAGAATAAGATGATCCAGAGTTGTAGAGAAAATCTTATATATAGTTGCTCGTTTGAAATTGTCATGATCCATATTATTGTAAATAGAGTACATAATCCTAATGGAAGATACAGCTCTCTGCCTTTATAAACATTCAAAGTTCCTAAGATGATGATGCAGATTCCATTAAAAGGTATTAGTAATTCCAAAATTAGATTTGTTATTCCAAGCGGATATAATATAGACCAGAGTATTGTTAGGCCAAATAGATCAAATGCTCCAAATAAAATTAGTCTAGCTAAATAAATATCCCTTGTTGTATGGATTGTACTGTTTTCAATTTCATCCATTTTGAAACGTCTGGTTTTCCATAGTTCAGGCAATATTAAGATAGAAAAGAAAGGAATGATAATAGCAACGATTTTTCTTTCTATACTTTCAGAGAATCCTAGGTTTAGAAGTATCCATAATAATAACAAACACCCAAGTTGTAATAACCACCATCTTTTTTGAATAAATTGAAATTGAATGTACAAAAACTCAAAAATAGATAATTGTTGTTCTTTTTGACTTTTCCAAAAAGAATCGATAGATTTTTGTACAGTTTGTTGAATGTGTTCTTCTTGTGTCATTTTTCCTCCTCCATTTTTCTTTTAATTAGTTTTTTTGCTTGAGCTAAACGATATTTGACTAAGGGAATACTGATGCTTAAAATCCGTGAGATTTCTTTAATGGTCAAACCTTGGTAATAATAAAGTAGAACTACTTCTTTAAAGGTTGGAGGTAATATTTGAATTGAAGTTTGTATACTAATACGTTGTTCTATAGACATGGATTCAAATTTAGAATGAATATTTTCATCAAATAAAATGTAATTCTTTTTAGTTTTATAGTTATCGATGCATAATCGGTTTGCAATTACGTAAAGATAATTTTTGGCTTTTCCATAATGTTTATATATAGATAATGTCGAAAAGAAACGCAAAAATACTTCTTGTGTTAAATCCATGGCATCTTCTTTGTTTACTGTTCGGCGATTACAGTAGTTTAAAATGTCGGGATAATATTTTCGGACAAATGTATCAATAGCGGATGATTCTCCTTGTTTTATTTGTTGGAGTAATATGTAATCCTCATCAAATTTATATATGTTCATATTTATTTCCTTCTCACTATATTTAACGATAAAAATAAGAAAAAGATAGTTCAATGAATAAAAAATGCTTATTTTGTTTAAAGTAGATTGTTTAAGAGATGAAAGATAATAATTATCTGTATAGGTGACAGAAGTTAGCTTTTATAATATAAAAAGGCCAGGAATCTGGCCTTTAAGTTTAAAAATTAAAAATGTTTAATTGGGTTATTTTATAGCGTCTACAAATCGTTTTGTGATAACTTGAGGGCGTGTGATGATAGATCCTACAACAACGCTGTAGCAGCCTAAATCCAATACACGTCGTACTTTTTCAGGCGTGTCAATGTTTCCTTCAGCAATAACTGGATGTTTAGCTTTTTCAAGCAGGCTACGGATAATTTCAAAATCATTGGCTTCAATTTTGTTACCTTTACTTTGTTCTGTATACCCAACTAAAGTTGTACCAATAAAATCAAATCCGATTTCATCAGCATGTAGCATTTCTTCTAATGTTGAGCAATCAGCCATCAATAGTTGATCTGGGTATTTAGCGTGGATTTCAGAAACAAATTCATCTAAAGTTTTTCCATCAGGTCTTGTGCGGCAAGTAGCATCTACTGCGATAACTTCTGGTTTAACTTCCATTAACTCGTCGATTTCTTTCATGGTTGGTGTGATATATACAGGATTGTCACCATATTCTCTTTTGATGATACCGATGACAGGAAGATCTACTTGTTCTTTGATTTCCTTAATATCCACTACAGTGTTGGCACGAATTCCTTTTGCACCTCCTTCTTTTGCGGCTTTAGCCATTCTTCCCATGATGAAAGAAGAATGTAGAGGTTCATTTGGCAAAGCCTGGCATGATACAATTAATTGTCCTTTTGTTGTTTCCATTTTATTCATAATACTAGTCTCCTTTATGCTAATTTTATCACTAGAAATGTTACACGACAATAAGTGTTAAATTGTATTTAATAATAATTGTTGTGTTAGAAAACATGATTAAGTAATGCTAAAGAATATATATAATACTAAAAATATCTAATAGGAATTAAAAGATGATTTGTTGATATTTGTTGGTTTCTAGTTTATAATTCATGTGTCGATGCAAAAAGAAAGGGAGAAGTGGTACCTTCTCCCTTTCGCCTTTTTCAGAAGATCGATGCACATCACAACTTGGTTGTGACTATATCAGAAGATGATTATTT
>OGWU01000207.1_pt1 | contig 38571 bp, 54 predicted proteins | sample 1576071 | NCBI WGS metagenome assembly OGWU01 (sample SAMEA3541582, study PRJEB24748) | human gut metagenome | biome: human gut; feature: human-associated habitat; material: faeces | place: China | collected 2012
TGATGGACCAAAATGTTTTAATTATTTTGTGTGTCTACTTGACACAAGCTGATCACGATTACTCGCTCTCATTTTCTTTATTAATTAATTTATCAGCTACTTCCAATCCGTTCTGCAGGATCATTGGCACATTGAATCCAGCCTCTACAAAATTCTCAACGATTGAACGTGCTTCATTAACGATCAACGATGCCAGGACAAACCATCCTAAAATAGTAGTGATCTGCAGATCAACACCAATCGTAGAACCAACTTCAATCAAACACGCTGCAATGCCGAAGCCAAAGGCAATCATCAACCAGTATCCTAATTTTTTAAGAACTCCCTGCCAACCTTTGACACTATTCTCTTTTCCGGCCATTCTTGATTTCATCCAACCTGTGATCCAGTCGATGACGTTTAGAACCAAGAAAAAAGCGAACAAAAACCAATGTTCGCCAAAGATCATCGTTAAGAATACAATGATCGCTCCTAAAAGTGAATTATATGCGTCCATAAAATCAAACATCTTCATTTTTTTCATTTACCTCACTCTTTCTATTCTACTTTTTGAAAATAACGTGGTAACGATTCACAATCTGCATATAAAGGCTGACCGCTGTCTTCTAAGCACAAATACAAGACATCATTCTGAATGTAATATTTATCCTTATATACAGTCATTAATTGGCTGTATGGAATTGGGTCTTCCTGTGTTCCTGCGTGTGAACTTTCGATGCGTTGATAAAGAGCTGCAGTGCTTATACCAGGTTCTTGACCTTCAAGCACTACTGGAATTTCTTGTCTTGATTCCCATGCTTCATTGTTAAACTGGAATCTTTGGTGAGCTTCCATCTTTCCACCAATAAATTCTTTCCATTCAGTCAATACAGATACACACTGTAAGATTTGATCATTTGTCATCAAAGGAATTGCACACGCAATAGCAAATGACTGCTCTTGTGTTAAGCCACCTTCCGGTTCTTCTCCTTCTGGTTTGGATAAAGTGATACGATAAATAGTTTTATCTTCGTTATCAACCTTATAACCAAATTCATCAATAATGCTATAACCAGTATAAGAATTATCACCATACACAATTGGATTCTTATTTGTTTTAAACGCCTCTTGAATGACATCTATTTCAGATTCACACACAAATGTGATGTTTAGATTCTCGTTAATTTCCTGGATCAATTCATTGCATAGCGTGATATCTAGATCACCGATTTTGATGCTTTTTGAAGGTTCTTCATAAATAGGATCATCGTTATAGATCTCTTCATTGTACTTAACTTCTTCACTCATATTCTTACCTCTTTCTATAAAATAAAAAGCATGAAAGGAAGTGCTCTCATGCTATACAAAAATTTAGTTTTAGACTGGTTGAAAAACCAAAAAATTTATCTGAAATATTCTACATTTACGAACTACTGTAATATCTCACACAACCAAATCATTCCTAATCTGGGAAATTATGAAGTAGATCAATTAAATAATGATATACTTCAAGAATTCATTTTGAATCGATTAAAGGAAGGTCGATGCGATGGCAAAGGTGGAATATCTCAGAAATATGCTCAAGATATTATTGCTGTATTAAAACTCACTTTAGGAAAAGAAGTTGAAATACAACTTCCATATTCTCCACCTAAGGAGGTAGAGATTTTTGAAAAATCAGATCAAGTAGCATTGATTAATTCCCTCCAATCTAATATTTGTCATAAGAACTTTGGCATATTGCTCACAATTCACACTGGCTTGCGAATTGGAGAATTATGCGCTCTTCGATGGTCTGATATTAATTTTGATGCCCAGCTTCTGCATATCAACAAGACTATGATAAGAACGTATACAAAAGAAGATGGATCAAAACTAAATATCACAGCACCTAAGACACGCTCTAGCATACGCACGATTCCTTTAAATAAGTGGATCATGCAATATGCAGTATTGCTTAGAGGCAATGACAACGAATACATCATCACTGGCAAAGAGAAACACATTGAGCCAAACAAATATAGGCTCTATTACAATCGTCAACTCAAGAATCTAGATTTACCACATCGTAAATTTCACTCTTTAAGGCATACATTTGCGACACGATGTATCGAGTGTGGTTGTGATTACAAAAGCCTATCTGAGCTTTTAGGACACTCGAATGTGTCAATTACGATGAATTTATACGTGCATCCTCAACTTGAACTAAAAAGAAAGTGTGTTGAGCTGTTAGCAGATTACTATGAGCATTAGTATGTCCTTTACTGCCGGTTCAACAGGTGGTAAATATAATCATAGTATTTCACTGGAAGAATTACCACAACACGAACATCCAATTAAAACTGCTGCGGCAAATAAATGGATAGGATCGTGGAAATCGAATACATCTTCTGGTGAGCTATGGGATGTTTTTTCCCCTACGAACGATGATCAATATGTTGATTATGCAATTGCAACCAAAGATGAAAGATCAAAGGCATCTAAATTCAATCTCATAAACCCATACATAACAGTTTATATTTGGAAACGTACGCAATGATAAATGTATGTCTTTTACTGCCAATTCTACAGGTGGGTTATATAAGGTTCCTTTAGAAGTTGAGAACATTCCAGATCATCGCCATGACCAGTTTCAATACTATGATGGACAGACAGATACAAGTACTTCTTACAGATGTAATAGCGCAGTCTGGTCCTATGCCGCAAAAGAAAGTTATTCAACAGGAGACATAACGAACAAAGAAACCACAACACCTCACTCTAATATCCAACCGTATATTGGAGTATATATGTGGAGAAGAGTTAGCTAACTCTCTTCCACATGTTTACAACGATATAAGGATTCTGAATGTTTATATCGTCATTATCGCAATTTTCTCCGTCAGATGTTGAACCTAAAGTTGCATTTGACCCAGAGCCAATTTGTGCTCTATCTCCTGTTCCTGCAATCATTATTGGTCCACCCATCCCCATATGGGTATGAGGTGGAAGCTGAGATTCCAATAATTTAATCAAATATTTTCCTCCTGTTGAACCGGACGTAAATGACATACATTGATTACGCAGTCCTTTTCCACATATATACAGCTATATATGGTGGCATGTTGTTATGTGATTCGTTTTCTCCAGTACTATTAGTATCTAATGTATTCTGTCCTTGATACGGATTTACCCCGTCAGATACACCACCGGAACCTTGATGTTTATGTGCAGATGTTGAACTTTGATAGGATCTTGACAAACTGTGAGAGTGAGATGGTATCTGATTTATCGTTAATGTTTCAGAGTACTTTCCTCCTGTTGAAAGAGAAGTAAAAGACATACTTGTAGTGCCATCATTTCCTTGACCAGCACCAATCAAAACTCGACCTGGCGCAAACGCTTCCCAAGTCCCTCCAAACAATGTTCCTGGATTGGTTGAAGCAGTGCTTATATATATAGAGCCGACCGGATATACCAGGTCGACTAGTTGACGTAATTTACCTTTCGATTTAAATCTAAATAAAGCCATTATATTTTACCTCCTATTGTTCAGTCATTGCTGCATCATTACCAGCTAACAATGATGTTATTTTGTCGTTAAGAGCTTTACCCTGTGCAGCTGTCAAAGCAGTGGTAGTACTAGTGGATGTAAGACTATTTGTTAATGAAGGTTGAGGCCCTGTGTCTCCTTTGTCTCCTTTTGGGCCTTGTGCTCCGGTATCGCCTTTGTCCCCTTTTGGACCTTGTGCTCCTGTAGCTCCTCGGCTTGGTTTGCCTGTATCGGAACTTCCTAGATACCAGTTTCCATTGCTTCCAATTGTTGGAGTCGTTCCAGCCTGTCCAGTATCACCTTTAGGTCCCTGTGCGCCAGTTGCCCCTTTATCTCCCTTTGGTCCCTGGGGACCGGTAGCTCCTGTATCTCCTTTAGGACCTTGAATGCCTTGATCGCCTTTTGGGCCTTGCGGTCCCTGTGCTCCTACAACTTTTCCTAAATCTATACTTCTCGCCATGAAACTACCTCCTTATTCTTCAAATGACGCAATTAAGTGTCCGTTTTCATCAATTGAAAATGTTGGAGTTTGGCCATCCTTTCCAGCAGGACCTTGTGCCCCAGTATCACCTTTATCACCTTTTGGGCCTTGTGGACCGACTTCTCCGTCCTGGCCAGCTGGTCCTTGATCGCCTGTATCACCTTTAGGACCTTGTGCACCTGTAGCTCCTCGGCTTGGTTTGCCTGTATCACTTGCTCCCAAGAACCAGTTTCCATTTTCGCCAATAGTCGGTGTAATACCATCTTCTCCATCAGCTCCAGCTTGTCCTGTGTCTCCTTTAGGACCCTGTTCTCCTTGATCACCTTTTGGACCTTTGATGTTTCCTGCATTTTTGAATAATCCATTTGTTGAATCTCCTCCGGAACCAACGTATACCCATAGATTTCCGCTATTATCTAGATAAGCATCTCCACTTGCACCTGTACCTGGTAGATTTGTTTCGTCTGAAACAGAACCTTTTATATTTACACCTGTTCCATCTTTGCCTGGATCTCCCTTATCACCTTTTGGACCTTGTGCTCCTACAACTTTTCCTAAATCAACTTCTCTTGCCATATTTGCCTCCTATTCTTCATAACGTGCTATTAAATGGCCATCTTCACGTATATAAAAAGACGGTGCTCCTGCGCCGCCCATTGCTTTAATTTCATCTAGTTCTTGTAATATTTGATTAATTATATCTGGATATGTCTCTTCAAAAGACTCATCTGGTTCCAATCCTTCAAGGACCTGAGAACGAGCTACCGTGGTATTCCATTCATTCGTTACATCATCTTCAATCGATTTTTTTGCACATACGATGAAACGAACTATTCCACGTGCTTTTGCAACTTTTCTACTAATCAACCAGCTAAATGTGATATAGTCACCATCTGCTTTCATATCCTCACAATAATAACGGTCTTTTTCTCCTGCTGCATTTTCATAATTTACAAAGATAAAGAGTTCTGATAGATCGATATTATCGCCAACTATCTTGGGACACTTGAAATAAACTCTTTCGACTGCATCATCAGATTCGACACCTAATATTGAATAGATATCAGGAACCGATATCTGTCTGGTTTCTGGATCGATCTCACAATATTGAATTTCCTGTGATGATGCATCTAATGCTTGTAAGGCATCCTTTAATGTTTCCATTGCGTAGTCACCTGCCTAACATAAATTTGATTCGTATCAAATTGTTCTTCTTTATCAACAAATGTGATAAAGAAATTTATCACGTCTTCTTGTGCAACTGAATCTGGAACAAAACATCTATCATTAATGATCGGAACATACTCAACAGATCTATCCTTTACGAAACAAGCAACTTTTCGATACTTTTGTAGGTTTTTATCAAAAACAAATTCGCAGCACAAGTAGTTCTTTGATCCTTGGATGATGTCAGAAAAATCGCATGATGGATCTTTTTCCAGTTTCTGTTGATTCACTTTAAATTTAAGCACTCTCATTGTCGGCCTCCACCATGACATCGGTTGATCCTAATTTCATTTCGTTGATCAATTGTTTTACCTCATTGATTGCTGTTTGTAGATCTTCCGGTGTGACCAGTTCATCAGGATTAACATCCCCAAATCGTTCGATAATATCATTCATTTCCGACAGTTTAGAATCAATGGTTGGTTTTATTGTGTTCCATTGATTTGCTGCGCTGTTTGCAGCACTAGCAGCACTATTGGCAGCACTTGTAGCATCTTCGGCTGCTGACTTTATCGATTCAAGTTCCTCTGTTGCTTCTATACACTCTTGCGTTGCTTGTCGTACTTCAGACAATGCCACTTCATATGGATCATCGCTTTGATGCGGTGCTTCTGTTACACTGATCAAAAATGGAAAGCTTCCTAATCGATCATCAAAAATTAGTTGACCTTTATAGTTTCCTGGCTTAGCCGATACATTTTCAGGTATTAAAAAAGAGACCACATTATCCTCAGATATACTGCAGTCTCCTTTTACTTCCTTATTTTGCGATGTTTCTATTTCATATACACAATTCTTACCTTGTATGTCTTCTGAAACCATAAATTCTGCATATCGTAGAGTATCATACTGCATACAATCGATGCACGGTGTGACACCTCGACTCATCAATGATATATAGTTCATTTTGTGTACCTCCTATATTTCTACTTCAATCCAGCGTGCGCCGATAATAATGCCGTTTTGCAAATCTAACTCTAGAACTCGTTTTGTCCCACCAGAACCTCCTGAGTAGCATTTTGGTCGCAACAATCCACCATCTGGCCAAGATAGAGAAACGATGTTAAATACCGCTCCACCACCTGGATAAGCAGCACCTCCTTGGTTTTGTCCCATCCATTGGCCATTGTAGTACATGGCAACATGGCCATATCCGCCTCCGTATGCATTGGTCCATACTCCAATGTCACCATTTTGAGGATTACCTGTCACAATATCATGATTGTTCAGAATTCCATTGTTGTTTCGTTGCTCCCATAAATCACGGGCTCCTCCGGTCGCAGTACAATGAATCGGATTGTACCCTAGCCATTGATCATAAAACGCATATCCGTCCCAGCATTGTGCACCATAATATCCGTCAACATCATGACCAGTACCATTGTAAGTATCTACGAAAGTTTGAAATGACTGTGCCATTAATCGACTCCTGTAACCAGACCTTTTTCAACGGTCAATGAATTTTCTACCTGATATGTACCGGTCAATCCTGATTTTCCATTAATCGTAAGAGTCTTACCTTTCAATTGAATAGAATTGTTACTGCCATTTCTTGTTATAAAAATACCGCAGCCATCATCACCGCTAAATGGAACAATATTAATTGACCCCGATCCATTTTTGATATTCCCCCACATGTTGATTACTGGTTTATTATCTGTTCCTGAATCAAGAGGTCCAACTGTGATTCCTGATGCCGAAAAGTTACCATCTGTAGCTTGTGTACCTAAATATAACCAATTTCCTATACCAACATCTTTATAGGTGTTCAGAATTCCCTTGAACTCTCCGTCATTCATGACAAGCTCTCCAGTCTCCATGTTTAAATAGAATGTTCCATTCAAATCTGAAAGAATACCAGTGATTATATAATCAGCATGAATAGAACGATAATCTATAGCGGTTCCCCATTTCCAATCACTGCCATCTTCTGTTCTCTCCATTGCGAGCATCAAGCCCTGTGTTCCCAGACACAATGCACCATAGGAGGGAGATTCTGGATCTGTATCTTGCATTAAGATTGCTTTAACTTCTGTTTTATTCGCCCTGTCCTTTTGTGCCATCAACATGGCATTGGCAGCACTGATAACACCTTGCACTTTTTCTGCAATTACAGTATTTGTTTCTACATTTATTACTTTTTCAACCGCCGTCTTAACTGAATCGACATCATCAAAATAGTTATAAGATAATTCTCCTATTTCTACAAAATTGACTTTTTTCAAGATTGCATCCCATATTAAATGAACAACCCTGGTTTCAGATACAACATCAATGCGTTTGTTTCGACAGTGAACCGTATCTCCCAGGCACACCTGTTCAAGTTCCTTTACATCTTCATATTCCTTTGAATTTTGCAAAAGAAAAACATTGATTTCCCCACTTACAGTAGGTGCATCAATGCCAAGTTCAAACTGCTCCTGTGCTGCATTCTGTAAAGCTACGTCCAATTGTTCCTGTGTATCACATACGATGATGCCATTTTCTTCATCATCTTCCTGTGCATCTTCACGCATCTTGATGTTACTAAATTCTATTGCCTTTTTATGGACAATTCGATATTTATCAAGATTTGGACTGTCTACGACACCATTATTTGTCATAGTATGGCCGTTATAAGCTTTCGGTTTGATACGAGTTACGATATCACGCATATCTGTACTGATATGCATGCCATTCATATTCTTTCCGTAACGAATCTCTACATTTCTGTCAGATCCAACACGATTATTTACTGACACATGAAAATTATCAAAATATATTTCTCCACCCCATCTTGAGATAAAAGAATTTTCATCTGAACCATTTAACGCTTCCATCAGGTTTTTGTCAACGTAATATGCTGTCGATAATCGCAATATATCCGATGAGCCAGTATATTTAGAATTTGTGATAATCGAATTCAATGCACCCTGACCATTCGTATCGGTCGGGCGTTTATCATCGATCCAGCAATCATCCATACTGTCATAGAAAATATGTTCCAGATCACATGTAACACCCTTATTATCATCAATATCATAATTAACGATACGATACAGTTGTTTGGTCCCGTCCGAAGCCGGAACTTTTATAACTGCATCATCTGAAATCCACTTCCATCTTCCTTTTTCATCTAATGGATGTTCCATTGATCCAAGCCAGTCTCCGTTCAAGGTTGAATCCAAAAGACACTTGATAGGAGTAAGTGTAATATCACCGTTTTGATCATAATTGGTGTTTCCTTTTTTATATAATTGAATCATGGATGCAACCACCTCCAACGTGGTTTTAAAGTTAAAACAAATCCAGGAGAAATCGTAATAGTATTTACTCCTGGATTTAAATAATAATCTTCAAAATCTCCATTTATAAGGGTATTAGCTAGATTTTTTGAAGACTCCAATATTACTTCCTGACGTTCTGTATCAATGAAGACCGGCTCAGTTAGATCTAAATCTAATGTGTTTCCATTGACCGTCAACACACATTTTCCTGTTCCTTCAATTCGGTAGATTGGTTCCGATACGCTATAAATGTTGATTATTTGATTATTCAATACATTTATGAATCGATCACCATCTTTTTGGTATACTCCGGAATCACAAGTAATCGTTAACTGAAATTCGATAGAAATATCTGAGTATCTATCATAATCACTTATTTCAACATGTTTTATCCTGAAATAGCTCGACTCCATTCCTTCCAAAGATAAGCACTTTGATTGCATAAGACGACTTATGAATTGTTGATATTGTAAATCAACGCTTACCGCATCAATTAAAGTGATATCGCAATCCATCGTTATGATTGTGTCGCTATAGGTGCCATCTGTACTGGTCAGTGTACCTTTTCTTCCTGGGATGGAAATTTGTGTATAATTTGGTGATCCATATTGTATTTTTGGATAACTGTCAATAATACGCACACCAAATGAGGCGCTATAAACCTGGTCCGTTTGAAAAGCATATTCTATCATTTTTTATAACGCCCCTTTCCTTTTTGATCACGACTGATTTTCTTAATCGTTGCCTTCGTTGTTTTCTCAACAAGCGTATCGCTATCGACTACGAATTGATTATTGATAATGATTGGTGCATCATCCGTAGAGTCTGTGTCCGTATCATCGGAATCACCAATATATGCAGATGCTGGATGATCATATGCCCTGCCTTGTGCAGAGGATATAAATCGTGATGCAACTTCTTTCTTGCTGGCATCAAAGGCTGCCTGTGTAGATCTTGTTGCTGCCTTTTCCAGTTCAGGTGTTTTCTCATCAAGGCCCTCTGCTTCACCTTCTACCCAGTTATAACCAATTTCTTTCTTGGCCCTTCTGGAAGGAGAATGAATACCAAGCCAACCTAAGACTGAATCAAAAGCCCCTTGAACACAACTTACCGCTTTGTCAATAAGCCATGAACCCATGTTTGCAATTCCGTTTCCAATGCCTCGTATAATATCCATGCCAACATCCAGCCAATTAATGTTCTGAATATAGTTGATCATATTCGATACGACATCGCCAAGTCCTGCAATGAGAGACGGAATTGCGCTAAGGATACCACCGATCAATTCACCCAGTATCTGAACTCCTGTAGAAAAAATACTTGGAAGATGCTGTATCAATGAACTGATGAAATTAGCGATAATTGTTGGAACCTGTCGCACAAGATCAGGAATGCTGTCTACGATCCCTTGTGTCAAGCTTAATGTTAATTGCATACCTGAATCCCACAGCTGTGGAAGATTACTTATCAGTCCATTCACAAAATTTGCTATTGCTTGGACAGCTAACGGTATCAATTCTGGCAGCTTAGCCGATATGCTATTGAACAGTTCGCTCATCAGCTGGACACCGCCAGCAGCTATTTGATAGCCATTCTCTGACAATGTAGTTAAGAACTGTTGAATCACTAATAATGCTGCATTTATCAAGGATGGCAATGCCATAGCAATTCCTTGTACCAGTGAGCCTAATATCGTTGTCGCAGTATTAAAAACAGCCGGCAACTGTGAACTCATACCATTCAAAAGATTGGTGATGACCCCTGCGCCAGCTTCAAACATTCCTTCAAGACCGCCCTCTTCGAACGCACTTGAAAGGGTTGATAATGCTTCATTGGCCGCCGGAAGGATACTGTTTGTCATCTCTTCCGAGATTGGTTTCATGATATCGCCAAGCAGCTGCTGCGCATTGTCTTTTAAAGTAGACATCTGACCTTCAAAGGTCTTGGATTGTTTCTCCATTGACTGGAAATACTTTCCACCTTCAGAAGTTGCTCGTTCCATTGATGCTGTAATTTCATCAACAGACAACGTGCCTTTGGAAATACGATCATACAGGCTTTCCATTGATTCCCCTGTACTTTCAGAAATTTCCTGAAGAGGGTTGAATCCAGCTTCGATCATCTGTTTGACGTCTTCCAACGTCACTTTTCCAGCAGAACTCATTTGTCCATATGCCGTTGCAATTCGAGACATCTTGTCAGCTGATCCCTGAGAGATATCTCCCAGCATCATCATCTTGTCCATTGCCTCATCAGCCGTGAACCCATAGTTCATCAGCAACTGTGTTGTATCGGCCAACTCAGGCAATTCGAATGGAGTTTCTGCTCCAACCTTTTTCAATTCATCGATGACTTCGGTCGCTTTTTCAGCCGACCCTGTCATGACCTCAAAGGAAGTCTGATAGGTTTCAATGGATGCATTGTATTTAACACCTGCAACCGCCAATCCGCCCATTGCAGCCGTGACACCTGCAATCGCTGCAACAGATGCCTGCGCTGCTACTTTAGCGGCTGAGCTTACGGCAGAAAATCCTTTTTTCGACAGTGATCCAAGTGAATTAAAAGCGGACTTCCAGCCTTTGGTGGAGTTATCTCCCTGCTTGCTGACATTGTCCGCTGTTTGTTTGGCTTCTTTTTCTGTTTGTTTCAGACCGGTCTTGAGCCCGTTTTTATCAACGCTCACGCCAATCTTAATATCACCATCATTGCTTGCCACTCTTTCTCACCTGCCTTTTGCCTTTGTGTGAGAGCAACTGGCACATGATGGCTCTATCTGCTCTGTTTCCCTTTATTGATTTTTATTTCGAAAATTTGTTTGCACTTCTTATTCTTACATCGAACCGTGATGCCATGACATTCTGCCTTGTCATGAATAAGCATTGGCATTTCATATCCACAGTGAGGACAGACTACTTTTCTTGTTTGTAACATTCTTCCATCCTCTTTCGAACGTACTGCTTCATCTTGGCATTTCGTCTAGCCAGTTTGACTTTTTTATCAACCTTGATCTGTTCCGTACGGATCGCATATCTTTTTTTCATGTTCTTGATAAATTTCTTTTCGGATTTTGGAACATCCTTAAGATTGACCGTTCGCCAATACATCACCTTTGAGATAAGATGATCTTCATTCAAACTGTTGAACATGGCCAGGAATTCCCACCAGTGCAGATTTCTGTCTCTTGTCTGATTCAGGTTGATACCATACTGGCTTCGGAAGGCTGCATAGATCATAGAAGCATCCTGGTCAAAATCATATGCTCTTTTACCTGAAGAAGATCCCTGCCCTGTACCCGTTTCTTCACTTGATATACCACCACTGAAGAAATAAAGAAATTGACGCATGGCTTCATCCAGATCATCTGGAACATTATCCATGTAAAAGATATTCAAGACCTCCATCATTTTCTGTTCATCGGATTTATTTGGAGCAAACAGATCTATCTCACACAAGATAAGCGCTCTATATCCCCAGTCAACTGGCCAATCATCTCCATTGATTTCGACCGATGTAGGAAGTGCATCGATTAGAATATTTTCCATCAATGAATTCGCTTAGTTGAAAACTGAGCAAATTTCTTCTTGTCGGATGCGATTGCCTTTAGGAACTGATCATACATTTCATTAGCCTTGAACATATCTGTACAATCGCCAACGACATCCACACCTGTTGTTGAAATGAAGAATTTTTTGATCATATTGATCCATTTTTCAAGGAACACGTACATTCCCAGTTCTCCATCTTCCATCTTGGCCACGCCGGCCTTGATAGCCGCTTCCTCTTCACCCAGGACCTTTAATGCCTCTTCATATTTTTTGGCATCTTTCATATCATAGATGTTAAAGCTAATATTCTTTCCATTGATTCTTGTTTTCATACTAAGCACCTGCACTATACGTATATTCGGTTGGGTTGTCTCCAACTTTTCTGAATTCGACATCAATTGCAGCTGATTCACCAGCGTTTCCTCCACCATCCGAATTGATGATGATAGAAACTTTTCCCTTTTCACCTTTTCCAGTCAAAACGTTGAAGTATACATAATCGGTGATAACTTTGTTCCCAGTACCATATTTGATATCATGGCTGAAGATATAATCCTGAACTTCATCACCGATATATCTGTCGCCTGAAATTGTAAAAGATCTCTGGTTTCCTGTACGCTGCGTAGACTGTCCGGCACGAATATATGTCTTGTCCACAGTGATCGGATTCATCTGTGCATCTAGTCCTTCAATGCCAAGCTGAACAACATTGTAATCTGCTTCATCTGTGTCTGGCGTTTCAGGAGTAGTGTTAATGGCTAAAACAAAATCATCATTGGTTACCCATCCTTCATAATCCGGCTTAGGAGTATATCCCTGCATCAATTCACTTAGTTTCATTCCTGTTTTCCTCCTTGTCAAAATAATTGATTCGACATTGTATCTGATATCTTGCCAGGCCTTCCTTAGGATTGATCCCGGAAAGGTTTGGCATATTTTGTAAATTTTCAATTTCCTGAATCTGGCAGTCAGAGCCAAAGTCAGGAAAGTTTTTCTTTCTGTTCTGTTCGGTTATCCAATCCATGAATTCCTGAACAAAATTCATGCATTCTAGATTCAACGTGTCCAGATCCGTTGAATATGGGCGGATAATCGTGATTGTAAATCCATATGCTTTTTTTGCCCCTTTAAAGTATCGCTTGATCACACGATCGGAATAATCCGTGGTTAATGCGATCTGATCGATTGATTCTGAAGAATAGTTGAACCCCAGGGTCTGTTCTGCTATTTCATCAATCTTTTGCTTAAAAAACTTATATACTGCATCATGCTTTGTCATCTTGATCTACCTTTCAAATAGTTCCTGTACGACTCCAACAGCTCATCCCCTCGTGCGACCATCATTGCTCTATCCCAGTGGCTGGTTGCTTTAGGATGCCTGAATTTTGAATACGTTAGTTTCCGTGTTGAAGGAACCTTTCCTACATTCGGTCTTGACCAGAACCTTTCTCCATCTGTAAAGGCTCCTGTCTTGTATTTAGGATCTTCGTACAATTTACCTTCCCGCTGATAATGGGCATACGGGCTTATATAATGTACGATTCCACTATCTCCCTGTGTATAGGTTCGGATGTTCTGTGACAGGACCAAGTTATCTGCAGGCACATAAGGGTCCATCAAACGTTCTGCCTCATTGGCTAAAAAGAGAAGACCAGCATCTCCTCCGGTCTTCTCTTCAATGATCGTATTTGTTGGTTTCAGCCAACGAAAACCACTGCTCATGATCAGCCTCCTAATCGAATATGTTTTCCAAATCGATAGCGTGTGTTATCACTAATCGAAGTGATACGGAATGCATCTGGTTTATATCTATGTAGCAATTGGGTCGCATTCATATCCTGCCCTATTTCATCATTTACAGAGCCATACACAACGATATCATCCAGTGACACATCAATATCCTCTTGAGGAATTCGTACTGTGTACGTATTGCTTTTGGTAACATCGGTACCATTCTGGGATATTGTTGTTTCACATTTGTAGAAACAATTTGCAATTACCTTGCTAGACCATTCTTCTTTTCGATCAACAATTACTTTGTGAAAAAGCGTAATGGTATGCGTATAGTTTGGATTTGGCATTATAGACCTCGATACATCAATCCTGTTCGGCTCAGATACTTACTAACGATACTGTAGATAACAGAAGGTTTAGCTGAATTGGAATACTTCTCTTTCATGGCTGAGACATCATATGTAGCACTTTCCCCATCATTGGAATAAGAACTTAACGTCCCTGTTGTTCCATCTTCAGAAATACTCTCTGTATATCGATATTGCTCAAACAAATACTCAGCTAATTCACATAGACAATCTTTTACATCATTATTGATCAAAGATTCATCTTCTTTGATTCTGTCAAAAGTAAGATGGTCTAAGTCCCTTTTTGCTTGCTTTATCCAAAAAAGAAAATCTTCTTCGCTTAAAATTGGAGCGCGATTCATGAGATACATATCTACATAGTAATGATAATCTACATACATCACTGCATCAGTCCTGCTGTCTTCAAAGCCTGAATAATAGCATTGATTGCAGCTTTATTGGCATTGGCCAAAGTTACGATGGCATTAACTTCTGCTTGTGCATACGTTTCACCGACTGAGGTAGCATCTACAGCTGATACTTGATCAACAGAAGTAGCCGGAGTAAATGATCCTTCTCCTTCTGTATAGTTTTCGGCAATATATTGGATGACTTCGGCATTTGTATTCCCGGGGATAGATGAAGCCTCACTGCCAAGCAGTTTGGCAGCAAGAGCTTTTAATGCATTTACATTTGCAGACATAAACTATTCCTCCTTTTAGGCGGTTTCCTTGACCAAGGTTACTGTTTTTGTTACTTCAGATGCATCGACCGCAATATCAATTGTCTGTGCTACATATCCTTTCAAAGTGATCTTAGCTTGGTATTTTCCTTTGCGAAGATTGAATGTAGCTAAACCTGAAGCATCTGTTTTTAAAATTGCACCATTTACGTTTACTCGTGCATCTTCTAAGTTTCCATCAGAATCTTTAACTGTGATTTTAACTGCTTGTGTTGTAATAGGTGTTCCTGGTTCCAAATAAGCAAATGCACACCCTGTACGATCTTCGTTTAAACGAGTTGCTGGATTTGGTAAAGCCCATCCCATACGGAATACAACACGTAATGCAATCATATCTTGCTGAGCCAAGTTATAAACAATTTCTTTTGTTTGAGGATCTTGAATAACACCCTGGTCTAAGATCTTAACTGTAACATCCTGGCGAATTGCATATACTGCCTGGCTAAAATCACCGGCAACCAATTGTGCAATGTTTGGATAGAAAGCGCCATTCTGTTGGAATGTCAAAGGTGTACCATCTAAAGAATACTGCACTGTACTTTGTGGATCACGCATAAAGATTGGATTTCCATTCGCATCTCTTAAACCACGTAATTTAGATTTAAAATTCAATGGTGCAATGGCTCCAGATACTCCATATCCATCATCTTCAACTTTAGCAAATACTCCATTTTCACCTAAGATCAAATCAAAATAATCTTTTCCTGTTTCAGCAGCAACATTGTTTCCAGCTTGTCTTGCTAAAGTAATGATGTCATTTTGCCATTCAGCCGGTTTGTTATCGCCAAACACAATAGCTGCATCGACACGCTGACCGATTGCTTCATTAACACGTGGTGTAACTTCACCGAAGATATCAAATTCAGCATCATTTAATACAGCTTCTGGAATAGGCACAATAACTGCTAATTCTGCGGCATTGATAAATACGTTATCCCATGCTTGACGAGAAGTCTGTTTCATTCCTGTATCACCATTTACCCAATAAGCGGTTGGTAAGAAGTCTAAAACACGAATACGTGTCTGATCGGATGTCATATTAGGCAATTTTCGAGCCATGCTCATAAAAACTGATTGTTTAGGTGCATCTTGAAAAATAGTTTGTACAACTTGTTCGCGGATAATCGCTTCCGCATCCTGTCTATTTACAATATTAGTTGGCATTTTATTTCCTCCTCATTATTTACCAAACATTTCTCTTAAAGCCTGATTCGCTTTATCAGTTCCTTTTGTTGGTTCTGTCTGAGATCCAGAAGTAGAACTTACTACAAAAGGTGTTTTTCCAAAATATGTCGGATTGTCTTCTTTCAATTGTTTTATGATGTTCTCTGCGTCTTTGATATTTTGTTTATCATCCATTTCTAATTTGTCTACACCACCATACTTGTATAGAAGGTAATCCTTGTCTTTGCAGTCGTCTCCTAGCGCTGCAAAGAACTTTTCTTTTTTTGAACGGTCTGTATTTGCTTTTTCCAGACCCTCATACTTTTGTTTCCAGCTATCACGGTCCTGTTCGATTGATGCAAAATCTCGTTTTTCCAGTTCCTGGATTCGTCCATTTGCATCTTTTAGTTGCGTAGCTTTCGCATTGTAATCTGACTTTGATACAAAATGCTTTCCGATATAGGCTGTGATACCTGATTCCTGTTCGGATGTCAGCTCGACACCCATTTCCTTAATGTCATCAATTAAACTCATTTTTCTTCAATCTCCTTTTTATTCCGGGCGGTTCCGGTACGATCTACACAATTTATTCCCTTGTGATCGGGTAGGGACCTTTTTACGTCATATCCAGGACAAAATAAAAACGACCTAAACACTGCTTAGATCGTCATTGATAAATTTAGGTAGTTTTCTTTTCCTGGGCGGGTCTTTCACATACACCGTCTCCTTTCTTGTAACTCCACAAAAAATGCAGGTATGGATTATTTTTTCCACCCTGCATTTCTGTTGTTTATCGTAATAGCTAGTCTTGATCTGACTATTCCAAATGTGATTGCACATATTACTCTTCAATACTCTATTTTACTTTTTGCTACTCTTTGAACACTAAAAAAGCACACCTGTTAGAGTGTGCTACTTATTACATTACTATGCACTAACCAATTCTATTTTTTCAACATCCGACAAAGGTATAGTTCTTACAAATCCCTCATCCTTATGAAAAATTTCTAACTCTTCTACTTCATCCGGGTCACCCCATGTTGTCGATTCCCAAAATACACCTACATCAAAAGTACCATCACTACATGTCACTTTGACAGACTTATTGATATACTGTTGGAATTCTTCATATTGCTTTAAATCCATAGGTTTCATTTATTTATAAGCCTCCTTCTTTGACATATAATCAGGCACTATATGATATCCGTATCGTTTTGAATACTTGATTTTAAAAACCGACGTTTCTTGTTCTTTTCCAGTAAAGTTATTAACAACCACTCCAATAATTTTGTCATTCGTCAGGATTATTTCTTCTTCTTTCCATTTTCCATTAGAGTCGTAAGTGTTGATTCCTTTTTGTGCATACTGATTAACGATTTCCTTAATCTCTTCTTCCGATATTGTTAAATATGACGGCTTTACCTTTTGGTTTGATTGTTTCGTAGCATATTCGTTTGTGCCCGGAATATGCTTGTTCTGCCTTCCTTTAGCAATATCCATCTTATAGCCTGATATATCTTCTTTCTTTGTCAAATAAATTATATCATTTTTATCATCTTTTTTCTTTAATTTGATTCTTACAATACCATCATTTCCAGTAAAGGTCTCTGTTTCTTTCTTGATTTTTTTGCTTGATACCTTTATCTTTCCAAGTCCATCGTTGTAGATGCGTTCTCTTTGCGTAGGAAGTCCCATCTTCTTAGTGAAATCGTTGTATCTAGATATTGTGTTCTGGTACCTTGCCTGTTTAAGGATTAACATATCCTTTGTTGCCTCATCCGCATCTTCAAGCCCTCTTTCCAAGAGACGTATATCCTGTCGATACTTTCTGGCAGTTCGTTCCAGGTACCTCTGTTGCTGCAATGCTTCATAGGTCGTGTATTCCTTGCCGTTGTAAAGCTTTTTTTTGTTTTCTTCAGCAATCATTTCTTTCAGTTCATCATCTGAATATGTTCTGACCGATACACCTGGAATAAACGGCCTGTATGTGTGATAACAGTTAGCACCACACAAACCAGTAACCGAACCTAAGCCACACTTTGTTACAAGTTCTTCCTTTGAGTACACACGACCCTGCCACACCTGATGCATTGGTCTAGCTCCTACGTGATAGGATATCTCAAAATAGTCTGTTCCAAGCTCCTGCGCTGTTTGCTCATTGATTCGGCCCTGTATCTGTCTGAACCCGGTCAGCACCGTAGTTCGAACATGGGATACCATACCTCGATGTGCTCCGCTTTCAAAATCAATGATGCGGACACCGGAAGTGGTCATCTTGTTGATCACTCTTTCAAGGACCTGCTCATAACTGAAAGCACCGCTTGAAATATCCAGGATTGCCTGATCCAGCTGTGACTGATAAAACGTTTGAAGCGGAGTAGCTATCAACTGACCATTTGGCTGTCGCAATACAAAGCCAAGTGATCTGGCCATTCCTCCAATGGTTTCATACGTCTGATCATGGATGCCACTGACCAGCTGATGCAGTTCAATGTTGTCCTTGTAAGGGACCTGTTCAATTCCTGCTGCCTGAAACTCGCGATAATGGCCATAATATTCTTTATAGACTTCATCATCGAAGATCTGGTTAAGTTTTATATCTGTATTCTTCAGTGCTTCTTCAAAATACCTGGCCACATCTTCTTCAGCAACACCAAGAGATCGTAATCGATTCATCAGATAATCTGAAGATGCTGTGGAGAATCCGTTCTCCTTGATCAGATCGACCATCTTTTCCATGATCTTGATTTCAAGATTTGAAAAAAGCTTTGCGATATCATCCCCAAATTTTTCAATCTCACCATACTTTTTCATGTTATTCTGTCATGTCATCGATCAACGCGGTCTGGTCATTCATGCCAACAGCTTTCTTTGCTTCTTCTTCGGTTTCACCAAACCATTTCATGCGGTATTCCCACAGCTGCATGGCTCCCATCGCTACATCCGAACGATCTGTCTGTCTTTCTTTTTCTGTGTCTACGACCAGGCTGTCATCCCAGATAAAGGAAACTCTGTGAGACCCTTGAGGAACCAGGTCGTAAATTGTACACCAAAGATCCATTGCATCGATATAATCTTCAAGAGCATCCTGCAATGCTTTCTGACAATCCGATACAAAGGTGTAGGATCTTTGCTTTGATGTCTTAATTTCTTCGGCTGTTTTTGCCTCATTGTTTGGATCGCTCAACGTTCCGTATGCCAAACAGCAGGCAAATTCAATTCTGCGCAGCTGCTGGTTCAATCCATTAAAGTAGGAAGTATCTCGAATGTCCGGAGAAAAAGCTTCAAGCAACGGCTTATCCACGGCTCCCTGCGAATACTCCATTGCTCGATACAGTCTGCCTTTTCCACCAGGATACACAAGCTTGTCCTGGTTCTTGTCATACTTCAACAGGGATTCTCCTATGTGAATGGCTGTTTCTTTAGATTCGAACTCCCATGAAATTTGTGAATATCTAATATCTGCCTCATGTATCAGATCTGTTCCACGCGAAAAACATGACACTCCCAGAGGACTGTCTGCATCCTTATTGTTGGCCAAAGGAACCTTGAAATATCCTATCGGAAGCTTTGTGACATTTTCTATAGTGATTTCTTCAGCAAGGTCTGACCATCTTTCAGTAGATTCAAGACTGATCTCACTACCAAGGATGCCATCCGTATCCGATTTGAATGCTCGGTTTCGAATGGTCAGCCTGGTTCCTTCCAACTTGTGATATTCGACCCTTGTATAGATCGAATTGGCTTTCCTGAACTGTTCGACAAAACAGATACGTGTAATATTTCCTGAATCATCAAATGTGATGGGAAAGAAACTGTCTGCCTGTACAATCTGTGTTGCCAGTCCGTTTTCTGTGACATATGGCTTGAAGATGATACCACCTTTTGCACAGGCCAGTTCCGTAAACTGTCTAAGCTTACGAATTTGCTTCTGATAATGAGAATCTAAAAAAGTAGCTCGAGAACTACCTGTTATCTTTGATTCCATTTCCAGTGTGATCAAACGGGCCAGCTCGCACGATATTGCAGACGGAAGGCCCATGCTTTTTGTATCCTCATTGATCCAAGGCGCTCGTTCCTTGAACATAAGTGACCATAGTTCTATCTGACGGGATGTAACATCGGTCATGGCAAATGTGATCTGCTCATCTTTTTCAAGCACCTTTGTCAATGCTTCATACATTTTTGAGTACCTCATTTACTACCTCCTATCCATATCGAATCAAATTGCTGATTTCTCGTTCAATCGTATATTCAAAACTGTCCAGACTGTCGATGTCGGTTGATCCATCGTCCAGTCGAACGTTCTTTGTTAATTCGTCCGGGTCCCATACTGCCTGGCACAATGCATTTTCCAAACTTCTGCAGTTGTCCGCATCATAGAAAAAACGATGCTGTGCCATCAGTATCGAAGTTGCATTGATTCGGTCATTGATGGTTGTTTTCAACGCATTTTCAACTCGAATCCAAGCCAATCCATGTTTTCTCAGGCTACTTCGAATTCCTGCAATCAATGTTTGTTCGGCGCTGTCGGCATAGACCCTTGTAATGAATCCATATTGAGATATGACCCTCTGGCAGAAGTCACAGAACATGTTTCCCAGCATTTCAGGATCTATCTCTATCGTATTTCCGGATGCATCTTTACACCCGATCCACTCACTGGCAATGGCCACCACATGATTGTATCCACGTGTGATCGCTGTTGCCGTAAACGAATGGCCAGAACCGGAACCACCAAAGTCGATTCCTACATTCAAAAGCATGATGTCTCTGACCTTGTCACCTTTGAATCGGTAGGAATACTGCTTGGTCGATACATCATCTGCAAAATGACGATAGATCAAGCCGGATGCAATCACACGCATACCTTTAATATCACGCATATACCAGATACTGTTCTGATCGTACCGGCTCTCTATGGCTTTCAGTCGGTCCGGAGTGATAGTCGCATTGTCATAGATCGTACAGTGCATGTAGTTGTACCCACCAGGGAACTCTCCAGCATCCTGCAGATCTCTGTACTTGTCGATATACTCCGTGTAGATCGGATGCTTCGGATTGTCCGGGTTCAAATCCCAGAATATCTTCAATCTCTTTGCAGCAAGGAGTCGGTTGTTTGCCTCCTTGATCGTGTTGTCATGATGCAAGTTGATTTCGGTAGCAATCCACATGCCATAGGAGTTACCACGTATCTTCTTGAATGAATCCTCTTTTGCAGCCCCTGCAAAGATCACAACCTTTTCAATACCGCCTGTATCCGGCCCTTTGATAAAAAGAGCCTCGTTGTCCTTGAATTTCCCCCAATGGCTTTGCCCTCTAAAGATGTTTTCAAGTCCAAGGCCATTACAAACACCAATGTTCAATTTAGCATTACCAACTGTAGAACCTGTTGCTAAATGGATCTTATCAGGAGTTGTTTTCAATTCATGGGCAAAGGCAAAAACGTTGTCAACGGTCTTCCCGGCACGTACCGCGCCTTCTGCAACATTGAATTCACATTCGCTGCACTTACGAATGTAATCCTTGTGTTTTTGAGAAAACCTATACTCCAGGCTCTTCTTCCGTCTGACCTGTGCCATATATCTCGTCCTCGATTCCGCTCATGTCTTCGATTTCCTGACCTTCGCCTGTGATCTTGCCCGTCTGTGCTTTCAACTGATTGATACGTGCTTTCTGTTCTTCTGTAGCAAGCTCCCAGTTCTTGTGCAGCAGTTCATCGTACTGCTTGATCATCGATTCCAGTGTCTTCATGGCCCTGGACTGTGCTGACATGAAATTGGCTTGCTTGTCCCATGCCTGTTGAACTTCCCATCGTTCGCCTACAACATTTCCATCTTTTTCTTCAACTTTTTCAATGGTCTTATCGTTTTTGTCGGTAACATACATGATGTTCTGCGCTCTGACGATGGCTGCCATCTGCATCTGTATGTTTGCCCAGAGGATGTCCAAAGGATCTTCTGGCATCTCACCAATGATCTGATTTACTTCTTCTGGCAGCCACTTTGAAAAGAAACCATGCTTTCTTGCTTTTTGATTTCCTGGAGGACCACCCTTCGAATTCTTGTTTCCAGGTTGCCCTCCTCTTTTTTTGTGTGCACACTTTTTATCACTTTTTGTGTGCACACCTTTTTTGTTCCAGTGCCGGGTCTTCCATGACTTGACCGTGTTTAGGGAGACACCATACTTTTCGGCTATCTCTTTGTATTTCATTCCAGATTCATAGTCTTTCAAAGCATCTTCCCATAATTCGCTCAAGTCAATCCACCACCTCTATTCGTCGGTTTTGCAAAAGAAAAAGCCCCAGACTTCTTATCTGAGACTTCCTGATGATATTAATATATCACGAAATTTGGTACACAGTGGGAACTCTTTCACCGAATTATAATAACTTACCTATCTCGCTTCTGACATGTTTCCACAGCCCTTTTCTTGAATATCCATACTTTTCTGCTACATCCCATGAGTTCATGTTCCAGAAGTATAGATCGAAGAGAATGTTTTGGTCACGTAACGATAAAAGCTCAATGGGCTTGCACTCATTGAGTCTGCGTCTATAGTAATTGATTTCATTTTCTTTCAATGTGATTTCTTCCAGCATGGCCACAGGACTTGTATAACCGCCATGAAATGAAGGCATAGGTTTAGATGATCTTTCCTGTTCCTTGGTCAATCTTGGTTTATTATGGCTTAATCCAAGGATCTGATGATTCATCTCTTCCAGTTCCATGTTTAATTCGATGATCTTATGACAGCAGTAGTTTGCTGACTTCAAATCGTTTAGCAGTTGATTTACTTTTTGTTTGTCCATTTCCTATACCTCCAAACTTCATATATGACAGTTATCTAATTGATCGATAATGCGATTCAAGCTTTTCATTCAGGTTCTTGTTTGTCTGCTTCAACCCATAATTTTCTCTGTTCAGCTCTTCATATCGACATTCCAGGTTTTTATGTTTAACTTTTAATCGATTATGAGCCTTTAGTAATCTTGTGTACTTGAACTCAACCTCAGCTATTTTGTCAGACAATTCTCGTATCGTTTCATCCTTTGTCATCCTTTAGCTCTCTTTCTGTTCCCGGTACACACTGAACCATCGAAGTCCCATAGCCATGATCTTCAACGATATACATGGCCAGACCTTCATAAACTAATTCTCCCTGTACGATCTTTCCGCCAAGGGTCTTGGCTTCATATTTCATAAAACACCTCCGTATAATTCGAAAAACCACGCAATTGGCCAATAAACGATATTTGATAAAACGATGATCAAGATTCCAAAATATGCAAGAACTAACAGAACTCCCAGTATTATCAGGATCACTTCAAGAAATTTCATCATACCCCTCCTGGCCCGGCATTGGTCCTGAGTCTACCAATAGTGGAAAACTGATTATTTCCATGATCCATAACGCTAAAACCAAAACGATTAATGGAAGAACCTTTCTAATCATCGATGACCTCGCAATTTTTTAAGATATCTTCTATTTTCATTGATGTGTCTGTTATACCTTTGAAATATCCTTTTTCTTTTAATCCATTAAGTGACAAAAACAAACTAAAACTATAATCTTTGCTATAGCCTTTATCAAATAGAGATATTAAGTCTTTTTCCCATTGTTTTAGTTTTATTGGTTCTTTGTACTCTTCCGATAACCAATCAACAACATTACATAGAATATCATCCCCATCATCTCCACAACATTGTGGACACTGCTTATTTTTCGCCTTACAAATTACACAACCAAAATTCTCGTCGTTCTTTATTCGTTTCTTTATTTCATCTTTATTCGCTTCTAAATTAGTCATTCTGTTTCTCCTTTATTTATAATTTCATTCATAACTTCACGAACGTTTATAGCTCTATAAAGTTTTGAAACTATCTTTGTTGCTTGCTCGGTGTAGTTTTTCGCATGACCTAAACAATAGCTAATTAATGCAATCTCAGCTTCCGTTAGTTCAACTTTGTATGTTTTCATTCTCCTGCACTTCCTTTCAAGTTTATTCGAGTTCTTCCACCCTGATCAGGATGCCAGGCACCTTTGAGTAAACCTTCTCTACATGCTCATCCACAACAAAAGCATCATCTTTCCAGAACCTCAGGGCAGTCATGCTGTCTTTTAAAAGTTTCTGCAGATTGTCTGTATCTGGCTTGCTTGTTCGATAGGTCCCTGCCGGATGCTTTTTATCTTCCAGGAACTGCCAGCTTACCTCCAGCTTTATTGGCCCTTTCATTGGTTCATCCGGTATATACGGTATCAGGCCATCTGTTAGCTTCACTTTGGTTTGATTTACTTCTGGCGGATCATAGAAGTATGGCTTTCCATTTCTAACTCCAACCTTATGCATCTGTGCAGTAGAAGTTGGCGGTATCATTGGCATGAAGAACTTAAGCATCATACTTGTCTCCATTGTCTTCACATGCTGTAATAAATATTTTTTTAATCATTCCAAAAAAACAATCTGGACATATGTCCTGTTTCATGAGGTCAGATTCTTTCACCAAAATACGAACGCCATACTTTTTCGTATTTTTGTAATCTTCTGAGTCAAATTCTTGACCGCAATTTTCACAAATTTTTTTGCTCATTTTTATCTCCCTCTCACCTCGCGCGATAGTCGTGTAAGTGTGTATAAGAATGTCCGCAACGCTAAGCGGACTTCGTATACACCTCACGACACACACGAACACGAAGTTTATATTTATATAAAGGATTTCGTGGTGGCACGAAAACCATGGATTTCGTGTCGTGGTGGCACGACACACGAAGATACGAGATCCAAGGATTTCGCGGATTTTTGCTCACACGAGATCCAAGGATTTCGTGTCGTGGTGGATTAGTCTCCAGGTCGGATGACGTACCCATTTTTGACCGAATAGCCTGCCTGTTTGACCCAGCTTCGGATTGTGCTGTCCGGCTTGTCAAACTTGGCCATGAGGTCCTTTATCATGACCGGATCTCCGTAATTTTCCAGATCTATAAAGTTATCGATAGCGATCTTTTTATCGTTTCTTGACTTCTGCGCTTTCTTCTTGGCAGAGTCTGAAGCTTTCTTCCACAGAGGTTTGGCCTCTTCCGGATTGATGTCTTTCAGCACCCCTGTATGATCCCAATGATGAACTGGATAATCGAACCAAAGATTGACCGGTTCAAAGCGTTTAAACTCACGCAGGGTGCCTTCAATGCGCCATGCTGTACGAGCCTTTGTCTTGGTCCTTACGTCCTTCAGTTCCTCCGTAATCTGCTTGTAACACGGTTTTAAGAGATTTCTACACCACTCTAGCATCTTCACCTGACTGAACTGATCGTCAATTGGTATCTGATCCTGTAGGTTGTATCTGCGAATCCATTCCATGCAGAACTTACATACCGCTTTGTTTTCTTCCTGCTCTTTTATTGCATCTGATACTTCAAGTTCAATAAGATCCAAAAGTGCATCCGGATCCCTGGCAAACACTCCAGAACCACTAGCACGGTCCATTGACCGTTTTCCTCCCTGCGCTCCTTTTGAATGATGATGACAGTAAATTACCGCACACCCGAGTTCGGTACATACCTTGTCAAACTGATTACAAAACTTGGCCATCTGATCAGCGCTGTTCTCATCGCCTGTAATGACCTTGTAAATCGGGTCGATAATGATTGCTATATAGTTCTTTTTTGCTGCACGTCTAATGAGTTTAGGTGCCAGTTGATCCATTGGTACCGATTTACCACGTAGGTTCCAGATATCAATGTTATTAATATGATTAGGTTGAAGATGCATAGCTTTGTACACATCATCAAATCGGTGCAAGCATGAGGCTCTGTCAAGTTCTAGGTTGACATACATTACACGTCCCTGCTTGCAGTCCCATTCAAGCCATTTTGAACCTTCTGCTAAAGCAATCGTTAATTCTATCAATGCAAAGGACTTACCTGCTTTAGATGGGCCAGATATCAACATCTTATGTCCGCAGCGTAAAACTCCTTTAATTAGTTCTGGAGAAAGACTTGGCATCTCGTCCCAAACGTCTGCCAGGTTCTCCGGATCCGGCAGATCATCGTTGACCGATTCGATCCATTCTTCCCATTCGTTCCATGACGATTTACCGATGTTCGTATCGATCAGAAACTGCTTGTTATCTCCTCGCTTGATCCCAGGCATACGTGACAATCTGCTTGGGTTCTTGTTCTGCTCATCGATGATGAGTCCATTCTTTTTACAAATTTTATACAGGTAATCTACACGTTTGCGATATTCCTTATTATCTGCTGCATCCACCTTGACGATGGCATGGATGGATTTTCCTCCGCTATATACTAGACAAGCGACCGGTAATTCCAATTCACGGATCAAGGCATTCTGCTTGGCCAGATCCATATCGTCACACTCGACAAGTGCGTATCTGAATTCTGTGACATTGGAATTCTTGCATCCCTGGCCATCCAGCGGATTAAAACGGATCCATGCTCCTGCTTCCGGATCATAGTCTCCCATGACAGCTCCAAGGTCACCTTTGCAGTCTCTTAATTCTGCGATCAGCTGACCAGCCGTCTTTTTGTAGGACCCCTGTGTAGGAACATGCTTGCCATCCTCGTTGACCCACGATTTCGTGACGAATCCAACAACGTCCTCATCGTTGAACAAGGTTTCGAGATACTTGATCAATTCACTTATTGGTTTCCATTTTCGACCGTCCGGCTGTTCGATCGGCAGGACTTCCACATTCTTTGAATCCACGACAAGATAGTCATCTGATATCTCATCATCCCATCCCAGTGCTACCGCATCCTGATGGACCGGCGGCCGATATCCGCGTTCATATGCCATCTGATAGATCGTTCCTCCGGTAACTATGTTTCCAGATTCTTCCTTGAAGGATTCCCATTTAGCACCGCACTCTCCAGGATGGTATCGAGCAGAGTCTTTTTGGCTCCACTCTTCCCAGTCCCAGGCGCTGAATCCTTCATGTTTTAATGCCATTCCAACATTGACCCATTCCTGATAGTTCAATGTCGAAGGATCTATATACTTAAGTAGTTCTTTGATGTTACTTTCCATTTTTTACCTCATACAATGGATGTGTACCAAACATGATTTGTTTTTCTTCTTCCGATGCTACATATCCAAAGGACTCAATCCACTGATAGTAATTTTCAAGAGATTCTTTTTCATCTGAGCTGTATTGGTTATGACGTTTACCCATCCAAACAGGTTCGAATAAACTACTTGGATCACTTAATTCAAACTCTGAATAAATAAGTGCGAATAAAAGACGTATCATCTCTCTTATATTCGAAGGTTCTTTTATTCCATCTTTATAAGAATTTCCTGTGAGCTGTTCAAAGTTAACGTCAATATCGGTTGAATAAGAGGTAGTTATCAATTCTTCTTTAATAGACATGTACATAGACGACAAGTCGTATAAAGTTTGAATATCTGTTGAAAGTTCCTTCATTTTTTCTTTTGCAAATTCCAATCTTGTCTGATAGGCTGCATTTGCCTTTAAGATAATTTCTGCTTTTGCTTTTTCTTCTTCAGCAGGCTCTTTCGAAACAATATTTTCAGTCTCCTTTGTATTGACTAGTTCGCATTTTTTATACAAATTGATAAAACTTTGACTGTCTACAAAGCAGTAATCTTCAGGTTTTTCAAAAGGTCCCTGTTCTAAAAAATAGTTATAGTCACTCATTCCATAAAGGCACTGATGATATGAATAGTCATTTGGTTTTTCTTCAACTTCCCTTATTCCCTGTTCCTTTAACTTTTCTAGAACCTTCTCCTTAAGCTTTTCTTTTTTTTGATTTCCCAATACCAGATTTAGTTCATAACGAAATCTATCTGTTCCAATATACTCAAGAAGTTGATTTTTTTCTTTTTCATCTTCAATCTGTTCAAGGTCGATATAGTCCTGCAGGGTTGCCCCTCTTTGAACTCCGGTTTTGAATTTATCATGATCCAGTTTTAGAAGATTCAATCGATGTCGAATGGTCTTTTTAGAAAATCCTGTTTCTTTCTTTAGATCGTCTTCTGTCATGCCAAGATCCAGGCACATTTGAAATCCATGTGCCTGTTCATAAGGATCTAAATCATTACGCTGCATATTCTCCAATAGCATAACCGCTTGTTGTTCTGCTTCATCCATCAACGATATGACACATGGCATGCTTTCTAATCCAGCCAGCTTGGCCGCTTCCAATCTTCGATTTCCAATAACGACATTGTATTTTCCGTGGCCATTAGGAACCACTGTCAAATTCTGCAGTATTCCTTTTTCACGGATACTGTCTGCAAGTTCAGTTAGATCACCTAAATCCTGTCTCGGATTCTTTGGATGATGTTCTAGCATGTTTATCTTCAATTCAATGATATTGTTTGTAATATTATCTGTTTTCATCCGATTACCTCCGGTTTAAATTCGGCCGGCTTTACGCCTTGTGGAATTCTCCATCCACATGCTGCGATACGGTCGATCATATTGCGCGCTGCATCAAACGGCCATGTTCCCACATGCTGAAATCCTCGGCTTTCAAGGAATCGGATCTGTTTAGGTGTGCTCAATCCTTCTTCCCTGCGTTTATTCAGTCGATCAAGCAATAAATTCGCTTTCCCGGCATTGTCGATATCATCCGGGAAGATTCCATATTTCTCCAATGCCTTGATCTGCTTGTCAGATGCAGGAGCCATCTCCCATCCAAATGCAGGTACATAGCTTGATAGATCTTCTGCCTGGATACTCATCTCAAACTGCAGTGGATCAACCAGCTTGCGTTTACGCTTTTTCATGGCTGCCAATTGTTCAGCCAATTTTTCTTCACGTTCTCTCTGTACATCTTCTTTGGCTGTCTGTTCTGCTTCTTCCAGGTCAATGGCCATTGGATCAATGGCTGCCTGTTTTTCCATGTTATCTGTCATCTTCTGTGCGACCTCTTCGCTGTCTGCAATTAATGACGCAGGATGACACAGCTCATGTTTTTCTGTATGCCATAAGAAATCCAATAGAAGAAGATTCTCTTTTCCCTCACAAAGTCTGGTGCCACGTCCTACCATCTGGCAGTATAAGGATCTTACTTTGGTCGGTCTCAGTACGATCACACAGTCCACAGATGGACAGTCCCATCCTTCTGTAAGCAGCATAGAGTTGCATAGAACGTTGTATTTTCCCTTGTCAAAGTCTTCCAGGATTTCCGTACGGGCTTGCGTGGATCCATTACACTCGGCGGCGTGGAATCCTTCCGAATTGAGAATATCTCTGAACTTTTGACTTGTTTTTACCAAAGGAAGAAACACGACAGTTTTTCTATCCATGCAGTACTTTTTCATTTCCTGTGCAATCTGATAAAGATACGGATCCAAAGCAGTATCGATATCACTTACCTTGAAATCTCCTGCCTGTACAGCTACATTGGAGAAATCGATCTTCAGTGGGATGGTCATTGCCTTGACCGGACTTAGATATCCCTCTTTGATAGCTTTTGGCAATGTGTATTCATAAGCCAAAGATTCGAAGAAGTTGCCCAGGTTGCGCATATCCCCTCGGTCCGGTGTAGCAGTTACCCCGAGAACTTTCGCTCCGGAGAAGTGCTCCATGACCTTCTGATAGCTGTTTGACAACACATGATGTGCTTCATCGACGATGATCGTGTCAAAATAATCTGCATCAAACTTCTTCAGTCTGTTTTCATTCTGCAATGATTGAACGGAACCAACAACGATTCGAAACCACGAACCAAGGCATGTCTGTTCTGCCTTTTCTACAGCAGTTCCCAGCCCGGTTGTCTTGGCTATCTTGTCACTGGCCTGGTCTAATAATTCTCCACGATGAGCCATGATCAGTACACGGTCACCATTTCGAACGCATTCTTCAGCGACTTTGGCAAATACGATCGTTTTGCCACAGCCTGTGGGAAGGACCAAGAGCGTTCTGCTATGCCCCTGGTCCCATTCCCTGAAAATAGCTTGTTTGGCTTCCTGTTGATAAGGTCTTAATTCCACTTAGAATCGACCACCTTGCCAGCCTTGTGCCGGTTGCACTTTAGCCGGGTCAACAAAGGATTTGATATTGTTATATTCATTTCCGTTATATTTACGTCTATTGATTACCACACGGCCCTCCGCACCAGGAACTTTTGTCCAGTCCATTTTGATTCGACCGTTCGGCAACGTCTGGGCACCGATTGCTTTGAAGAACGCAAACAACTGTCCGTTCGTTGACAATAAGAATAATTTCTTATCGATACGTACATCTTCTCCATTGTAATTGATCACGATATGCACATTTGCTACATTACAGGGACGCATCTTATCTGTCCCGTTATGTTGTTCTCGGTCAAAGCCTTCCACGCGGAAAGGATATTCTCCTTCCGGCAGCAGCGTGTACGTTTTTTCTTCAACTTCATCATCCCATCCAAGGGCTGTTCCCTGATTGTTTTCAGGCTGTTGTGCTGCCTGCTGACCATATCCGTATTGATTTTGATAATCCATATTCTTTTCCTCCTAACAATTAAAATGGCAATGGCTGTTGATCCTTTATCATCTGATATACCTGGTCCCATGCTCCAATCAACACGCCATTGATAAAGTCGACTGGATAATCCTTGACCGGCATATCTTCAGGAAAATATCCACGTTCTGCGACCGCTTTTCGAATCATTTCTTCCTTGACCATCTTAGGTCGCATCAGATCGATAAGGGCTTGCGGGATTCCCTGATATTCCGGGCCTTGATAGATTTCCTTAGGCAGATCTTCCGGATCCACGATTTGTGGTGGTTCCTGGTCCATACCATCCCGGATATCAATAGATTTTGTTTCTTCATAAGGTAAAGGATCTTTTTCTACAGGTTGAGTTGTTTCCCTTTTGGAAATAACTGAATCCGAAAATAAGTGAGCGATCTGATTGAAATCAAAATCCAACTTGTCTGGAAGATTGTCTCTGTTCTTGGCATCCCAGGTAGCTGTATGTGTGGTATACATCACACGCTTTTGACCGCCCTGGCCCTTGTTCTTTCCATCTTTGCTTTTGATCACGATTGTCTGATAGTTTGCGAACAGTATCATATCGGCCCATTCCTTGGCCATAGGTGCTGTTTTCTTTTCCAGCTTCAGCTCCCATCGATCATATGTTCCCATCTCATCCGGCTGTTCAAATTTTGTGATCTTGGCATGAGCCGTTACTACGACATTGATACCGGCTTGCACCACATCTTCTAATCGATTCATCAGCTGGCCAAAGCGTTCAGCCAAATATGTGTATCCTTTTCCATACCCCGCATCTTCGATACCATTCCATCCTTTTGACTGGCAAAGATCTTGTGAACACATACGTTCGGCCCAGTCCAGGGTATCGATCACAAGCGTCTTGCAAGGGCGTTCCTGTGCAACGGCCATGACCTCATCGATCAACATTGGCCAGCTTGTTGGCGTTGGCATACGTTTGACATCCAGGTTTCGTGTCGACCCTTCCGTATCGATGAATAGCGGGTCCGGAAACTGGGAAGCAAATGTAGATTTTCCTACACCTTCAGGACCATATACCAATACTTTTCTCGCATGTGGAATTTTTCCGCTTGTAATATCATATCTTCCCATTAGAAACTACCTGCCTTCCATGTTGGTGTGGCTGATTGAAGCAACGGCTCTGAAGCATCGGTCGATGCATCGAATGCAGCTGGTTTCACACCGGCATCTTTTACATATCCATCCTCAATGATGATCGAACATTCAGATCCGGTAGATACCCTTGTACCGATGATCTGCAGACCTTCTTTCTCGGCCCACTGACCAAATTCCTTAAGCGTTTCTGTATCCATCTGTTCCAGCTTGTCAACTAGGACCATGCCACACTGTGGATTCAGTTTTCGAATGATCGAAGTAGCTACGATCAACTGTTCTGCAGAAGACATGTTGTCCCATTTCTGCCCTTTGTAAACCAAAGCACTGTCTTCGATTGACAATCCTTCCAATGGTAGGTTTGCACCTTTTAACAGATCCATCTTGTCTTGTCTTACCTTTTTCAAAACAGAGTCCTTGTTTTCCCATTCAAGCTCTGCCTGATGTGCATCTTCTTCTGCTTTCTGTTTGTCCAAATTTGCACGTACCTTGCGGTTCACTTCTTCAATTTCTCGCAGGTTGTTTTCCAGTTCTTCCGTAGACTGGTCAACAAGATCCATCGCATCGGTCTTAGCAATCGCTAAGTCATTTGTCGCTTTCTCTAACTCTCTTTGCTTATCAATTAGGCGTTTTTGTAAACTGGCAACTTCATCTGTTAATACTTTGACCAAGTATTCAAAGTTAGATACATTCTCACGTTTACGAGCATTCTCACCATTTTGAGCAAGAATTGCTTGTTGCTGATTGATCAGCTCTTGTGGCGATACCAATTGTTCCGGAACTCCTTCATAATGAATCTGCTCCTTTGCATATTTCTTTTTCTGATCAGCGATACGGCCTGCCATCAATCTCTCTTGATAAGCTTCTTTTTCTTGGCGCTCAAGTTCCATAAGTTGTGGCCCTACCCCAATAATCTGTAGTAAAGTATTTGCTTTTTCCTTATCACTTGATGCCATGAATTTAGGAACATTCAATGCCAGCTTTTCAATGAAACTGTCAAGCAATGCCTGGCCTGCTTTCTTTCCCGTGGTATCAGTAACTTTAAGGGCACTATTCTTGCCTTTTCTTTCGACAACGATCCCGTTGCTTAGTTCTACCTTTAAATGAGGTGGAACCACTGACTTATCGTTCTGTGGTCGAGAGGGTTTGAATGTATCCCCTCCAAGTGCCCAGGCAATGGCATCCAGTACGGATGTTTTTCCCTGTCCATTCCGACCACCTATGATCGTCAATCCATTCTGTGTTGGTTCGACCTTAACGGCCTTGATGCGCTTGACATTCTCAAGCTCTAACTGATTAATCTTTACTGTCATTTCTTATTTCTGCCTTTCTTTTATTGATTAAAAATCCATCTTTATAGAACTTACCTTCACGGTAGTTCTCATACTCATGTTCTCGAACGAACAATGTTGTCTCAAGAAGACCTCCTGGAACAAAGTAGCAGTAATCGCATCCAACAAAACCGCTGATCATAATTGTGTTTCCTACTTTGGTCAGTGTTCCACAATATGGACATTTGATTAAAACATCCATTGGATCATCTGCATCCTTTACGACCAGAACCGGAGGCTGTGAAAGGGATATAAGTACTTTCTTCATGCCTTTAGATCCTCACTAGGCGTCTGAGGATTTGCCCCCCCCCCGAACAAAATTCTGCGTAATTCTACTGCAATCATTCCCCCAATCATCGTATGGATTATTAATAATTCTCCAAATGTTTCGTCTTTTGGAGCTGTATCTAAGATGTTTGATACAGCTTTAGCTACTGATTCTCTTAATTTTTCTTCCGTTAACGTTATTTCTTTCATTTTTAGATCTCCTTTTCTTTCTTGCTCCTGACCTACAAGCAAGGCACCATCGTTATCATGTTAGTTTTTAGGAAATGATCATCAATTTGCACATTATCAATGATTCACTTATAAAGCCGGTTTTAAATTGAGGAAAGGAGACGATGCCCTGCTTGTAGACCAGGAACTGTTTGTGTTAAAATAGGAGTGGATAAATTACATATCCACTTTTTGAGCGCTCTTGCTTTGGTCGGCTGGTGGCGCTTTTTTATTTTGCCTTTGAATATAGGCCTTTAAGTTAAATTTTTGGATGACTTCATCTGTGTTGTATCCCCAAGGATATTTAATGAGTCCCATCTTTTTTATATTTGATGAAACCGTGGATGCGCTCACACCAAGGACTTTGGCGATGTCTTTATTTTTCAAATAAGGTCTTTCCAAAAGTTCCATATATTCATTCATAGGAACACCTCCTTTCTATCCAAGTACTGTGCTCAGCACCATGAATCCATAGGTGATGAAGCAACCTATGATCAATCCAGCTACAAATAAGACGGCCGGATTCAATCTTCTTTTTTTCACTTTTGATTCTTCCGGCCATTGACACCAGCTGAATGCATCCGTGTCAATAAAGTCTCCGTCTTTTAGTTTGTTCATAGTCTATCCTCCTTCCTCTTATGATGATTGTTATTTGCAAATCAGTTTAATTTAGTTAAACTTTCTCGGTAAAAAAATAAGAACCTACATCATCTTTTGAAATTCCTAACATTTCTGAAATTTTAATTACGTCATCGCTTGAAAAAGGAACTTTGTTCTGCATTTTTCGTGACATTGTATTTTCAGAAACACCATAGGCTTTCGCAAACTCCGTTTGGCTCCCGTATTTTTCAATCATCAGTGCTCTTAGTTTTTTGAAATCAAAGGCCATATTCTTTTGCACCTCCTGTCTTCTTGGTTATAGTTTAACTTTTTTAAACTATTATGTCAACACGGAAATTCAAAAAAATTAAACTATTATGTTGATTTTAACTTTTTAGTTCCATATAATTAAATCATAGGAGGAGTGTATTATGGATGAAATAAAAGACAGATTAGCTTTAGCGTTAAAAATTAAAGAAAAATCCGCTAAAGACCTATCAGATCTTACCAATATACCTAAATCATCAATATCTCAATATATGAGTGGATATGCAAAACCAAAGTCAGACCGTATACACAGCATTGCAAAAGCGCTACATATAAACGAAGCTTGGCTTCTAGGTTATGATGTACCAATGGACAAGAGCGATATAACCAAGCAACTTGAGCCTATAAACATGATATTTGATGACTACTTTCCGCTTCATTACTGTACCAATCTATCAGCGGGATCACCAACAGAATTGTTTGAAGCAGAACCGGATGCTGTGGTATATGTTCCAATAAAATTCCAGAATCGTAAAAAAAGACTTCACGCTTTTCAGGTTAATGGTACTAGCATGAACAATGTAATACCTGATGGATCCATAGTAATAGCCGAGGAAGTACCTGATACAGTATTGAAAGAAGGAACTATTGTTGTTGCATGGATTGATGGAGAAGCTACTGTTAAAAGGATTTATCCAGGAGAACATCAAGTTACCTTAATGCCTGATAGTTCCGATAAAGGACATCATCCAATTATAATTAATGCAGATGAAGAACAAGTATATATTTTAGGTCGCGTTATCTGGCATATGAACCCAGATAATGTTTCTGATTTGTATTAAGGAAGAGGGACAGACAATGGGATTTTTTAATAAAAAAGAATTACAGCGTATTTCTGAATTAGAACAACAAAATACAAAATTACAAAAAATAATTGATGATCTTGGTGCATCAGATATTATAAAAATTAAAAATCATATTTCAGAATTAAAAAATGAATATGAATTAGAAAAGAGTAAGTTTGAAAATAATTTAGCGGATTACAATAAAAAAATAGAAGATCTAAAAAAATCTATAAACACGTTAAATTCAGAAGTGAATTCAAAAAAAACTGAGTTATTTGACATTTCAGAAGAAATAAATTTACAGGATTTTGGAATTTATAAACCTCACTATGATTGTCTTTCATCTGAACAATATAAAGAACGTATTACCGGTAACCGATTATTACAAAAAAAGATGATTAAAGAAAAAACTGCCATGAATTATTTTGATGGTTGGACATTGGATGGTAGTAAATCAAAAGGCCGTGCAATGAACAACGATAACATGAAGATGGTAATGCGTGCTTTCAACTATGAATGCGATTCAATTATTGACAAAGTAAAATACAATAACATCGAAAAAATTAAAGATCAAATCTATAAATCTGCTAATACTATCAATAAATTAAATATTAGAAATAAAATTGAGATACGACCTGAATATATAAATTTAAAAATTCAAGAACTTGAATTAGTTCATGAGTATCGTCAAAAGAAACAAGAAGAGAAAGAAATTCTCAGAGAACAAAGGGCTGAAGAGCGTGAACAGGCAAAACTTCAAAAAGAAATAGAGGCTGAACGCAAAAGAATTCAAAAAGAACAAACTCATTATCAAACTGCAAAAGAAAAATATCTAAAAGAATTAACAACAGCTGAAGACTCGCAAAAAGAAGAAATTGTAAACAAAATAAAAGACATTGATAATCACTTAGAAGAAATAAATAAGAATTTACAAGATATCGATTACAGACAATCGAATCAAAGAGCTGGATATGTATACGTTATTTCAAATATTGGATCTTTCGGAGAAAACATCTATAAAATTGGAATGACTCGTCGTTTAGACCCTCAAGATCGTGTTGATGAACTTGGGGATGCTTCAGTTCCGTTTACTTTTGATGTTCATGCTATGATTTTTTCTGATGATGCTCCTGCACTAGAAAATGCGTTACATAAAGCTTTTGAAGATAAAAAAGTAAACCTAGTAAATAACCGAAAAGAATTCTTTAACGTTACTTTAGAAGAAATCAAAAAAGAAGTAAAAAAACATCAAGAAAAAATGATTGAAATTAAAGATGTTCCTGAAGCTGAACAATACAGAGAATCTTTAATTTTACGCAAAGCAATGAAAAAATAGTTTTAAAAGAAAAAAAACTCCAGTACTGGCAATACTGGAGATTGTTAAAGAGGTGTACTGGCAATACACCTTGTACATAAAAAGAATGCTCGGCAAGCATGTATCTTTTTATGTACCCATTTTACCAAATTTAAACAAGAAAAGAAAGGATGGGTACTAATTATGGCAATTGAGTCAAGAGAAAAGAATGGTAAAAAACAGTATCGTTATAGATGCTATTATTCAGATGTATACGGAAATAGAAAGCAAAAAAATTCGAAATGGTTTGATACAAAAAAAGAAGCTAAAGAGCATGAAGCGGCTTTTATCAATTCGTCGTATCACGGGAACTGTAATGCTAAATTTGGAGACATATATGATGAATATGTACAGGACAGCAAAAACCGAAACTGTAAAAGAACAATAAGAACAAAAGAGGATATAAAGCGTTTATATTTGCAACCATTATGCGATAGAAACATTTCCAAGATAAAGACCAAAGAAATTATAGATTTATTATCGTCTGATCCGATTACAAAATTATCAACATCCAGAAAAAATATTATTTACGCATATATCAAATGCTGTTTCGATTATGCAATACAGCATTATGGGCTGAGTTCCAATCCAATCCGAACCATCCCCAGATTCAAGAAGAATACAGAAGAAAAATTAAAAGAAATGACGGTCATAACAGTAGATGAATTCAATCAAATCTATAATTGTCTGAAATCGAAGGATAGATATATTCATAAAGAAGTAGCAGATGTTTTATGGATCTTATTCTGGACTGGTATGCGCATCAACGAATGCATGTCTCTCACTTTTAAAGATTTTAACAAAAGAACCCTGACTGTGCGAAAGCAATATATTCAAAACGAATGGGATACTCTTAAATCTGATTATTCCATTCGAAAAATAGTGATTGATTCAAATTGTGAAAATATCATAAAAAAGCAGTATGAGCATTACAAAGGGATGCCCGGTTTCTCAGATTCCTGGTTCATTTTTGGTGGGTATAAACCTACATTGAAAGAGACAATCAAATACTACAAGGATAAGGCAATAGAAGAAACAGGAGTCATATATTTTAGAATTCATGATTTACGCCATTCTCACGTTGCGTATCTCATTGATAAAAACGTAAATGTTTACAAAATATCAAAGCGATTAGGCCATTCCTCACTATCTATAACCATGAAGATCTACGGCCATCTTTTGGATAAGGAAGAGGATGAAATCATTGACGCTATAAACGAAAACTTTGAAAATTGAGACATAATTAAGACATAAAACATATTAATGTAAAAAAAGTGCTTTATATAAAGCACTTTTTACACTTTTTAATGAAACATAAACTTCTAATAATCGATTATGAAAAAATTCTTCTATTCTTTGATTTTTATCAATATCCTTATAGTATATGTATAAGTTTTCATCTATTGCGTAAAGAAATTCTTCAAATGATAAAGGATAAATATTTAGAATTTGAACCATTCCTACAGGATATGATTTTGGTTGAGCTAATAAGGTTCCCAATAAGCTTCCTGCTACTACTATATGATATTCATTTGCTCTTTCTTTAAAATATTTTAGTGAATTCAGCGCTTCTGGACATTCCTGTATCTCGTCTAATATGATCAAAGTATTCCCTGGCTTTATTGGCTCTCCAGATATCATAGATAAGAGTTCAATAATTCGAAAAGGATTTTTATTAGTTTGAAAAATTGACTTTAAGTCATCTTCTTCGTCAAAATTGAAATATACATAATTATCATAATATTTTTTACCAAACTCTTTCATTACCCATGTTTTCCCGACTTGTCTTGCACCTTTTAATATAAGTGGTTTACGATCTTCACTTGATTTCCAATTCAATAAGTCTTGCATAGCCAATCGTTTCATTAAAATCACCTGCTTTATTACTCACATTTATGATATCACATTTTTCCAGTTTTATTTTATATAAATTACACATTTTTATAAATTGTATTTATTATTTTTTGCACATTTTTTCCTTATTATATTAAGCAATTTTACACATTTTTCTAAGTCTTTTAGATTTATAAATCGCATTTTTATATTTTTAAATCTAGATTTAATAT
>OGWU01000215.1_pt1 | contig 37905 bp, 30 predicted proteins | sample 1576071 | NCBI WGS metagenome assembly OGWU01 (sample SAMEA3541582, study PRJEB24748) | human gut metagenome | biome: human gut; feature: human-associated habitat; material: faeces | place: China | collected 2012
ATTTTGACAAGTTTATGGAGGGAATGAATGATGGGTTCAATTACATCAAGCAACGTAACTCTGAAGATCTACAGGCACAAGCCCCGGATGCTGAGACAAAGACAGACGATGGTTCAGACGAGATAAAGCTGGACATCGATTTTTAAAAGGGGGGAAAATAATAACGAGCTGTTTTTCTTTATAAAGAAGAAACAGCTCGTTATCTTTTTATAGGTATCCTGTTATAAAGGTTGCCTATTTTTACTGCGGTTTATGCAACCGGATGAATTGCTTCAGTAGGACATGCGTCAGCGCAAGTACCACAATCAGTACACATTTCAGGGTCGATATGATATTTATCACCTTCTGAAATTGCTCCTACCGGACATTCGTCAATACAAGTACCGCAAGCGATACAATCGTCACTAATTACGTAAGCCATTGTAGTAAAAGTTAAATTATTATTAGTACTAATTTGATGATGCAAAGGTAATCTTTTTGGTGAGATTTGTAATATCTACATTGCCGACCAAGCTTTCTCCATCTCATTCTTTAGCATCCGGGTGTCATCAAAACGCACACCGTTATCCATGCCGCTCTCCCAAGCCGCCGCAATCAGTGTACCATCAGTAGAACCATATTCGCAAATGCCATTGTGATCGTGGTCACGCTCAGCATACCACCATTGATGGTCCAGCTCCTCCATCCGGCAGCGGGCGGAGCGATGGAGCTCGGTTACCGTGGACAGGGCCGCAAAGGGCAGCAGGGTGGACACCAGCCGGATCTGCTGGGGCAGCCGGTTTTTCATAAGGAACAGGCCGGCGGCAAAGATGGCCACCCCCAACAGCCAGTTCCAGGGGCGAAGGTAGAAGAGCTGGGAAAACAGAAATTCCCCGGTGGACAGCCCCGGCGGCTCCAGCCGCTCCAGAAAGGCTTTCTTCCTCTGGGGAGCGGGGGGCTGATACAGGAGGGAGAACGCCTTCTTCCACTCCCGGTTACCCATAAAAATCCCTCCAATCAAATTGGGTGCGCAGCTTCTTTAAAATTTGCTTTTCCCGGCGGTAGACGGCAAAGCGGGAGAGTCCCAGAATTTTACCCGTCTCCGCGGCCGACACCTCGTTGGTATACCGCAGGAAGATGAGGTCCCGGTCCTCCTCTGGCAGCTGCTCCAGAGCCTGCTCCAGGGCAATGCGGACGGTGTCCCCTTCTTCCCTGTCTCCGGCGGCGGCCTGCTCCGCCTGCTCCAGGGGCAGGGCCTGCTTGGTGCGGTAAAAATCAATGCAGAGATTGCGGGCGATGGTGTAGAGATAGGCCGTCTGTTTTTTGATCTCGCTTACGTCCCGAGTGCGCAGAAAGTGAAGAAAGGCCTCCTGGGTCAGGTCCTCCGCCGTCTGGGGGTGGCGGGTCTTCATATAGCAATAGCGGTACAGCTTATCGTAGAGTTCTTCCAGGTCCATGGGAACGGCTCGCCCCCCCTTTCTATTGGATATAACGGATGACGCAGGTGGAATGTGCGGGAAATAAAAAATATTATGTTCTATTATAAAAGAAAAGGGCGCCTGAGGATAAGGCGCTCTTGAGAAAAAGCGGCTGTGGGCATGTATATTATGGAAATGTGTTGCTTCAAAACGGCTTAGCGAGGCGGTGTTTTTGAAAAGGCGAAGCGGAGAGACGGTGGACGATATCCGCAATTGTAGAGCAAAAATAAACATTTGCTGATAAAACAGGATAAAAATAACAAAAATAGATTGGGAAATGCAGTTGTGTTCCCAATCTATTTTTTACGGTTTTTATAGAGAGAATTTGTGAAAAGCTCTTGACAAGAACAAAAAGTTAATTTATGATTTTATTAAAATAAATAAATTTATTTATTTGAGGAGAGGCGCATGTGGTTGGGCCCAGCCAGATGCGTTGAGAGCAGAGGAGTCCCCCAATTTTATGAAAGGAGTATTCTCATGATCCCTATTGAAAATATCTCCAGCGCCACTGTGGGCAATTTGTTGTACTATGTGAGCATTATCGGCGTGCTGCTGGTGGTTGCCACCCTGATACGCCTGAAAGTTCCTTTCTTCCGCAAAGCATTTATCCCGGCGTCTCTCATTGCAGGCATCATTGGCCTGATTTTGACCTCCAATTTCCTTGGTGTGATTCCCGATGATATTGTTTCCAGTATGTCTACGCTTCCCACACACCTGATTGTTCCTGTGTTTGCCTGTATGTTCCTGGGGCGCAAGAAGGAAGCTGTGGATTCTGCGCTTGTTAAGGATGTTACGGCCTCTGTCCTGTGGACCTGGGCGGCCAGCTTCATGCAGTTTGCTATCCCCTGCTTGCTCACTGCGCTGTTGTTTGGCCCGCTGATGGGGGTAAACGACCAGTTTGGTGCTATCTTCGAGTGTGGATTTGCCGGCGGCCACGGTACCGCCAGCGCCATGGCCAGCATTTTTTCTGAGCAGCTGGGCTGGGCAGATGGTGCCGACCTGGCTATGACAGTTGCAACCATCGGTCTGCTTTCCGGCATTTTTGGCGGCATTATCTTAATCAACTTTGCTGTCCGCCGCAAGTGGACCAGGGAGCTGACAGAGCCTGCTTCCGCCGCCGAGGTTCAGGAAATCTACAAGCAAGGGGAGCAGAAGCCCACGGCTTACGGAACCATCAACAGCGATGTCATTGAACCCTTTGCGTTCCATCTGGGCATTATCGGCATTGCGATTTTGCTTGGACGCGCCATTGTGTGGGGATTGGGCAAAGTTGTCCCCTTCAGCCTGCCCCTGTTCCCCTTCTGTATGATTGGCGGCTGGATTCTCAACGGGATTCTGCAGCGTACCTGGGTGGCAGATCTTATGGACCGGGCTACTTTTGCGCGGATCCAGGGCATGTGCCTGGATGTTTTGATTGTCGGTGCAATGATCTCCATTGAGATTCCCGTGGTCCTGGCCTACTGGCAGCCCCTGCTGATCAGCAGCGTTGTGATTTTGGTCACCCTTGTTCTGTGGATGTTCCTGGTTTGCCCGTATATCTTCTCTCAGGATTGGTTTGAATTGGCCATCACTCACTTTGGCGTAAAAACCGGAGTGGCGGCGGTAGGCTACATGCTGCTGCGTACCGCCGACCCCGAAGTGAAGACGGAAGCTGGCTCCATGTATGCTCTGGGCACGCCGTTTACCAGTGCCTTCATTGGCGGCGGTCTGGTGACATCTGCGGTTCCTTACATGATCCAAAGCCAGGGAGCGTTGACTACCGGCTTGATTTTTACTGGCGGTGTTCTGGCAGTCTTTGTTGTTCTGCGTCTGTTCTTCTGGAATAAGAATGCCCGTCCTGAACAGCGCTGAATTTGGAGGGGTGCATGATCATGAAAAATGCTGAGATTCTTTTCCTTAATAATCGTACCATGCGGGAGCTTGGTTCCGGGGATATTCAGGCCGGCATGGCGGATGTAAAACGGATCTACTCTCTGTTCAACTACAAAAATGAGCGGGGAGAAAGGGTGGAAAAGCTGACAATCCCGGACAAAGTTGTGCTGCGCTTTGGAAAAGGGAACCAGTCTGAGTATACGGATGGCCGAATCAATGCCATGCCGGGACGGGTCCACGACGATGATCTGGACTTTGCAGGAATCAAGTGGATTGGAAGCGGCGTACACAATTATGAGCTGGGGTATCCCCGTGCAAATGCGGTGGTCATTCTCAATGATCCCTATACCAAGCTTCCCATCTGCATTGCAGACGGAACGGAAGTGAGTGCGACCCGCACGGGAGCCTCTGGCGGTATCGCGGTAGAGCTGCTGGCCCGCAAAGATGCCTCTGTCCTGACAATTTGCGGTGCGGGCGTACAGGGCCGTACACAGCTCAAAGCGGCAGTGATTGCCCGCCCTGGAATAAAAGAGGTGGGGATTTATGATAAATTTCCCGCCAATGCTCAGGCTTATGTAGATGAGATGAGCAAACAATATCCCCAGATTTCGTTCCATACCATTTCTGAGGATGATCTGGGGGAAAATGTTGCCAAGAGCGATATTGTGATTACCGCCTCTACGGCGGAGCACCCCTTTATTAAGGCTGAGTGGGTGACAAAAGGCACTTTGCTGGCGAACATTTCCGGAGAAGAGATGGAGCGGGGCTGTGTCCTCAAGGCCGATAAGACGGTGGTGGATTTTTGGCAGTCCGTGAAGCATCGTAATTCCAGCACCATTGCCCGTATGGTAAATGACCCTGAGGGGGGGCATCAGGATTTTGTCCCCACGGCGGAAATTGGTGAAATTATTAACGGCCAAAAACCTGGTCGTGAAAATGATGAGGAGATCATCTACTATAACCCGGTGGGTGCAGGTGTATTGGATATGATTATTGTACACCGCTGCTATGAAACCGCAGTACGGGAAGGAAAGGGGCAAAAGCTTATTTTTTGGGAGGGCGACGAATAACGGAAAAGATGGCAGACACGTGGGTGTCTGCCATCTTTTTTGGTATAGATGGAAAATCTTGAGACAAAAGGAAAGAGACCTATAAATGTGGATTTGTCCAGTGCATCGAAAAGAAATCCGGTTTGAGCAGAGAAGGTGCCAAGGGGGATGACAGAGAAGAGAACGAGGGTTATATTGCGTTTAAATATTGCAGTGTTGAATTTATTCATCCCAAGTATTATACTTATTTTAACTAAAAAATGTTCGCAAGGATGTACCGCTTATGGAATTAAGAGAACTGCTGAACCAGATCAGTCAAAAGCAGGAGAGCTATTCTCCTTCCCAGAAATTAGTGGCTGATTATGTATTAAAGAATTACAAGCAAATTCCTTTTTTTTCAATTACTACCCTCTCAGAAAAGATCGGTGTGAGCCACTATTCTGTCATTTCTTTTTGTAAGAGCTTAGGCTACAATAAGTTCTCCGAGTTTAAGAAAGAACTATCTCAGTATGCATCTGATCTGATTATTTACAATAAACTGTCCCAGGAAGAAGAAAAGGATGAAACGAAGCAGGCGCACAGCCATTTGTTTGACCAGGCTTTAGCAGAGGATGTAGCAGCGATCCAAACAACGCTGATCAACCCTGCAAACCGGGAGAATTTGCCCCAATTGGTGAAGATGATAGACTCTGCCCAGTATATCTATGTTACAGGCGGCCGCACGTCAAGTTATCTTGCTGGTCTGCTGGCCTGCTTTCTGCGGTACTTAAATCTCAAAGTGATTGAGTTGACCTCTGACCGAGGAGATTATTGGGACCGCTTGGCCATGGTTACCCCGAAAGACCTGGTCATTGGGATCAGTTTTCCCCGGTATACAGCCCAGATCGTCAATGGCCTTGCAAACCTGCACGAGGTAGGGGTTCCCATCGTTTTGATTACGGACAACGGCCTGTCTCCTGCCCGTCCTTATGCAGACATGATCTTTTGCTGTGAAATGGAGTCCAGTTCTTATGTACAGTGCTACTCGGGGTGCCTGTCGCTGATTGGCGCCATCTGCCGTGTCATGGGTAAGGAGCGGAAAAATAAGGCGGCGGAACATGTAAAACGCCTGGAAAAGTGTCTCTTGGAGCAAGAAACGTACATGTAAATCCTGTGATGAAGTGGGAAAAGTATGCCCCGCGGCCCTGCTCTGCCGGACGGCATACATGATATGCAAGCAGAAAAGCCTTGAAATCAAGTGATTTCAAGGCTTTTTCTTGCTTGTCTTAAATATTAAGGGAAGGAATGGTCAGGAGAGAGACTTGGACTGGGAAGTGGGCTGGGACAGCGAGAGACGGAATGTCTCTTCAATGTCCAGCTCCTTGTTCAGGGGATCATAAATCAGAAACTGAGACAAAAAGATGATGTACCACAGCCCCAAAAGGGGGATCAGAAGCAGGGTCCAGGGGGCCAGAAGGACATAGACAAGGCAGTAAACCAGCTGTAGAAGAGTGACCCCTGCCATGCGCCAGAAATATTTGGCGGTAAACAGGATGATGTTTCGCATCCGGTTCAGCGTGGTCTGGCGAAACAGTACCAGTTGGGGCCAGTAGAGGGTGTTGAGCAGGAGAAATAGGGCCCCGGAGAACAGATACAGGGCGATGGTACCCAGCGTCTGGGGGGCCGCAGCCCACCAGAACAGGGCCGCCATAAAGGCGTACATGCCGATCAGCAGGCCCAAGACTGCTCCGGGGAGCAGGCTCTCCCGTCCATTTTGCCGCAGGCTCCTGCGCCAGGCGGTCCACCAGGATTCCGGCGCGTCCCGCAGCCCTCGCAGTATGCCGTCGTAGAGCCCCGCCAGAAAGGGACCCCAGATCATTCCGCCCAAAATTGATACAGGAATAAGAACCAGAATGCTGCTGGACAGGATGGCGTACCCGATGCCTGCCGCCAGGGGAAGGGCGCCCAGCACGGTGAGCAGATTGAGCTTGATCCAGGAGAAGGTATGGCGGGAGAGCAGCTGCTTATAGCGGTTAAATCCCACTTGGCGCACATCGGGATCATAGTAAGGGTCCTCATGGACAAACAAACCCACAATACTTCCTCCTTTAGTTCAGCGGACTATAATGGCAGCCGTCCAGGAACTGGAGCAGAATCTCCCGCTCTTGTCCGGTAAACCCCTCCCGGCAGGCCAGCTCGGCGCTGATGGCGTAGGTCCCGTAGACGGTAAAGGCCGACACGCCCCGCGCATAGGGGTTGGTCTCTGAGCCGCAGGTATAGGCCAGCAGGGTGTACTCCTGGCCGTTGCGCTTCTCGCTCCAGGTCTCGGTCACCGTATAGGTCTCCTGCTGCCGGGCGATCCAGTCCTCCTGGTTTTGCCGGGCGTAGCTCTCATCCGCGCATCCTGCTGCAAGCAGGTAGATCTGGGCGTCGTAGACCTCCACGTCCTCCCCGTCCTCGTTGGTGTAGGCGGAGGGGCCCCCGGCTACCCAGGCGGCATAGTAGATGTCCTCTCCGGTGAGAACGGAGTAATTATCCAGCAGGGTAAAGCCGCTGCCCGGCTCCTCCGCGCCCAACACGGACCCCAGCATGGTCCAGCTGGAGTCCCATGGCGTCCCATCGGCGGCCTGGTCGGGATACGAACTGCATCCGCTCAGGCCCAGCAGGCCTGCCAACAGCAGCGCGGCCCCATATTTCCACCGTTTCACTGGTCACTCCCCCTTGTGATGGCATCCCAAAGTGCATCGCACTCCTCTGGATAGGAAGAGGTGCGCTCGGTCCAGAAGCCCCGGCGGGCCACCGAGAGGGACGAGAGCAGCTCCTGGCTGTCTCCGTAGATCTCCTGGTCCAAAACCTTTTCTGTATACTCGCCCAGCGGCAGCTCCTGGAGGACCGGGCACTGGGACCAGGGGAGATAGCAGCTCTCCCAGTCCGTTTCTGTCTCCTGGGGCAGGCTCCCGTCCAGATGGCGCAGGACCTGGTAGTTTTCCTGAAAGCCGGCCGGGTCCTCCAGCAGGAAAAATCAACTCGGCGCCATACACGCTGGCCGGTATCACAACCAAAGACGTGAAAGCGCTCAACCATCATTGGAATGTGACTGGCGATTGGCCCAGCGAAGGCAATGTGATGCTCGGCCGTGACGTGGCCGACGCGCTCGGCGTCTCCATCGGTTCGACCGTCACCATCGGCTACCGCGCATCCGACGATGCGCAGGATTCCGGCGCTCTTAGCCAAACCGAAGCGCAAGCCAAAGAAAACGGCCGCGTTTCGTCCGACATTATGGAGAACACCGGCACTGAATTCCGTGTCGGAGGCATCGTCGATACGGGCGGTAGCGAAGACGAAATCGTCTACGCAGTCAACGCTGACGTGGCCAAACTGGCCGGATCCAAACGCGGTGCGGACGTGATCGAATATTCCGTCAATGCGGTAGGTAGCGAACTCAACGACGTCGTCAAATCGATCAACGCGAATCCGTCAACCGGCGTGAAAGCGCAGACCGTCACCAAAATCACCTCATCCGACACTCGCATCATCGCTATGTTGCAAACCCTGTTCTGGATCGTGTCGCTGGTCGTGCTCGTGCTGACGTTTGTGGGCGTGGGCACCACCATTAGTTCCATCGTGTCTCAGCGACGCAACGAAATCGGCTTGCGCAAAGCGTTAGGCGCATCGTCGCAGGCCATCGGCATTGAATTCTATGTGGAATCCGCCATCTACGGACTGATTGGCGGCCTGATCGGCACTGCCATCGGCTACCTGCTGGCCCGCGTGCTGTGCGTGTCCGTATTCGAGCGTGCCATCGGCTTCAACTGGCTGTTGGGCGTCGCTTCGCTGCTGTTGAGCGTGCTCATCGCCGTCATCGCATCCATTCCGCCGGTTCGCCGCGCAACCCGTATCGACCCCGCCATCGTTTTGAGGGAGGAATAATCATGAGTTCCGAAAATACGTTGAATACGTTGCTTGAATTGGATCATATTTCCAAGATTTACGGCGATTTGCGTGCCGTCGACGATTTGACTTTGACGGTTCCGCAAGGTGAATGGCTTGCGATTGTCGGTTCGTCGGGTTCCGGCAAAACCACGCTGATGAACATGATCGGCTGCATGGACACGCCTTCAAAGGGTTCCGTCATGCTGGAAGGCCGCAAGTTGGAGGATTTGAACGCCAAGCAGCTTGCCGACGTGCGCAAGAACATGATCGGCTTGGTGTTCCAGAAGTTCTATCTGGTACCGCATCTGACGGCTGTGGAAAACGTGATGGTGGCACAGTACTACCATTCCGTAGTCAACGAGCAACAGGCGTTGGAAGCATTGGAACACGTCGGCCTGAAGGAGCGTGCCCACCATCTGCCCGGCCAGCTTTCTGGTGGCGAACAGCAGCGTGTGTGCATCGCACGTGCGCTCATCAACTGTCCGAAACTGATTCTTGCGGACGAGCCGACCGGCAATTTGGATGAGAAGAACGAGAAAATCGTGCTTGACCTGTTCCGTCAGTTGCACGAGCAGGGCACTACCATCATCGTTGTGACCCATGATGCGCTCGTCGCATCTTGTGCCCAGCGCGAGATTATGCTCAACCATGGCGTGCTCGTCGGCGAGAAGTGGAATGATGAAGCCGCACGGAAGGCCTATGAGCGGGCGGGTGGCAAGCCGGCATACACTGGTTCCACTGCGGAAGGCGCGCAGAACGGCGAGACGGCCATCAGCTTCGCCGATCCGACCAAAGCCGCGAAAACCGGTGGTGAGGAATAAGCTGAAATCAGCCGAAATCGCGTTGAAATCGCGTTGAAATCAGCCGGACAATCCAAGCCATAGCATTGACGAATCGTACGGAGCGAACATGAGCAACGAATCATCGAATGCGATCAAAGTAATCGCACTGTCTGCGGCAAGCCTTGCGCTGCTGTCGGCATGCGGCGAGCCCAAGGCGACGCCAATGGACGACGAATATGCCGGAAATTCCGGCGAAAGCGTGCAATCGCAGGAAGAAAATTCGAAGAACAGCGGTAGCGCCACCGACTCCGGCGATTCCGCGGATACGGACGTCAAAAACCATGCCGACGATCCGAACAGCACTACATCCGACAAGCAAGACACCGGCAACTATGCCGACGGTACCTATTCGATCAACGGCCAGTACGGGCCTGTGGGCGAAGACACCATCGACGTGCATGTGACGGTCAAAGATCAGACCGTCACCAATGTGGAGGTTATCGGGCATCCGTTCACGTCCATCTCCAAAAAGCACCAGAATGCGTTCGCCGAAGCCATCAACGGCGTGGTGGACGGCAAGCCGCTCAAAGATCTCAAGGTAGACAAGGTGGCCGGTGCCAGCTGGACGTCGGAAGCGTTCAACAAGGCGTTGGACGTGGCCCGTCAGGAAGCGTCGATCCAGTAGGCCCAGTAGCGGCGAAAAGTCTGCAAACGTACAATGAGCGCCCCGGCTACAGCCTCACCCAAAGAGTGATTAAAGGCCGTAGCGGGGGCGCTCATGAGTTTCAGATACTACTACGTGCAACTCTGCTCTGCAATGCCTTTCAGACGGCCATAACGGGCCACAGAACAGCCGCCATGTTCTCTGGCCAAGGAATACTTGCATCGCCATGCAGCGCCTTACAGGCAAGCATGGAGCCGAGTATCGTGCTGAACAGGAACTGCAGATCCAATCCATGGCGGAACACACCGGCCCTCACACCGCGATCGACAAACTCAGAAAAACGCTTCTCCGCGGGAACGAGCACCTGATCCGCAATCGCATTCAACGAAGGATTATCGGAAGAAAGCACCACACCGACGGCTTTCAAACCAAGCTCACTGTCGAAAAAACAGCCCTGAATGCGTTGCAGTATCGTCAGCAGACCGTTTTTCGACAACTCGACATCGCTGAAATCCGGCAATCCCGCAACTTCCAACTGAACGCGGCGCAACAGATCATCCGCATTCTTATAGCGGCGATAAATCGTGGTTTTCGCAACACCGGAACGACGAGCGACCTCTTCAATGGTCACCGCACCGACACCATCGGAAATCACAATCGCAAGCGTGGCCTTCATAATCTTATGATCGGTTTGCTCACGAAGCTGTTCGCGGCGGCTATGCACCTTGCGAACAGCCGCATGCACGTCACTGACCGCGTCGGAAACCACATCGGAAACGGCTCCGGAAACCGCTCCGGAAACCGCCTCATGCACTCCGGTAATCATGAGATCACCTTGGTGCTTTCCACCTTCGCCACATACCACCTATTGAACTTGACCAGCGGAATACGCAGCAGCAAGCCAATCAGCAGCAGCGGAATCAGGAACAGCAACAGCGAGCCGATCGCATGCCAATAATCATTGTTGTAAATACCGGCAATGGCCGCACGCAATGCCGTAATCGCATGCGTGGCCGGCAGGAACGGGCTGATATCGCCGATGATCTTCGGCAGCACGGCAAGCGGATACGCGCCGTTCGCGCCGGAAATCTGCAACACCAGCGTCAGCACGCCAATGGCCTTGCCCACGTTGCCGAAGCTCGCCACCATCGTGTAGGTGAAGAACGAGAACACGAGGGAGGCCACCCAGCCGGTCAACATGAACAGCCACGGGTGCACCGCCTGAATGTGCAGGAACAGCAGGCCGCCGCCCAGCGAGAACGTGCTCTGCAGCAGCGCGATCACACCGAACACGCCATAATGGCCGAGGAACAGCTGATGCGGCTTCGGATTGTCAAGACCCTCACGGTTCTTGCGTGAAACACCGGGTTTCAGCGTCACAGCCATAAGCAGCGAACCTACGAACAGCGGAAGAATCGTGTAGAACGGTGCCAACTGCGAACCGAAATTCTTAACGGGGAACACAGCCGTGCGCTTCACCTGGACGGGTGCCGCAAGAGCCGCCGCCAACGAATCCGTGTTGTTGCCGAGCACTTCCTTGACGGTGCCCATATTGCCGCTGTTCAGCGCGTCGGAAAGCGTGCCATTGAACGAAGACAGCGCGGTGCTCGCCTTAGTGAGGCTTTCGGCGGTGGAATCAAGCACCGTGCGAATATTGGTCAGCTGCTTGCCTGCCGACTTCGTGGTGCTGTTGAGATCTCCCAACGCGCCCTTCAGATCGGCGGCCGTGCTGCTCAATGCGGTGGCCGTGCTGCTGATCGAATCGGAAATATCGTTGAGCTGCGGCTTGAGCTGGCTGTCGAAATCGGTTTTGATGCCGTCGATGGAGGCCTTCGCCTGCTGGGCAAGCTGGCTCACGCGCTCGCGGTCGGCTGTGGTGTCGCTCACTTTCGCGTCGATATTGTCGGCGCTGGTGTTGAGTGAGTTCGCTAGATCGTTGAGTTGCGTAATGGTCGCGCCCACGTTGGTTTTGAGATGATTGATGGCGATTTTCGCGACTTCCGGCACCAGATTGTTGTTGCTGAGCTCGTCGAGGGCATCGTAGATGTTCTGATAGCCTTGCGCCTGCTTGGATACGTTCGCAGCCTGATTGCGCAGGGCGGTGGCCGTATTGCCGGCTTGGGTGCCCGCATTGTTGAATACGCTGTCAATATCGGTGGAGACAGCGCCGAAGCTGTTCGACGAGCTGCTCAACGCGGTGCTGAGCGCATTCGTGCTGGTTTTGACGGCTCCGGTCAGATCGTTGATGCCGTTCTTCGACTGTTTGAGCTCGTTGACGGCGTTCTTCGCGCTGCCGCTCACGTTGGAAAGCAGGCTGTTGGAGCTGTCGAGCAGGTTCTGCGCGCTCAACGTCAGCGAGCTGAACGTGGTCAACGCGGATGACGTGTCGTTCAGCGTGTTCGCGAAGTTGTTCATATTGTTGCTGAAGTTGGTGAGCGTGGCCTGCGATTTCGGTTTGTCAAGCTCATCGGCCAGCTGCGAGGCGATGTTGAGCGCGGTGCTCGTCAACGTTGCGGAGAACATTTCGTTGATCTGTGCTGCCACGGTGTCGGCTCCCTGGCCGGTGATCTTCGGAGCGAGTGCGTTCTTCTTCTCGTTGTTGTAGTAGGTGAGTGTGGCATGGTCGCCGTCCGCGGTGAAGAATGTCATCATGCGGGTGCTGAAATCCTTCGGAATCACCACTGCTGCATAGTATTTGCCGGATTTGGTGCCGTCGATGGCCTCTTTTTTGGTGGTGAAGGTCCAGTCCATCTGGTCGTTGGCGCGCAAGGTGTTGACCACCTGATCGCCGATACTGATCTTCACGGGAATGAGATCGGACTTGTAGCCTTCATCGTCGTTGGCGACGGCGAATTTCAGATTGCCGGTGTTGGCGAATGGATCCCAGCTTGCGCTCACGTTGAACCAGGAGAACAGGCCAGGAATTACCACCAGTCCGATGACGATGATGATGGAGACGATGTTGCTGGTCAGGCGTCGAACGTCGCCGACGAACAGTTTCCAGATGTTTTTCATGCGTTGCTCCTTTCGCTGTTACCGTTGGGATTGGTGTTGCTCGCTGTGCCGGTGTTGCCGGTCGCGTTCATGGCCTGTACCAGTGTTGCGATGCCGTCGGCATCGGCTTGGCTGGTGTCTGCGACGTTGGCGATCGCCTGTTTGGTTTCGTGTTTTCTTCGTTGTGCCTTGCGCATCAGCTTGTCTCGCCTGATTTGTTGCGCACGCTTCTTGCGGCGCAGCCTTGCAGCTTGGCGTTCCACCAGTTGTTCGCGAATCGCTTCGTCGCTGAGGCTGCCGAGTTCCACCTGGCGTTGCAGGCTGAAACGCATATATTCGATGACCATCAGGAATCCGATGATGAGCAGCACCCAGATGATCCAGGTGGCAAGCACCACGATCTTCTCGCCGTTGGTGAAGGAGAAGATCAGCACCAGAATCACCGGCACAATGAAACCGGCAACCAGCGCGCCACGCTTGAGCTTCGGATACAGTTCGGCGAAGCGGCTCGCACGTTCCTCGATCGCCTCACGGTAGCCGCCCTTATCGGCGAGCACTTGAATGGCCTGGGACACGTTGTAGCCGCGTTCCGGAAGCTGTACCTCCTCGCCGATGATCATGTCGCTTTCCTTGATCTGACGGGCGAACAGGCGGTTGAGATTGACCAGCAGCGGGCGAATCGCAAGTCCGATGAAGAACGCGACCACGGCGAACATCAGTAGCGCGCCAATCGACTTGAGCCAATGCCCGTCGTAGAAGCCGGCAATCGTCTCACGGAACGCGTCAATCGAATAACTGAATGGTACGAACGGGTAGACCATGCGGAAGAATTTCGGCATCATCTCAATCGGATACAGGCCGGAAGCGCCCGGAATCTGCACGATGATCAGCGCGACGCACAGTCCCTTGCCAATATGCATGAACGAGGTCGACAGCGCGAAGGTGATGCTCAGATATACCAGCGACGTGATGACGCCGGTAAGTATGTACAGCGGCGCGTTCACCGTCTGCACGCCGATGATGAGGTTGCCGATGGTGGTGATCGCGCCTTGGATGGCGCCCATGATGCCGAGCAGCATGTAGCGGGCGAAATATTTTTCGGAAGTGGTCAAGTCGAGGTCTTCGAGGCCTTCATCGTCGACCTCCACCTTGAAGATCACCACGAAGGCGAACGCGCCCACCCACAGGGCCAGGTTGGTCATGAGCGGAGCCATGCCGGAACCGTAGGAGTTCATCGGATACACGTTTTTCGTGTCGATCACCGTGGGGGACTGCATGAACGAAGCGATTTTCTCCGTGTTGAGGGAGCTGTCGCCGGTCAGGCTTTTCAGCATGTCAACGCTGCCGAGCGCTTTCAGGTCGGTGCTGACGGTGATGAGCTTGTTCTCCACCTGCTCGAGCTGCTTGTCGGTGTTCTGCAGCGTGGTGCGGGTGTCGTTCGCCACCTGGTCGAGTTGGTCGAGCACGGCGGAGGTCTGGTTGACCACGGTGGTCTGGCTGGTTACGGTGCCGGACAGTGTGCCGGCGGTCATGGCGAGCGAGCTCAGACCGGAGTTGAGCTGGGGGAGCGCACCGGAATTCAACGTGTTGCGGGCATCTCCCATGCTTTTCAGCGAATTTTGCGTGCTGGTGTTGAAGTCGGTGGCGAGTTTGGACACGCTGTCGGACGTGGATTGCGTGTTCTCGCTCAACGTTTTGAGGTCGTTGAGCGTGCCAGCGGCCGTGTTGTTGGTGTCTTCGAGCTTCTTGATGATGTCTTGGTACTGTGCGTTGTCGCTGACGTTCTTGAGCTTCTCGATGAGCCGGGCGTTGCTGTCGGTCACGCTTTGCATGTTGCTGACGGCCTGCTGTGCGGTGCCGCTTGCGGACGAGACGGCCGTGGTCACCTTGTTGATGCTGGTGGTGGTGTCGCTGGCGGCCTGCGAAATCAGGCCGGAACCGTTCTCCAAAGCGGTGTTGGCGTTGGACGTGAAGGTATTGAGGCCGTTTTGTGCGGTGCCGATGGCGGTGGCGGTGTTCGCCAGTCCCTTGCCCGCGCTTGCTGCGGCCAGCTGCACGTCATTCATTGCCTGACGGGCGGATTGCGTTTGTTGCGGCACGTTGGCGAGCTGTGCGTCAAGATCTTCGATGGTGGAGCGGATGAGGCTTACGTTCTTCTGGGTTTTGTCGAGTTCTGCTGTGGTTTCGTTGACGAAGGAGTTGGTTTTGCCGTTGATGGTGTCATTCGCGGAGTTCACGGCTTTAGTGAGTACTTCGCTGACGGTGGAGACGAAGGTGTTGTTGACGGTACGGTCGACGGTGGTCGCGCCTTGGTCGGTGATTTTCGGGGAGATCGGGCTCGATTTTTCGTTGACATAGTATTCCAGCGTCGGCCGGTTCTTGCTGTCGGTCACGACGTTGGCGAGATCCTCGCTGAAATCGGAGGGGATGATGATCGCCGCATAGCAGTCGCCGGACTGTACCGCTTCCATCGCTTCGGCCTTGCCCATGAATTCCCAGCCAAGCTGGTCGTTGTCTTTCAGCGTGTCTTCGATCTGGTCGCCGAGGTTCATTTTGCCGAGCAGGGCGTTGTCGGTGCCTTTGTCGACGTTGGCCACGGCAACTTTGATGCCTTGGGTATTGCCATACGGATTCCAGAATCCGTAGATGTTGAACCATGCGTACAGCGGCGGAATGACGGTTATACCGATCATGATGACCCAGGCGGCAGGTACGGTGACGAGTCGTTTGAGGTCACGACGCAGAATCTGCAGTACGTTGCGCATTGTCTCCCCAGTCCAATGGATGTTCGACCGTGTTCGCGCGTAGCGATACGTTATTCGTAGCGCTACGCCTCCCGTATCGTAATACCCGCTCTCGGACAAATTTGGGCACAGGCGTAAATGCGCTCCGTCCATGACTGAAATAAACACGACAAACCGCGGCAGGACTGTGAATCTTGCTGTTGGAGACCGCGCAACTTGCCTTCTGTGTCTGCGCAAGTCGAGTCTGCTGTCTGCGCATCTTGTGATTGCGGGATGACATGTGACTTGCGCAGGCAGAAATCGCAGGTTGTGCGCGTTGCGCGCAAACAATCATCTCGTGTAGCGCACTGCGATTGGGTTTTGGTAGCGTTGTGCAGGGAAGGACGAACAAGCATGAGCAAGATTGAAGATGTGAGCGAGGCCATCGCCGACGAAACCGAAATCGCAGCAATCGAAGAGGCCGGCATCATTGCGCAATCGCAATCAGCGGAAGATGACGGCAATCCTGCTGACCGCAGGCTGCCGCTGATTGCACGTATTTACGGCATCGTCATGTTGATCGAAGGCGTGGTGACGTTGCCGATCATCGTGATTTCCTGCCTGTATGCAGTCCACGCCGCGCTTTCCGGCAAACTGGCGTTTGGCGCGCTGAATCTCACCACTATTCTGTCGGTTATTCATGCTGCAGTGCTGCTGGTCTCCACCGCATGCCTTGCGATTTTCGGCATGCTGCTGATTCTCAACAAGCGTCGGCATATCGCGCAATGGACGTATCTGATGATTCCGCTCACGCTTGCGGAAGGCCTATTGTCGTTGTCGTTGCAGGGTTTGGGCGTGAATCTGATCAGTCCGACCGTGCAGCTGCTCGTATTGGTTGCGTTGCATATCACGGCTGATCCGTCGTTGCGCGAGGAGCGACGTTTGCAGTTCGCGCTTCGTCGTTTGGATGCGCGCAGCGAGTATGAGACGGCTGTTTCGAAGGGTATGGCCGGCCGTGATCTGACCGGCAAGGGCTATATTTCGCTTGATTTCTTCAACCTGTTTTGGCTGTTTGTGGTCGGATGCGTGTTCGGTCTGGTAGTGGAGACGCTATACCACTATGTGCTGTTCGGCGAATGGCAGGATCGCGCCGGATTTTTGTGGGGGCCGTTCTCGCCGATCTACGGCTTTGGCGCGGTGATCCTGACGGTATTGCTCAACCACTTGTGGCGGTCGAATTGGATGCTGATCTTCTGCGCCAGCGCGGTGATTGGCGGCGCGTTCGAATATTTCACCAGCTGGTTCATGGAGGTTGCGTTCGGTATTCGCGCGTGGGATTACACGGGTCAATGGCTGTCGATTGATGGGCGCACATCCGGCAAATACATGTTTTTCTGGGGAATACTCGGCTTGGTGTGGGTGAAGCTGATTCTGCCGCATTTGCTTGCGATGATTCAGCGTATTCCGTGGAAGATTCGCTATACGTTGACGGCGGTGTGTTTCGCGCTGATTTTCGTTGACGGCGTGATGACGTTGATGGCGCTGGATTCCTGGTATTCGCGTATGGCGGGTATTGCGCAGGATTCGCCTGTTTCGCAATTCTTCGCCACGTATTTCGACGACGACTTCATGGCCAATCGGTTCCAGACCATGACGCTCGACCCGTCTACTGCCGGCCGCATGTAGCGGGCTGGCTGGGCTGGGCTGGGCTATGCGGCGAAGCTTTGTGCGAGCTGGCGGATCAGATCCGGCCTATGTCCACTCCATGAGGAGTTCGGTGAGATGACGACCGGAATCTGCTTGAAGCCAGCGTTTTTGATCTGTTCGAAGGTGGACGGGTTCTTCGTCAGATCAACGGTGTCGTAACGCACGCCCAGCTTTGCGAGCTCTTGTTCGGTGGCTTCGCATTGCGGGTTGCTCGGATTGGTGAAGACGGTCACGGTCATTCGATTTCCTCCCTATGCAAAAATGGCTTCCGTCGTTTGCGAAAGCCGTGTCGGCCACGTTCTTCGGTTATGCTCGCTTACGCAAGCCACTATCTAGCATACACACTACCGGTAGTGGTGTGTCGTGAGTTTCCTCACTGTATATAGTGGGGAATTCCCCAAAATTCCCCAAAATACGAACGTTTGTTCGAATATGTCTAGTGTACCCCAAACCACGGAATTCACGTCCGCGCGCATGTCGTGCGTGTTTTATGGAGAGGGTTGTATATGGGGGTGGCTTGGTGACGTCAATGCCTGCCTGATGGCACGGCGAAAACTGTTTATTCATATGTAAAACACCGGCAATATACCGCAAATGACCTCAGTTGTCACCCCCCCCCCTAAAATGATAAGTATGCGTAGCGCGAATTTGCGTGGGCGTGTTGAACAACCTTGATGATTTCGATTTGCCTACTGTCTTAAGGACTGTTGGGCTGACAGGAAATTCTGAGGGGGCTGTGAGCATATTCGCGGGAATTTGCTCTACGGTATGCTGAGGTTCGGCGGTTTTCCGCTGAATACAGGAAACCCCTGGAAATCGTACGATTCCCAGGGGTGGATGGTTGGTCGCTGGCTAGGGCAGCGCATCAGGGTGAAGAAGTGTTTTCGAAGGCTCTTCCTCACCTATCAACTGCGTTTGAGGTATAGCCCTCGCCGGCAGCCAGCCAAGTCTTATCTTATACACCCTTAGCTATGTCGGCGACCTTATTGCAGGGTGTGTTCAATGAAGCCATAACGTGCCATTAAATACGGCAATTTGGCTCCGCGCAAGTACTCCAGGAGAAGTCGTTGCACGGAGCCAAATTAATCGCTTTCAGGCGAATGCCACCTTGACTGAGTTAGACTCAGGCGCGCTTGCGGAGCACGGTGATGCCGGCGAAGCCGAGCAGGGCGATCACGGCGAACACCGCAACGCCACCAACGGTAGCGCCGGTGTTGCCGAGAACGGCCTTCTTGATCTTCTGGGCAACGGTCTTCTTGGTGTTGCCCTTGGTGTCATTCTTCTTGGTGGTGTCGGCCGGCTTGCTGTCATCCTTCTTGGAGTCGTCGGTCGGAGCGTCCTTGTACATGGCGTACACTGCCCAGTCGCCGGTCACGACCATGTCTGGATCGACCGGAACGTCGCCGTCGTTGGAGGCGAAGCCCCATCCGGTGAAGATCTTGCCCTCGACGGCCGGTGCCTGGATGCCCAGCGCGTACTGGGAGAACTTGACCTTGTCCTTGGCGTAGTAGCCGACGGTCTGGATGAGCTTGTCGGTGCCTGCGTAGAAGGAGACCACGTTCTGGGTGGTGTCATCCTCGGTCGGAGCGTCCTTGTACATGGCGTACACGGCCCAGTTGCCGGTCACTTCTGCGTCCGGGTCGACTGCGACGTCGCCATCGTTGGAGGCGAAGCCCCAGCCGGTGAAGATCTTGCCCTCGACGGCCGGTGCCTGGATGCCTGCGGCGTAGGTGGAGAACTTGACGTGGTCCTTGGCGTAGTAGCCGACGGTCTGGATGAGCTTGTCGGTGCCGGCGTAGAAGGAGACCACGTTCTGGGTGGTGTCATCCTTCTTTTCAGCGTTCTTGTACATCGGGTACACGGGCCAGTTGCCGGTCACTTCTGCGTCCGGATCGACTGCGACGTCGCCGTCGTTGGAGGCGAAGCCCCAGCCGGTGAAGGTCTTGCCTTCGACGGCCGGTGCCTGGATGCCTGCGGCGTAGGTGGAGAACTTGAAGTGGTCCTTGGCGTAGTAGCTCACGGTCTGGATGAGCTGGTCGGTGCCGGCGTAGAAGGAGACGGTGTACTGAGTGTTGTCATCCTGTGCCGGGGTATCCGCGTACGTCGCGTAGACGGAGATGTTCGTGAACACCTGCTCGGTTTCCTTGAGCATGGTGCCCTCGGGGTAAGCCCAGCCGGTGAAGGTCTTGCCCTCGATGGAGGGTGCTTTGGCACTCGAGGAGAACAAGGAGAACGCGGTGCCCTTTGGGTTGCCGACGTTCTGGATAAAAGTGCCATCTGCGGCATAGAACGAGACTTCGACGATCGTGGAGTCGCTCTGAGTGGACACGGCCGAGTTCTGGTTCTGATTACCTTCGGCCATTGCGACTGCCGGTGCCAAGGCAGCCAGAGTCGCTACAGCTGCAACGCCCGCAATAATCTTTTTGCTAAAAGACATTTGGGGAAACCCTTTCTTAGTTACGTAACTAATTGCCCCAAAGCGATGCCTTCGAAATACCGCCCTGAATGCGTGGAGTTCCCCCTCATAAGAATTCCGAAGGACTATGATAGCTGCCCCCTAGCGACTTTTTCAAGAGGCTAGGGCGTGTTCGTTGGAATTGCAATCTTTTCTCGATTTCCCACTTTCCTATTGCCGCTGTATTGGCGGAAGCCTTTTGGAATCGGCAAGGCGCCATCCCGGCAAGGCGTCTTGCCTGTAAGGGTGAGGAATCCGATGATGGCGACGGCAGGGTGTTTACCGGCGCGGATGATGATGTGACAATCCGTGTTTGGGGCGCGAACAATGTGAGTGCGACTAATTGCGTCTGGAGCCAAAAATCGCGGGAATTGAAAACCCTTGGAAGCTAATGTTTCCAAGGGTTTCGCGGTGCCCCCCGTGGGATTCGAACCCACAACCCACGACTTAAAAGGACGCTGCTCTAACCGTTGAGCTAGAGGGGCAACAGTGAGACAGTATACAGCATATTTACGCAAAACGCCACACGAATCAGCTGTAAGTAACAAAAAACGTGGATTATCACCAAGTCATCGCCGCAATATCATCAAATTCTCGCGAATCGCAGCGTCATTTCTGCATATCTGCTCGTACAGTGGAACGCATGTCATGTACCACGATTCTCGTAGGAAAGAAAGCCAGCTACGACGGCTCCACCATCATCGCACGCGACGATGATTCCGGTTCCGGACGTTACGATCCCAAGAAATTCATTGCGGTAGCACCGCAAGACCAGCCGAGACATTACCGCAGTGTGCTCAGTCATGTCGAAATTGACCTTCCAGACAATCCATGCCGATACAGCATTGTGCCGAACGTGCTGCCGAATCGCGGAATTCTCGCGGAAGCGGGCGTCAACGAGCGTAATGTGGCGATGAGCGCCACTGAAACCATCGCAGTCAACGAGCGCGTGCTAGCCGCTGATCCACTCGTTGAACTGCAACCGGCGAACGAAGCCGCTGATACCCCTGAAATTCCGGGCGGAATCGGAGAGGAAGACATCATCACCCTTGTGCTGCCTTACGTAACCACGGCGCGCGAAGGCGTCGCACGTCTCGCCGAACTGCTTGAAACATACGGCACCTACGAATCGAACGGCATCATCATTTCCGACGTAAACGAAATCTGGTACGTCGAAACAATCGGCGGGCACCATTGGATCGCCCGCCGCGTGCCGGACGACTGCTATGCGACCATCCCCAACCAGCTCGGCATCGACGATTTCGACTTCGACGACGCCTTCAGCGCCCAACGCGAGTTCATGTGCAGTGCCGATCTGCGCGAATTCATGGACGCGCACCACCTTGACCGCACTATGAGCGCGGGTGCGAGTAGCGGCTTCGGATTCCAGCCGACGAGCGTTTTCGGAGATGCCGGCATGAACGGCGGTGGCAATAGCAGTAGCGGCGCGGCGCTGGGTCACAACCATTTCAATCCGCGCACGGCTTTCGGCACCGCCACCACCAAAGACCGCATCTACAACACGCCGCGTGCCTGGTATATGCAGCGCCACCTCAATCCAAGCGAGGACTGGGATTCGCCGGCCGCCCGCTACACGCCCGCATCCGACGATATTCCGTGGTGTCGTGTGCCTGAGAACGCTGTGACGCTCGAAGACGTCGACTTCCTGATGAGTGCACACTTCGAGGGGACCCCTTACGATCCGTACGGTACGCTCGGGACGCCGGAAAGCCGCCATCGCTACCGTCCGATCGGCATCAACCGCACCGGGCATATGGTGGCCATGCAGATTCGTCCGTACGCACCGGAGGCAAGCCGTTCGATCATGTGGATCTCATACGGTTCCGGCCCCTTCACCGCGGCCACGCCGTTCTATGCGAACGTCGACGATACGCCCGCCTACCTGCGTGACACCACGCCGGAAGTCTCGACCGGCAACCTGTACTGGGCGAACCGTTTGATCGCCGCGCTCGCCGACGCGCATTTCTACGAAACCAGCAATGCGATCGAAGGATTTGCGGAATCGGCCCGCGCTTACGGCCATCGTCTGGTGGAACGTACTGATGCCGAATTGCGTGAGATGTCCGCGCAAACGAGCGCGTCCGAATCGCAGGAGCGTGCAGGGGCCGCGGAGATTACGGAAAACGCAAGTATTGCAATTATCGCAAAACTGCAGCAGTCCAACGAAGAAATGGCGGAATATTTGCGCACTCACGTTACGAAACTGCTCAACGACGTGCTCTACACGTCCAGCAATCTCATGCACAACAGTTTCGCCATGTCCGACCGCTGGAACTAAGCATAAAGCCCCGAAATCCGGCAAACCCGTCCCAATGAGCCAGGTTTCCGCGCTCGGAGCATTCCGCATGAACGCAGGCTGTTGGAAGCGTCAGTGCTGCTCCCAACAGCCTCACGGCTGCATCCGCATCCTCGTACGTCAGTTTTTGCCCATATCTCGCTTATATATGGCAGATTTCGAGAGCTGACACGAGGCATTTCGCTTATATATGTATATATATATGGCACTCGTGCTTGTAGGCAAGGCGATTTCGGGGGTAAAATATACCCTCTAAGTCACCTTGCTATCAAGGGCATCTGCCATATATAAGGCAGATAGTGCTATCTAGACCGTCGATTGACCATCAAATCGTCGGAAATCGCGATCAGTTGAACCCGACGACGTGTTCCGCCACGAAATACCCCTTGCGAATCACGAAACGACCGATCGACCCGCGCAAATTCAACGCACGAGACATGGCCTTCTTGCGCACATCCTTGTAAATAGTGGGGGAGTACGCCTTAATGTCGTCCCACATATCCTTTTTCTTCTCATAATTTTCCGGATCGCGAGACAAAATCATGAACACACTTGCCACGGAACTTTCAATCGCCAGGAAGTGGATCATATAACGGTACAGGCCGTCCGGCACCGTGCCGCGTTCCGGAGTTGCACGCACCATGCACTGGTTGACGAGGCGCAGCTGGTCGACGCGGCGGATCATCACGTCGGTCTGCACGCTCTGGCCGTCGCGACCGATGAAATAGTGGTAGAACGGCGTATCCAAATACTTCATGGTCTTCACCCACGGGAACGGTTGGTACGCGTAAATGAAGTCCACGTAGAACGTGTGCTCCGGCAGCTGCATGCCGGACTCTCGCACCACGGCGGTGCGATACGTCAGCGCGTGCATGAGAATGTATTCAGCCAAGCCGAAATGCCCAAGATCGTTCCAAGTCAGGCGCTCGCCGGCCTTCATGGCATGGCGGAAGTTCACCACATGCTTGTTGCGTTTGCCAACCTTGTCATACACATAATTAGTGACGAGCATGTCGATCGGCTCGGTGGAATCGGCCTCTTCGCGCAGCACGGCCATGACCTGTTCGAGCGATTCGGGGCCAACCCAATCGTCGGCGTCAACAACCTTCACGTACATGCCGCTTGCCGCCGCGATGCCGGTGTTGACGGCTCCGCCATGCCCCTTGTTCTCTTGGTGGATGGCGCGCACGATGCCTGGATAGCGGGCTTCGAATTTCTGTGCCATTTCCAGCGTGCCGTCGGACGAGCCGTCATCCACGATCAGCACTTCGATGTCGTCGTTGCGCTTCGCTGCGATTAACGACATGACGCATCGTTCCAAATATTCGGTCATGTTGTACGCGGGCACCACGAAGGTGAGCGTCTTCTTCTCCTGCATAGTCTTCCTTGGTAGGACGAGGTGACCTGCCGCGCGCGGCGCGTGGTCACTGCGTAACGAAACTAACGTAGCACCTTGTTCGCTTCAGGGGAACGGTTTGTACGCAATAGGCACCCTGAATAGCGCAATCTGCACCTGAAATTTCCCTTAAGGGTACCGTTGTTGACAATTTGTAAGTTTTCGTCGATGCTTGTTGGCTTGTGCGATGCTTGCGATTCCCCTGTTGCTGGTACTGTTCGATTCTTGCGTCTGGCGCCTGTTGGCGTTGGCTACGATGCTTGCGATGACTGGGGCGGCTGGGTTTTACGACTGCTGTTCGGCTTGCGTGCCTTGGCTTCCGGCTGCGTCTTGTTCGGTATTCTGTTCATCGTTCTGCTCGGCTGGGCTTTCCGTATTGTTTTGTGATTGTGCCTCTTTTGCGGCCTTGCGCTCGCGTTTCGCGATTTCCTTGATTTCGCGCCTTTCCTGCTTTTCCGCCTCTTTTGTGGCTTTGTCGCTTTCGAAACGCAGTTCCGGCTTGGCTTCCATGCGGCTCAAGCCATGCCAGGCCAGATTCACGATGTGCGCGGCAATCTGTTCTTTACTGAGTTTGCGCTGGTCCGCCCAATACTGGCAGGTATATACGGTCATGCCGATGAGCATCTGCGCGTAGTATGGCACGCCCTTGGCCGGCAGATGCTGGCGTTTGAACGCTTCGGCGAGAATGTCTTCCACGCGCAGGGCGATGTCTCCCAAAAGCGAATTGAACGAGCTGGCCGGATCGGTTTTCGGCGAATCGCGGGTGAGCACTCGGAATCCTTCAGCATTCTCCTCAACATAGGTGAGCAGTGCCAGCGCCGTGCGTTCCACGATTTGACGGGGGTGCGCTTGTGGGTCGGAGAGCGCGTTGACGAGCGTGTCGGTAAGGGCGCGCATCTCACGGTCCACCACCACAGCGTACAGGCCCTCTTTGCCTCCGAAATGCTCGTACACAATGGGTTTCGACACTTTCGCGGTGGCGGCGATCTCCTCCACGCTCACTGCTTCGAACCCCTTCGACGCGAACAGCGAACGACCGATTTCGATGAGCTGCTCGCGCCGCTGATACGACGTCATTCTGGATGTATTGGCCATGCCGTCCAGTTTTTCATGCCCCGTGGATAGTCTGTCCGATTCTGGTGAATCGGACAACTGTGGTGCGTATGGCGTTGTCTACTTGTCCGTTTCTCCCGAATCGGTCATCTGCACGTCGGATTCGGATGGTTTGTTGTCCGATTCTGCAGAATCGGTCAACCGTGATACGTATATGGGCTTGTGTTTGTCCGATTCTCCCGAATCGGACACGTAACGCATGTTTTGTGACGTCTGGTTGTCCGATTCTGGTGAATCGGACATTCGTGGTGCGTCCGCGGGGCGGAGCCGGTGTGTCCGTTGCGCTTTTTAGGCTGGAGTCATGGATACGAATGTGATTATTGCGATTGTCGCCGTTGTCGTTATCGCGGCAATTCTGGTGATTGGCGGTTGGTGGCTCGGTAAGACCCGCAAGAACGCCGTCGATAAGTCCACGGAGGATGCGAAAGCCAAGGCTGACGCCCGTCTTGCCGCGGAAGCAAAGTCGGCTGCGGCTGATTCTTCCACGGTGAAGCCGTCCGTTGATTCCAATGTTGATGCAGCTGAAAAAGCTCCGGCTGAAAGTCAGCAGAAGTCCTCAGCTCAAGCTTCCTCTTCCGAAACGGCAGCTCCTGCACCAGCCACCGAAGCCAAGCCCGAACCGGTTCATGAAACCCCCGAATCCGCCGGCACGCGCATGCAGCGTCTTAAGGCGCGCCTGTCGAAATCCGGCAATCCGTTCGGCAAGGCTCTGTTCAACATTCTTGCGAAGGATCAGCTTTCCGAAGCCGACTGGGAAGACGTTGAAGACACCCTCCTGCTTGCCGATGTTGGCGCGGAGGCCAGTGAACAGCTTGTCGAGGAACTACGCAATGATGCCCGAATCGCAGGCCAGTCCGACCCGGCCGAAGTGCGTGCCGCGCTGAAAGACAAGCTGCTGAAGCTCGTCGGCACCGACGTCGATCGCCGCCTCAATGCCAATAAGGAAGACGCGAACAAACCAAGCGTCATCATCATGGTCGGTGTGAACGGCACGGGCAAAACCACCACTGCGGGCAAGCTTTCCCGCCTGCTTGTTTCCGAAGGCAAGCAGGTCATGTTGGGCGCTGCCGATACCTTCCGCGCGGCGGCCGCCGACCAGTTGGAAACTTGGGGTGCCAAGGTCGGCGTCCCGGTCGTGCGTTCCGACAAGGACGGCGCCGATCCGGCGTCCGTCGCATTCGAGGCCAGTGCCAAGGCCAAGGAAGAGAACGCCGACGTGCTCATCATCGACACTGCGGGCCGCCTGCAGAACAAGGCGAACCTCATGGACGAGCTCGGCAAGATCCGCCGCGTTACCGAAAAGAACCTTCCGGTCGACGAGGTGCTGCTCGTGCTCGACGCCACCACTGGCCAGAATGGCATGACCCAGGCCAAGGTGTTCGCCGAAGCCATCGGCATTACCGGTGTGGTGCTCTCCAAGCTCGACGGCTCCGCAAAGGGTGGCATCGTGATTTCCGTGCAGAAGGAGCTTGGCGTGCCCGTCAAGCTTGTCGGCCTCGGCGAAGGCCCGGACGATCTCGCCCCGTTCGATCCGGAAGGCTTCGTCGACGGCATCCTCGCCTGAGCTGATTGCGCTCCCGAGAAAGCCTCCCCGCGTGGGAGGCTTTCTTTTTACCCCCGACCAGTCCTATTTCGCCTATATATGGCAGATTTGCCGGTTCGTCCGCTGGTTTCTCGCTTATATATGGCAGATGCTTTTGGAGAAAGTCGACTTAGAAGGTATATGTTTACCCCCGAAAGCACCTTTTTTGCGAGTGAGAGTGCCATATATAGGCGAAATGTCTCGTGTCAGTCCTCCAAATCTGCCATACATAAGGCAGATACGCTGAAAAATGGGCTGATAGTGGTTTGGCCTGAGAGCGGTGCGCAATCTGAAACAAAACGTGCCAGCCGCTTTATTCCGCCGTTTTCGGTTGACGTAATGGCGGGATGGCGTTACCTTGCTGTAACACGTCGTAACGTTTTCAAAACGCGGGCGGCGTTCCATACCGTTTTGTCAGCCCCATACGATGGGGCCGGAAATGTGAACTCAAAAAGAAAGAAAGAGGAGGGTGACATGGGTCAGCTTGATTCTGGAAATGCCGCGTGGATTTTGACGTCCGCGTCCCTTGTGTTCCTCATGACGCCGGGTGTGGCGTTCTTCTACGGTGGCATGGTCCGCGCAAAGGCCGTGCTGAACATGATGATTATGGAGGCGGCCGCTCTGTCCGTCACAATGGTGATCTGGGTGCTGTGGGGCTGGTCCATCGCCTACGCAGGCACTTCGGTCGGCGGTGTCTTCGGTGATCCGGCCACAGGCTTCCTGCTGAAGGATTCCATGGTTTCCGACGGCGGTGTCTTCACGTCGGCTTCGCTGAACTCCAACAACTACCCGGTCAGCGTCGATGTGGCGTTCCAGTCCGCATTCGCCATGATTACCGTCGCTCTGATTTGCGGCGCTATCGCTGAACGTGTCAAGTACTCCACGTGGATGATTTTCGTCGCGCTGTGGATTACCTTCGATTACGCTCCGCTCGCCCACATGGTGTGGAATGGCGGTCTGCTGAGCGCTGACGGCGCGATCTCCCAGGCTATCGGCGCTGCCGCCCACGATTTCGCAGGTGGTACGGTCGTGCACATCAATGCTGCAGTCGCCGCTCTGGTGATCGTGTTGATCATCGGCAAGCGCAAGGGCTTCGGCACCCAGCCGTTCCGTCCGCACAATGTTCCGTTCGTGATGCTTGGCGCTTTCCTGCTGTGGTTCGGATGGTTCGGCTTCAACGCTGGTTCCGCGTTTGCCGCCAATGGCACCGCAGGCTACGCTTGGGTTTCCACTTCCGCTGCAACCGCCGCCGCAATGCTCTCTTGGGGCTTCACTGAGAAGATCCGCACCGGCCACTACACCGCCATGGGTGCCGCTTCCGGCATCGTCGCAGGTCTGGTTGCCATCACTCCGGCCGCCGATGTGGTTTCCCCGCTGTGGGCCATCGTGCTCGGTGCCATCGCCGGCGTGCTCACCTGCCTCGCTTGCGGCCTGAAGTTCAAGCTCGGCTACGATGATTCTCTCGACGTTGTCGGCGTCCACGGCGTCGGCGGCTTCACCGGCACTGTGCTTATCGGCTTCTTCGGCGAAGGTACCGGTCTGTTCGCGGGCGGCGACTGGAAGCAGCTGGTTGTGCAGCTCATCGTTGCCCTCGTTGCCATCATCTGGTCCGCTGTTGTCACCGGCATCATCGCCTTCGCTCTGGAGAAGACGATTGGTTGGCGTGTCACCGAAGCTCAGGAAGTCGGCGGTATCGATCTTGCCGATCAGGGCGAACGTGCTTACGATTTTGCTGGTACCGCCAGCTCTGTTCTCAAGGAGGTGAAGTGAGATGAAGCTCATTACCGCTATCATTCAGCCGCATAAGCTTGACGATGTCAAGGAAGCCCTCGCTGCCGCAGGTGTTCACGGTCTGACCGTGTCTGAGGCTAACGGTTACGGCCGCCAGCGTGGCCACACTGAGGTTTACCGTGGCGCCGAATACACCGTGGATCTCATTCCGAAGATTCGCGTCGAGGTGCTGTCCGATGACGCCGATGCCGAGACTCTGGTCGGTGTGATCGTCAAGTCCGCCGGCTCCGGCACCATCGGCGACGGCAAGGTCTGGGTTGCCCCGCTTGATTCGGTGACCCGCGTGCGTACCGGCGAGACCGGCTCTGCCGCTATCTGATAATTCATTCGGATAGATATTAAGGGCCCCGGGCTTAGGTTCGGGTTATCAATAGACAGATCCCCGTACGTGCTTCGCGCCGTGCGGGGATTTTCATACGATTTTCGCGTCAGATTGTCTGCTTCGGATTTCCCCGCTTTCGCTTTTATCTGCTCAGATTTGCTTGCTTTTGCGAAGATTTTCAAGGATTTGCTATGACTTCAGCGGTTGATGGTCTTAAACAACGTTTCATGGATATGAGTCAGCCGGATGCCGACGGCGTGTACCGCAATGGTGCGGCGAAACGTAAGGCTCGTACGGATCTGGCCATGGATTGCCTCAAACAATTGTGGCAGGAGGCTTGCCAGACGGTGTCTTTTGACGTTCCGCAGTCCGGCATTGGTCTTGGCGCGGTGGGTTCGTTGGCCCGCGGCCAAGTGGGACCGAGTTCCGATCTTGACTTGGTGGTCATTTATGAGCCTCACGCACTCACTGACCGGCAGCTCAACGAGCTTGCCAACAAATTGTGGTATCCGATTTGGGATTCTGGTCTTGATCTTGACCAGTCGGTGCGTACCCGCGCGCAGTGCGAGGCGGTGACCGACCATGATTTGCCTGCTGCGATGGGTTGGCTGGATGTGGTGCCGATCGCGGGCGATACGCAGCTGATCGAATCCACGGCTGTCTCCATTTTGGAGCGTTGGCGTAGGGCCGCCCGTAAGCGCTTGCCCGAATTGTTGGGCTCCGCCAAGTCTCGTTTGGACGAGTTCGGCCGTATGGCGTATAGCAATCAGCCTGATATTAAAGAGTCTCGCGGCGGTTTGCGTGATTCCGTGCTGGTCTCCGCGCTTGCCGCTTCTTGGCTTGCCGACCGCCCGCACGGCCAGTATGACGATGCCGTCGAACGGTTGTTGGATGTGCGCGATTGCATTCATTTGGTGGCCAATAAAGACACGAACATGTTGCTTGCTCCTTATCAGGCGAAGGTTTCGGCGATGCTGGGTTTGGCTGATCCGACGTTGCCGAGCGGCGAGCGTGAGGCGAAGTCGATTGATGATTTGCAGACGTTGCTTGCGCGTGTTGGTCGCCAGATCGCGTTTTCGCTTGATTCCACGGCTTCTCGCGCTGAGCATTCGTTGACTCATGAGAAGCCTCGTTTTGCGTTTTTCCAGGTGTTCCAGCCTCGTGGCGGCGGTAAGCGTCAGGCGCCTACGTTTGATGTGGTCGCGCCCGGTATCGCCAAGCATGAGGAGGAGATCGTGCTTGCGCCGGGTGCCGATCCGAAGTCCGATCCGTGTCTTGCGTTGCGGGCTGCTGTTGCTGCGGCTGAGTTTGGTCTGCCGATCGCGCCCGGCACGTTGCAGAATCTGAAGTCGTGTCCGATCGATGATCGCACGTGGAATAATGAGTCGCGTAGTCTGTTCTTGCGTTTGCTTGCGAGCGGTCCCGCGTTGTTGCAGGTGTGGGAGGAGATTGATTTTGTCGATATTCCGGGTCGGCTGATTCCGGAATGGTTGGCGATTCGTAATCGCCCGAGTGCTTCGGCTGCGCATCGGTATACGATTGACCGTCATTCGGTTGAGGTGGTTACGCGGCTTGGTCGTGAAACACCTCGTGGAAACCGTTATGATGATCGGCATTATCAGGCGTTGCTGTTGGCTGGTATTTTGCATGATGTCGGTAAGCGTCCGGGGGTTGCCGATCATGCGGCGGAGGGTGCGCGTCATGCGTCCATGGTGTTGAAGCGCATGGGTTTTGACCGTGACATTATTTGGTGGGTCACGTTGTTGGTGCGTGAGCATCTTACGTTGTCGGAGTTTGCGACTGGTCAGAATCCGAATGATCCTAATGTTGGTGACGAGTTGGCGTCTCGTCTTGATCATGATCCGCTGCTGCTTGACATGCTGTTCGATCTGACTTGTGCTGACGGTTCGTCGTTGGGTGCCACGGCCGGCGAGACCATTTCCAAACAGTACGGCTGGAGTAAATGGCGCGAAACCCTTGTCCGAACCATGTACAACGCCACCCGCTACCACATGTGAGGCCGCGTAGGCTGTGAGCGAATGCCCGGCAAAGCGACATGGTTGCCGATGCGGTACCCGCCGCGTCGGCGGAAACCCATCGTTTAAGAAAAAGTGGGGAACATATCACCTTCGGTTCACTTAAGCAAGTCACAACCAGGGGAATGGGCACCCGCACGAAAGATGTCCCCAAGTTGTCCACTTGGTTATCCCCATTTGGTGGATAACTCGATATGTTTTCCACATAGTTATCCCCAGTATGTGGATAACTCGGGTTTTTTCGGCTTTCTTATCCACAGCGAACCGATTCGCGCGTGTCGGGTGATTTCGATCCTGCCAATGCGGAGATTCCTCCAGAATCTCATCGCAACATCATTCGTGAAGTGGCACAGGTATTATGGTTTTTCCCGGTACACCACACATCGAAGAGCTGGAGAAGCATGGCGGAGAGCAATTCTTGGAACAATGGCCTGAATCAAGGGCAAAACCGCGGTTTTTCAGGCAATGGCATCATTTCCGGCGCGTCGGGAACGGCTATTCGCGACGCTATCTTCGACCGTGTGCCGCCACATGACGACGCCGCCGAAATGGCGGTGCTCGGCGGCATGCTCATGAGCAAAGACGCCATCGGCGAAGTCTCGCAGATGATTGACATCACCGACTTCTACCAGCCGCGCAACCAAACCGTGTACGAAGCCATCATCAACCTGTTCTCCGCATCGCAGCCCGTCGACGCGGTGCTGGTGGCCAACCAGCTGCTCAAAGACGGCGACCTCGAAAAAGTGGGGGGATCCGACTATCTGCACAGCCTCGTCGCATCCGTGCCGACCGCAGCCAACGCAACCTTCTATGCCGACATCATCCACCAGCGTGCCATCCTGCGCAATGTGATCGCAGCCGGCACCAAAATCGCACAGCTCGGCTACACCGCCGAAGGATCCCAAGCCGAAGACGTCGTCAACCTGGCACAGGCCGAAGTCTACGAAATGTCGACCGGCAAAGTGAGGCAGGATTACGCGCCGATCGGCACCGTCATCACCGACACCCTCGACCAAATCGACCGACTGCAAAACGGCGAGGTTTCCAAAGGCGTGCCAACCGGATTCCGTGACATCGACGACGTGACGCAAGGCCTGCAGCCGGGCCAGATGATCGTCGTTGCAGGCCGACCGGCCATGGGTAAGTCCACGCTCGGCGTTGATTTCGCGCGAGCTGCGGCGCTGCACCACAATATGACGTCCGTGATCTTCAGCTTGGAAATGAGCAAAACCGAACTTGCGCAACGAATCATTTCGGCGGAAGCGAATATTCCGCTGTCAGCCATGCGCCGAGCGGAAGAAATCACGCAGGAACGTTGGAATATCCTCAATAATCTGCAGGATAAACTGCAGAACGCACCATTATTCATCGACGATAGTCCGAACATGAGTTTGATGGAGATCCGTGCGAAATGCCGCCGATTGAAGCAGACGAACGATCTGAAATTAGTGGTGATCGATTACCTGCAGCTCATGACTTCCGGCAAGGCCGTGGAAAGCCGCCAGCAGGAAGTGTCTGATTTCTCGCGTGCATTGAAGCTGCTTGCCAAGGAATTGGAAGTGCCGGTGGTGGCGCTGAGCCAGCTGAACCGTGGCCCCGAAATGCGTCAGGATAAAAAGCCGCAGCTTTCGGATTTGCGCGAATCCGGTTCTATCGAACAGGACGCCGACGTGGTGTTCCTCGTGCACAGGCCGGACGCCTACGACAAGGAAGATCGCCCGGGCGAGGCCGATATCATCATGGCGAAGCATCGTAACGGTCCGACGCAGACGTTCAATCTCGCGTTCCTTGGCGCATACTCCAAGTTCAAAGATATGCCGCAGGACTACCAGAGCCAACAGGAGGTATAGCATGGCGTGGAACTCATTCGCAACGCCGTTGATCGGCAAGGCCGTGCGTGCGGCCTCCCGCCTGGCACATGGCGGCGGCAGCGCGTTCCCCGGCAAAATCGTGGAACGGATCGACCCGCAATTCCTCGCACGCACCCTGCAGCAGCTACCGCTTGGCGTGGTGCTCGTATCCGGCACGAACGGCAAAACCACCACCACGCGCATGGTGGCAAGCATGCTGGAATCGTTGGGATTGAAGGTATTCACCAATCCGACCGGATCGAATTTCACCCGCGGCGTGGTCTCGTCGCTGCTGGCCGAAGTCTCGCTCGGCGGCAAACTGGACGCCGACATCGCCGTACTGGAACTCGACGAAGCGTACGCGGTGCATTTCGTCAAACAAGTGCAACCCGACTACTGCCTGCTGCTCAACGTGATGCGCGACCAGCTCGACCGTTTCGGCGAAATCGACAATACCGCACGACTGCTGAGCAAAGCCGCCGAAGCGACCACCGGAACCGTAGTGCTCAATCGTGAGGATCCACGCATCGCACGACTTGCTGACGTCGCACATACTGAAGATGGTGTGGAAGTGCGCTATTTCGGTCTTGACGGGTCGTTGCGCAGCTTCTTCCCGTCCGACGACGACATGCGCACGACAGTCGATACTGCATCGTCCGCTGATACTGCATCGTCCGAATCTGCAGAATCGTCCGCAAATATTGAGATTGACGATGCTTCGGCAATCGCGAAAACTGGGGAAAATGCAGAAAAATCGGAAGATGCGGCAATTGCGGAACAGCTACCAGCTGACGTGACCTTGCTTGCCGTGGGCGACCATCGTGCCAGTTTCGGCATCGACGGTGAAACGTACGAAACCGGTGTGAGACTGGAAGGCGTGTACAACCTGTACAACGCGGCGGCCGCGCTGGCCGTCGTGCGAGCGGTCGTGGCCGATGCGCAGGCAATGTTCCTGCCGTTCGAGCAGAACGTAACCGACGAACTATTGCGACAAGTGGGAATCTCACAGCGCATGATCGACTTCGCGCATTCCACCACGCAAGCCATGATCGACGCGGCAGCCGAAGTCACTCCGGCGTTCGGACGCGGCGAAGTCATCGACGTGAACGGCTCGCCGGTGGAGCTGCTGCTCGTCAAAAACCCCATGGGATTCCGTCTGTCGCTCGCATCCTTCACCCCTGAAGGCTGCGACACCATGATCGCCATCAACGACGAATACGCCGACGGGCGTGACATGAGCTGGCTGTGGGACGTGGACTTCTCCTCGCTGCGAGACACCGGTGTGGCCATGGTTTCGGGCGTGCGTGCCTGGGACATGGCGTTGCGCCTCGAATACGATCAGGTGCCGGTGAATAGCGTCAACACGGAACTTGAAGAGGCCGTCTCAACGTTCGTGAACGCGAATCCGGGCACCCCCAAGCACATTTACTGCACATACACGGCAATGCTCAAAACGCGAGCCGCGCTCGGCAAAATCGCCGAAGTCGCCGACGCTGGCGTGGGCAAATAACAGCGTGAATCCGCGCAACGCATGAAAACGCATGAAGAACGTATGAACCGCATGAGGGAGACGATATGAGCCAGGTAATCGACATCGTGTCGCTATATCCGAAAGACATGAACATCTACGGCGACTCCGGCAACGTGCTCACCATCCAGCGCCGTCTCGCCCTATACGGCTACGAGCCGCGCGTGCACGCCTACAATCAGGGCGACGCGTGGCCCGAACACGTCGACATGATTCTGGGCGGCGGCGGCCAAGACACCGGCCAGAAGAAAATCATCGACGACTTCTTCAAACGCGCCGACCTGCTGCGATCGCTGGCCGCCGACGGCACCCCCATGCTCATGATTTGCGGTCTGTACCAGCTGTTCGGCGAATATTTCGAAACGGTGGATGGCTCCCGGCTCGACGGCATCGGCGTGATCGGCGCGTACACGGTCGGTCAGGAAGTGCGCATGATCGGCAATCTGACCGAGCATTCCGCCGATTTCGGTGACATCATCGGCTACGAAAACCATTCCGGCCAAACCTTCCTGCGCGAAGGCGTGCAGCCGCTCGGCACCGTCGACGCGGATAGCACCGGCAATAATGGCGAGGATCATACGGAAGGCGCCCGCGTCAACAATGTGATCGGCACATACATGCACGGCTCGCTGCTGCCGAAAAACCCCGCGATCGCCGATTTTCTGATCCGCACCGCAGCAGAACGCCGGTATGGTTCGTTCGATCCGGCCGCTGCAGGGCAGACGGAAGCGCAGCGTGCGGAACTTGATCGCATCAACACGATTGCCAGCAATGCGCGTCGCGTGGCCATGTCACGCCCGCGCTGATTGTTTTCGCGCTGTTTCGTAGTTTTCGCGTTTTCGTACGCTGTGAGCATACGGCAGCGAGTCTTCCGCAGAATTGTAACGATTGACTAGTTTCGTTGACGTTATTTGTGAAGAAAATGCGATAGAGTGGGTACCACCATCACCTAAGGAGGTAATCATGGCTGATTTTGATTTTGGTGACGGCCTGCGTAAGGTCTTCCTCGCCGGCGTTGGCGCTTTGGCGACCACGGTTGAGAAGAGCCAGGAAATCGTTGACGATCTCGTCAAGAAGGGCGAGCTGACCGTCGAACAGGGCAAGGCCCTCAACGCCGAACTCAAGCACAAGGTCGCGGAGGTCAAGGAATCCTCTGAAGCCAAGGCTGCAGAGGAAACCAAGGAAGCCGAACCTGAAGCCAAAGCCGAGTAACGTTCAATCGTTCACATCGCCGTCTGCTCGTCGCATCACGTTCAGACGGCGATTTGTTATGCGGAACTTGCGAAACATGCGAACGGCCGTGTGCGGAACGTAAGAAACGTGCGAAACATGCGAATCGCATGAAATACGCGGGACGCAAGTCTCCTCATGAATCCCACTCATCGTAATCCGACCAACGTTTGCGAGCAGCGATATGTCTTTGAATTCTCCGATCGAGCCGGATGCGGCCCGCCCCGAAAGCGTGGAGCCGGTCACACTTTCCGACCGAGTCAACGCGGTGATCAATCCGACGGCGAACCCCTCGTCCGACGCGGCTGCGGCAACGGCAGCCAAATCCGCGGGAAAAACGGGAATCCCGCAATCGCAAGGCAAGCAGAACGACGCAACCTTTACGCAATCCGAAACCATCGGACTGTTCGGCCCGCGTAAAGACTCATTCTCGCAGCGCTACCACCTGACTCGTCGAGGCAAACTGAAGAGACTTGCGCAAATCGCGCAAATCGTCAACCAATTCGACATTGTGCACGGCCTGACCCCCGTCAAAATGCGGCTCATGTTCGAAGCGCTTGGCCCAACTTTCGTGAAAGTCGGGCAGATCCTATCCATGCGCTCCGAAATCCTGCCCCAATCGTTCTGCGACGAACTCGCCAAACTGCGCGCCGACGCCGACCCCATGCCGTACGGCACCGTCCTGCAAGTGCTGGAAGACGAATACGGACGCCCGGCAGGCGAAATCTTCGACCATATCGACGCCACACCGCTCGGATCGGCAAGCCTCGCGCAAGTGCATCGTGCGAAACTCACTACCGGAGAAGATGTGGCCGTCAAAGTGCAACGCCCGGGCGTGCGCGAAACCATGGCACAGGATGTGTCCATCATGCGCACCATCGCACGAATAGCCGCCAAAACCATGCCCAGCGCCCAAGTGGTCGATCTCTCCGGCGTGGTCGAAGAACTGTGGGACACCTTCGAAGCCGAAACCGACTTCATGATCGAAGCGCGAAATCTGGCGGAATTCAAACGATTCTGCGAACACTACAAATACATGGACTGCCCGAAGCCATACTCCGACCTGTGCACCGAACACGTGGTGGTCATGGACTACGTCGAAGGCATTTCCGTCTCGCATCCTGATGAGCTCATCGAAGCGGGCTACGATCTGAAGGAAATCGGCACCAAACTGGTCGACAATTACGCCACGCAAGTGCTTGACGAAGGCTTCTTCCACGCGGATCCGCACCCGGGCAACATCATGGTGCGCGGCGGGCAGATCGTGCTGCTCGACCTAGGCATGACGGGCCGGCTTAATGCCAAAACCCGTTCCGTCTTGAAAGACATGATTTTCGCGGTCGCCAAACAGGATTCGCCCGCGCTTGCCGACGGTCTGCTGCGTTTCGCCGGTGCCGAGGCCGATCCGGAGGATTATCCGGCGTTATTGGCCGACTTGGATGTGATCGTCAAGGAATTCGGCACAGTGGATTTGGCCGAGCTGGATATCGCCGCCATGCTCACCGCATTGACGCAAATGGCGCAACGACACGGCATTGAAGTGCCGAGCACCGTCACCACCGTCGGGCGTGCGCTGGTCACTTTGGAAGGCCTGCTCGACGAGTTCATTCCAGACGTGAATATGATTCAGATCATCTCCGACCATATCGCCGCAAGCACGTCGAAGAAGGATTTCGCCAAGGATGAGGCGAAATCGCTGGTTATCGAAGGTCATCAGGCGCTGCACAGTCTGCTCGCTGCCGCCAATGAGCTGAAAGTGGCCTCCCGTATGCTTACGCGCGGCCAGTTGCGCGTGAATATGGAGATGGTCGGCTCGCAGGAACCGATCCATCTGCTTGCCAACATGGTGAACAGGCTTACGATGGCGCTGATCGTCGTCGGATTGTTCATCGGCTCGTCGATCGTGTACTATGCGGGCATCAAACCGGTGATTTTCGGTATTCCGATCGTTGGTTTCCTCGGCTATGTGATCGCGTTCGTTTTGTCCGTCTGGATCGTGTTCGACATTTACTTCAAGGGACGTTCCAACAAAAAGCGATGACGCTAGTCTAGGGGGAGGGTGGATTCGCGTTGGATGAGGCGGCAGGGAAGGTATTCCGTGCCGTGGTGGGGCTGGCCATTGATGGCGTCCATCAGGTAGCGGGCGGCTTTGCGGCCGATGAGTTCCGTTTCATTGTCGATGCTGGTCAGCGGCGGGCGGGAGCTCTTGGTGAGCACGTCCCAATTATCGTGGCCGATCACCGCCACATCCTCAGGAATGCGTAGATGCTGCGACTTCAACGCGTCAATGCATCCTCGTGCCAGCTGATCGCTCTGGCATACCACGGCGTCGAACTTCACGCCTTGGTCGAGCAGCAGTCTGGTGGCGGCACGCCCCCAATTCTCGTCCCAACGGCCATAGCGAATCGGGCCAGCCGGTTCCAAACCAACCTCGGCCAACGCTTCCAACGCGCCCTTGGTGCGGTCGGTGGAGGCCGTATACGTTTCATCGCCGCCAATAATGGCGATACGGTTGCGTCCGCACGAAATCAGATGATTCACGGCCATGCGCCCGGCGTCCACATTGTCACACGTCACCGAACAATCGTTGGTGTCGGTGGAAGGACCATACACATACACCAGCGGCACGCCCCAATCACGCCCCAGCGACGGGCGCGGATTCGTCTCGCACTGCACAATCAGCAGGCCGTCCACTTTCAGCGACAGCAGTTTCTCTACATGGCTGCGTTCCAGCGCATCGTCACCGCGAGCATTGGCGAGTAGTACCGATGTCGATTGTGCGCGCAGCTCGTTTTCGGCGCCAATAAGAATAGGCGTGGAGAAACGGCCTTGCAGATCGGAAGTGACCAAACCGATGGTTCCGCTTCTGCCGCTTGCCAACGATTGTGCCAGCTTGTTCGGGGAATAGTTGAGTTGCCGCGCTGCCTCCATCACGCGCTCGCGGGTGTCTTCACTGACGCGCGGTTTGCCATGCAGCGCCTTTGAAGCCGTTGCCAAAGACACGTTGGCCAGCGCTGCTACATCTTCAAGCCTTGCTGTTGAGTGAGTATCTGCAGTTGCCATGATGTTCCCCTTTTTTACGGTGTGACGAAAACGTTGGCTGCGCGTCGATGCGCTTCGCCGCC
>OGWU01000217.1_pt1 | contig 37828 bp, 28 predicted proteins | sample 1576071 | NCBI WGS metagenome assembly OGWU01 (sample SAMEA3541582, study PRJEB24748) | human gut metagenome | biome: human gut; feature: human-associated habitat; material: faeces | place: China | collected 2012
GAAGCCTCCGAGCGCATCTGGGCCTCGCGCGCAATGGCCGCCGCCTCAGCCGATACGCGGGTACCCATCAGCGACCTCTCCGCTCGCGGGCCAGACATTTAGAAATCATCGGGGGAGAGCGTATGGACGAACTCGTCGAACTTCTCGAACTCCTGCTCGTCGTCGACTTCCTCGGCGTGGGTAGAAACAGTGCCCAGGCGATTCATGATGTCGTCCTCCACGAACATGGGAGCATTGCTGCGCACGGCAAGGGCAATGGCGTCACTGGGGCGGGCGTCGATCTTGCGCTCCTCGCCATCGACCAGTACGACGATCGTCGCGTAGAACACCGGCGGCTCGGCGCGAACTATCTCGATGCGCTCGAGTTTGGCGCCCAAGGCGTCAACGGTATCGAGCAACAGGTCATGGGTAATCGGGCGCTCGGCGCGACCGCTATCGATGCCGCGGCTGATGGCAGCAGCTTCAAACGAACCAGTCTGAATGGAAAGGGAACGCAGCGGCGCGGGCGAGTCCGATTTGCTGCTGCGCTCACGAAGCACGATAAGCGATGGCACGGGACCGGCGGCCATGACGATGGTCTCTATGTCGACACGAACCATGGAACACCTCCGGTACGTAGCGGTTAACACGCGGCAGCCCGCCGCATTGAATAGCTATACTACCCAAACTTTCGCACAGCACACAAAATCAAAGTAGTTAATTTGGGACGGGGCTTTTTTGTCTACCTTCAGTAGATAAGAAAAGAGCCCCGAGGCAATTGCCCCGAGGCTCTTCACAGTTTTGATGGTGGACCTGACAAGATTCGAACTTGTGACCTCCCGGTTATCAGCCGGACGCTCTAACCAACTGAGCTACAGGTCCATCGCGCGGTGACTATATTAGCCCAGACCGTTTTTCTAAGTCAACGACTTTTTTAAAAAAATTTTTTAGTTGGCTCATATATCGAAATCGCACGCGCTTTCCCCTTATTTTGGGTACTATTACTATCCGATTCAAGCAGGTGAAATATTCCTATCCCATCATCGTCTATAAGGAGGTGCCATAATGATCCGCGTTGATATCGAAACCATCGTTATGGCCGCCGGTCCGCATCCATCCCTCATCGTCCTACGCGAGCGCGAAACTTCAGAGTCAAACGAAGCCCCTCTTCGCGCCCTCTCCATCCAGACCGGGTCCTTCGAGGCCGCTGCGCTGAGCCAGGGAATTGACGGGAAGAACCCCGGACGGCCTATCACACACGATTTCACCGTCAATGCCGTTAAAGAGCTTGGCGCTAAAATCGCTCGCGTTGAGATTTCCCACATGGAAACCCCGGTCTTCTTCGCCAACGTCATCATTCTCGATCAAAACGGCAAAGAGCACGCAGTCGATGCGCGCCCAAGCGATGCACTCGCTTTTGCTGTGCGCGTAAACGCCCCCATCTATGTTGAGGACGACATTATGAACCGCGCGGGCACCTTCTCATACCAGACCGACACGAACGATGAGGCGGAGCAGCAAAAATTCGACGAGTTCGTCCACACGCTCTCCCCCGACGACTTCTAGTCGACCCAGCTTTCTTACAGCAACATAAACCCTCGCCTCAAACAAGAAGGGCCCATCCAATGGATGGGCCCTTCTTTAGTCATCTTCTATGTCGACGATAAACCGGCTATTCGTCAATCAAATCCCCGGCAGGCTCTCCTGCCGCGCCGTCGTCGCCAGAAGCCTCCCCAGGCTTTTCCTCGGCTTCTCCGGAAGCCTCAGCCTTCTCCGTAGTGCTCTCCATACGCGCAACGGCAGTCACGCGGTCGTCATCCGCCACAGTCATCATCTTGACGCCCTGTGTCGCGCGACCAGTCTGAGAAATCTCGTCGGTCTTCACGCGAATCACCGTGGCGCCCTCGGTGACAATAAACAGCTCATGCTGCGGCCCCACGGTCTTCATTGCCGCCAGCTGGCCCTTGCGGTCGGTCATCTGAATGGTGAAGACGCCCTGGCCGCCACGGTTTTGCTCGGGATAGTCGGCGACCGGAGTACGTTTGCCAAAGCCATGCTCGGTGATGACAAAGAGGTCGCCCGTACCGTTGGAAACCTCCATGCCCAGGACACTGGCGCCGTCTTTCATTGTGATGCCGCGCACACCGCTGGTATCGCGGCCTGTGGCGCGCACTTGATCCTCACCGAAAACGATAGCCTTGCCCGCGGTCGTCGCCATGATGATCTTGTCGCCCTCGCGCACGCGGCGAACGTTGAGCAACGCATCGCCATCTTTTAGGTTGATGGCGATAATGCCATCGCGACGGCTGCGGTCGTAAGCGCTCATAACCGTCTTCTTGATCATGCCGCTGCTGGTTGCAAACAGCAGATATTCATCCTCAGGGAACTCGCGGCAAGAAATCACACTGGCAATCTTCTCGCCCTCTTCGAACGGCAACAGGTTAACAATCGCCGTTCCGCGCGCCTGACGCGAACCTTCGGGAAGCTCGTGAACCTTAAGGCGATACACCTTGCCACGGTTGGAGAAAAAGAGCACGTACTCATGGGTACTGGCGATAAACATCTCTTCGATGACATCGTCCTCTTTCAAGCTCACGCCCGTAACGCCCTTGCCGCCGCGCTTCTGAGCGCGATAGGCAGCCACGGGAATACGCTTGACGTAGCCGGTATGAGTGATGGTAACGACCATATCCTCGTCGGCAATGAGGTCCTCTACATCGAGGTTGCGCTCCGCCGCTGCGATCTTGGTGCGGCGCTTATCGCCAAACTTACGGGAGATCTCGCGCATCTCCTCCTTAATCACACCCAGAATCTTCTCCTCATGGGCAAGAAGGTCCTCATAGTAGGCAATGGCGCGGCGCAGACCGTCCAGTTCTTCTTGGATCTTATCGCGCTCAAGACCGGTCAGGCGGCGCAGCTTCATCTCAAGGATGGCGGTGGTCTGTTCGGTCGTGAAGCCAAAGCGCTCGATCAGGCGAGCAGAAGCCTCGGAATCGGTGCGCGAAGAACGGATAATCGAGATAACCTCGTCGATATGGTCGAGAGCCATGAGATAGCCCTCGAGGATATGAGCGCGAGCTTGAGCCTTCTTAAGGTCAAAACGCGTGCGGCGGGTAACGACGTCAACCTGATGATCGATGTAGTACTGCAACATCTCGCGCAGGGAGAGACACTTGGGCACGCCATTGACAAGCGCCAGGTTGTTGGCGCCAAACGTGGTCTGTAGCGAGGTGTACTTATAGAGGTTATTGAGAACAACCTGCGGGATAACATTCTTCTTGAGCTCGATGACAAGACGAATACCCTTTTGGTTCGACTCATCGCGCATGTCGGAAATACCCTCAACGCGCTTCTCGTTCACCAGCTGAGCGATCTTTTCCTGCAGGGTGCCCTTGTTGACCATATAGGGGATCTCGGTGAACACCAGACGGTTGCGGCCCGTCTTGGTGGTCTCGACATGAGCCTTGGCGCGCACGGTGATGGAACCGCGACCGGTCTCATAGCTTTGACGAATACCGTCGGAGCCCACGATGATGGCACCTGTCGGGAAATCGGGGCCCGGCATGATTTGCATGAGCTCGTCGACTGTCGCGTCTGGATTGTCGATGAGGTAGCAGGTTGCCTCGATTGCCTCGGTAAGGTTGTGCGGAGCGATATTCGTCGCCATGCCAACAGCAATACCCTGACTGCCGTTGACCAGCAAGTTGGGGAAACGCGCCGGCAGGGCAACAGGCTCTGCCAGGGATTCGTCGTAGTTGGGCTGCCAGTCGACGGTGTCCTTTTGCAAATCGCGCAGGAGCTCCATGGCGGGTTTCGCCAAACGACTCTCGGTGTAGCGCATGGCAGCCGCGGAGTCGCCATCGATGTTGCCAAAGTTGCCATGGCCGTCGATGAGCGGGGTGCGCATCGAGAACCACTGGGCAAGGCGGACCATCGTCTCGTAGACCGCCGAGTCACCGTGCGGGTGATACTTACCGATTACTTCACCGACGGTCCAGGCAGACTTCTTGTGCGGGCGGTTGGGATAGATGCCACTCTCGTTCATCGCGTATAGGATACGACGGTGAACCGGCTTCAAGCCGTCGCGAACATCCGGCAGGGCGCGGGCGGTGATGACCGACATTGAATACTCGATGAAGGACTGCTTCATTTCCTGACCGAACTCGGAAATCTGCAGCTGGCCACCGTTGATATCCTCGCCGGCATCGGTACCGCGGTCCACGGCGCCAAAGCTCTCCTCGAGTTCCGCGTCATCATCCTCTTCTTCGTCTTCGGCGTCGGGGTTATAGGAGTCGGGACCTCCATCCTCTCCCTGTTCTGCCCGGGCGAGCAAACGGCGCAGATCGTCGGGCATGCCCTCCGACTGCTCGTTGTCGTTATTGTTCATATCTTCTGCCACGTACTACCTCCTTGGTTGGTCGTGGTTACGTTCATTCATGCAGCTGCTCAATCAACCCGTCCCAGAACTTTCACCGAGAGAAAAATGCTATCCTCCCGACAACGAAGACGGGTTTCCCAGGTGCCCGAGATTGCCTTGAAAGAGGAGGGAAACGTACTTAGATACGCGACCGACGATTGAGGGGCAAGGTCGGGTACCTGGGAAAGCTGCGCAGGCTAGGCATCTAGGAAGCGAACGTCGTGGGCATGCTTCTCGATATACTCACGGCGATAGCTAACCTCGGAGCCCATGAGCTCTCGCACGGCGCGGTCGGCAGTGATGGCATCCTCGATAGTCACTCGCTGCAGAATACGGGTCTTGGGGTCCATGGTGGTCGAGGCAAGCTGCTTGGGATCCATCTCTCCCAGACCCTTGTAGCGCTGAACGGTGTAGCCCTTGCGCTTCTTGGCGATCTTGCCGCCCTCGGCCTTGCCTTCCTCATCGCCCTCGTCAGGATTGAGACCAAGACTGCGGATGGTGTCGGCCAAGATCTCGTCTTCGGGCTGTCTGCCATTGGGATAGACATAGTGAATCTTGTTGCGCACCTTGATGCCAAAGATCGGCGGGCACGCCACGTAGACATAGCCGGCATCGATCAACGGGCGCATGTACTTGTAGAAGAACGTAAGCAGCAGGATGCGGATATGAGCGCCGTCGACATCTGCATCGGTCATGATGATGATCTTGTGGTAGCGGGCCTTGGTGATATCAAAATCCCCACCATCGCCCGAACCCGTAGTCACGCCGCAGCCAATGGCCGTGATGAGCGACTGAATGGTGTCGGAAGAGAAAGCTCGGTGATCGCCCACGCGCTCGACGTTCAGAATTTTGCCGCGCAGGGGCAAGATGGCTTGGATGTCTCGGCGACGGCCGTCCTTAGCGGAGCCACCTGCCGAGTCGCCCTCCACAATGAAGAGCTCGGTCATCTCGGCATCACGCACCGAGCAGTCGGCAAGCTTTCCGGGGAGCGCCGCGGTCTCGAGCAAGCTCTTGCGGCGCGTCGCCTCGCGTGCCTTGCGCGCCGCGTTGCGAGACTTGGATGCCTGTTGAGCCTTCTTGACGATTTCACGACCCTGCTTGGGGTGCTCTTCCAGGTAATCGGTCAGACCGTCGGTAACGATCTTGAGCACCAGCGTACGCATAAAAGAGCTGCCGAGCTTAGCCTTGGTCTGACCCTCGAACTGCGGATCGGCAAGCTTGACGGAGATGACGGCAGAAAGGCCCTCGCGCACGTCATCACCCGTGAGGTTGGATTCTTTCTCCTTAAGGATGCCCTGCTTGCGCGCATAGTCGTTGATCACGCGTGTAAGCGCGGTGCGGAATCCTTCGAGATGCATACCTCCCTCGGGGGTGTAGATATCGTTGGCAAAGCTCATGACCGTCTCGGAATACGACGTATTCCACTGCAGGGCAACCTCGACATCTCCCATCCTATCGGTAGGAACCCCTTCTTCGGACGTTCCCTCGATATAGATGGGGTCCTTTAGGGCCTCGGGGACATCCTTGCCCTCATTGAGGAATTTGACGAAGTCGATAATACCGCCGGCATAGCAAAATTCCTCGACGCGCGGTGTACTCTCGCGCTCATCGATAAGGACGATCTCGAGATTCTTATTCAAAAACGCCGTTTCCTGCAGGCGATTGTGCAGGATGTCGAAATCATAAACAGTGGTCTCGAAGATCTCCTCGTCAGGCCAGAAGGTCACGGACGTACCCGTTTCCTGGGAAGTTCCAACTTCCTTCATCTTTTCCACGGTATTGCCGCGCGAGAACTGCATCTCGTAGATTTTGCCATCGCGCCTAACCTGCACGATCATCTTCTTTGACAAGGCGTTAACAACCGAAACGCCCACGCCGTGCAAGCCACCCGACACCTTATAGGCGGAGTTATCAAACTTGCCGCCGGCATGCAGGATGGTCATAACGACCTCGAGAGTCGGAATCTTCTTGACCGGGTGCTCATCCACAGGGATACCGCGGCCATTATCGACAACGGTGATGGAGTTGTCCGCATGCACCGTCACCAAAATCTTGGAGCAATACCCCGCCATGGCCTCGTCGACCGCGTTATCGACGATCTCCCAAACCAGATGATGCAATCCGGAAGAGCTCGTCGAGCCGATATACATACCCGGACGCTTGCGAACGGCCTCAAGACCCTCAAGGATCTTAATTTCGTTGCCATCGTATGACTCTTCTTTAGCCACGCGTCAACTCCCCCTCTTTACGCAAATAGAGATAACCTTACATATTCTAGCCCACATTAGGGGACCTACATAAGGTACAAATAGCGCTCTGGGGCCACCAGAGGCCGAATATGGCTATTTCGTTGATTTGCGGGTCTTGTCTAGCGAAAGCCCCGCGCCCATCGCGGATTTAAGCGCTCTTTGAAGACTTTCATCCTTGATATGGGAAACACGAGCATCGATTGCGGCAACATCGGCAGAGGAAAGCTCGGCTCGAGGCAGGCCTGCGCAAGGCGAGGACTTGACCTTGTTCGCAGCGGAAGATGCCGCGCGCGGAGCTTCATATCCCTTTCGGGACAGTTTGAACACCAGAGCCGAGACGCGCACCCCGCACGCCTCCATACGCGCACGGATAATCTCGCGTAAAACGGTGAGTTCGTTGACCCATGAGGAGCCGTCGACGTACACGACGAGCTCCCGCGTCTCGGGGACAAAGTGCAGGCCGCACACATGCTGACCCTCGCGCGTGCGGGCACAAACGGTATTCCAGGCACGGTAAACCTCCCGCGCCCGTTCTGCCTCTAAAAATGCTTCGCGCTTGGCAGGGGTTGCATCGTCGTAAATACGGCGCTTCTCCTGCTCGAGGATGCTTCCGAGCCCCTGTGTAGCGCCAAAGCGATCACTTTTTCTCGCCATCGATATGCACCACCTTCGCGCGGTCTATAACATCGTTGGAAAAATAGCCCAGGTTCGTCGTGGTGATGATCGTCTGGATCTCGCCTTGCACAAACCCGGTTATCGCCTCGCGGCGGCGGGCATCGAGCTCGCTCATCACGTCGTCCAGGAGCAGCATGGGGTATCTACCTAAAATATCGCTCGCCACCTCCGCCTCGGCGATTTTCCAAGCAAGCACAAGGCTTCTTTGCTGCCCTTGACTCGCAAAGTCGCGCGCCTCCCTTCCATCGATGGAAAAGGAGATCTCGTCACGATGCGGCCCTACCACCGTGATGCCGCGGCGGCGCTCATCCTCGGCAGCGCGGCTCAGGGCGCCACGGAAGAGCTCCTCTATCTCGGCACGCGAAGTCGATTTGTCAATTTCTCCCACCGTCGACTGATAGGAAAGGCCGAGGACTTCGGTGGGCGCGATGGCACGGTAGGCGTCAACCATGCGCAAACGAATGCGCTCGAGTAGCGACAGCCGATGGGAAAGCAGAGCGGCGCCCGTCTGTATCAACGCCTCATCCCATGCCCCCAACAAGTCGGTGGGAACGGGATATTCTTTGAGCAGGCTGTTGCGCTGCTCGACGACGCGAGCATATGACGAAACCAGATGGGCGTAGCGATCGTTGAGCTGAATGCCAAAATCGTCGAGCGCAGCCCTGCGGTGCGAAGCCGCGCGCTTGATCATATCGAGGTGGTCGGGGCAGAACAATATGCTTGGAACCAAGCCCCGCATCCCGGCGGCCGAGGTACGTTTGCCGTTTGAAAAGAAGCTCTTCTTTCCCTCGGAACAGACAAGCGCATGCTCGACCCGCCGTCCCTCGCCCGTAAACGAAAGATCGATACGACAAGTACCCTCGCCGTTGCGCACCAGCTGAGATGCCGTGGGACGGCGAAACGATTGCCCCGCCGTCAACAGCTGAACCGACTCTATGAGGTTGGTCTTCCCCACCGCATTGCGGCCGATGAGAATCGTGATATCGGGGTCGAGCTCGACATCAAATTCCTTAAAGCTGCGGTAGTTATGCACCGAAAGAGTGCGTGCGAGCACATTCATTAGACGCGAACAGGCATGACCAGATAGATGTAGTTGATCTTGTCGTAAGACTTAAAGACGCCCGGACGGCCCTCGGTAAGCTCAAGCGTGATCTCTTTCTCGTGGCCAAGCGCATTCAGGCAACCAAAGATGTAGCTGTAGTTGAATCCAACCATGCAGTTGGTTCCCTCCACAGCGGTCTCGATCGTCTCGCTCGCCTGATCTTGATCGCTGGAGTACGCAGAAAGCGTAAGGGTGTTTGCGTCGGTGTCCACATCGAAGCGAACGGCGGAGTTCGAAGGCGCAACGACGGTCACGCGCTTGAGCACGGCATTAAAAGAGGAGACGTCGAGATTAACCGAAGTCGAACAGGTATCAGGCAAAAGACCCTTGTAGTCCGGGAACGTGCCCTCGATGCGGCGCGCCACATATGTCGTGTTCTCGGCCATGAAAACAACCTGGTTGTCGGTGGCGCCCACAGTGATGGTGCCATGGGCGGGAGCGATGGACAGGGCATCATTGAAGGCATCGGAAGGAACAATGAGCTCAAAGCTCCCCTCGAGCGAGGAAGTCTCCACCTGCGTATCGCATACCGCAAGACGATACGCGTCGGTGGCCACCAGGCGCAGCATGTTATTTTCGACCGTCATCTGCACGCCGGTGAGAACCTGACGGTTCTTATCGGTAGAGGTGACGCGCCAAACACGCGATACCATTTCGGACAAAATGTCGGTAGGAAGTTCGACAGAACGCTCAAGAGCAAGTGTGGGGAACTCCGGGAAATCGGCTGCATCGAGCGTGTTCAACCTAAAGGAGCTCTTGGCGCAGGTGATGGAAACCTGTCGATCTTCCACAACAAAGTTAACTGGTGCATCGGGAAGCGTCTTTGTAATACCGGCGAGCATCTTGCAGGGAACAACCACGCGACCAGGTTCATCCACACGGGCGGCAACACGATGACGAATAGAGATGGTGTAGTTGCTTGTTTGGAACTCAAGAACACCGTCTTCCGCTTTGATGAGAACGCCGGAGAGGATGGGGAGTGTAGATGCACTCGCAATGCCCTTTTGTACGATGGCGAGAGCATCTGCGAGAGAAGACTGACTGACAGTGAAGCGCATCTCTATTACCTTTCTTCTATATATAGATAAATCTAATAATAGTAATAAGACGGTGGAAGAAGTTGACTACTGGCATTTGCGCAGGTAAAAGGCTTTTCCTTTTCAGCTTTCCACCCGTTGACAACACCCGTTCTTTTCAACAGCCTGCACGCGCACGAAATCTTTCAACGCGTTCCCGGAAGTTGCCGACAAGTTTCCCTCTTCTTTTCCGTTACTTTTCAACAATGATTATGACTTAAGGATGATCTTGTTCTTGAGCTGTGCGAGCTCCTCGCCAAAATTAGCATCCTCCCGAAGTTTTCCTTCCACGACGCTGATGCTGTGGACAATGGTGGCGTGGTCTCGTCCAAATACCGCTCCGAGGGCGGCCTGGGATTTCACATCGCACATGTCATTTACCAGGTAGATAGCAACATGACGGGCAAACGCGATTGTTTTTTGCCTCTTTCTGCCAATCATGTCCTCATGGCTGATGTTGTAATAGCCTTCCACGACGGACTGTACGGTTTTGGGCGCAATAACCTTTCTCGCTGTGTCGAAGTACTCGTTTGCCACCGCATCGATATCCTCTGCGGACAGCTCTTTTCCAGCCTGTTCTTTTTCATAAGAGAGACTGGCGCAGCGTTCGCAGAAGCTTTCGAGCTCGCGGATGTTGTTGCCCGATACCTCCGCCATATGCTTGAGGTGATCTTCGGTGAGGTGCCCTTCGTGCATCTGCAAGTTGGAGAAAATCGATGGTGCACCGGCTGCGGGAAGTTCGTGCGTATTGGAAGCCATTCGCTTGCAATAGTTTTGCAAGATGAGGTACTTCATTTCGAATCCGGGCTCAGAGATAAGGCAGAGCATACCGGAGCTAAAGCGGCTCGTGAGGCGCTCATCCATGCCAAGGTCTTTTGGCGCGCGGTCCGAGGCGATGACGATTTTCTTGTTTTCGCGAATGTATTCGTCCATCAAGCTAAAAAAGTAGTCGATGCTCGCCTGCTTACCGATGATGTTTTGAATATCGTCGATGATCAAGACGTTGGCCTCGTGATATTCGCGAAGGATGCTGTGCCCGTCGTTTTTTTGCTTGGCGACTTCGTTAATGAAGTCATCGATATAGGTCTGGCTATTGGCATATTTAACCGTGATCTCGGGTTTGTCGACTGCCAAGAAGTTTTTGATTGCAAACAAAAGATGCGTTTTGCCCAAGCCCGATTTTCCGTAGATGAAAAGTGATGTGCACTCGCCCGGCACCTCCACGCTTGCTGTGAAACGTAGAGCGGATTGATACGCATGCCTGTTTTCCACACCTGGGACGAAGGTGTCGAAGGTGAACTTCGAGTTAATGCCCGCGGCGGGCTCGATTGTCTTTGCCTGCTGAGGTTTTTCGACAGGTGTGGTTTCACGTGAAGCAACCGGTGCCGTCTCCTGCTGTTTCATACTGCTCATCATGCGGTGAAACATCTCGGGCGTCATCGTGTTGTTGACCTTGACGCTTGTGGGTTCTGCGTCTCGGTTGGTCCGATGCGGCATCGGTATATCGGAAAACGCGCTCGCTTGCGCTGTGAAGCTGCGGTTTTCAACTGATTTTGAAGATGCGCTCGCCTCTTGGGCGGCGGGCGCTGCCGCCGGCGAATATGCTGCTTGGGCAGATGCCTGGGGCACCGGCGGCTGTGCTTGCGCCGGCGCTGGCATTGCGGGGACCTCGACCTTGAGCGCCATCGGCGCAAAGGTAATCTCTTCCAGATAGCGCTCTATCGTCTCCTGCTGTTTGAGCAGGTAGGTTGATGCAAACCTGCTTGGAACCTGCAAGGTGAGAGACTCGTCGTCCAACGACACGGGGATGGATTGACCGAGCATGTTGATGAGTCGCGTGTCGAGCCCATCGCGCTGGCAAAACGAGATAATGTCGTCGAGGAGAATCTGGGCCTCGTTATCCATTGTTCACATCCTCTCGTGGCATCTGTTCTTCTATCCATGCTCGGCCCGTGTCGGTGAGCATGTACTTTTGACCGTGCTTGTGGATAAAGCCCGATCTTTGAAGGTTGGAGAGCTCTCGTGACCATGTGGCCGGAGACGATCCAAATACGTGTCCTAGGTCGGTGGGTCCGCAGGTGGCGTTGGACATCAGGAAAGATAAGGCCTGCTGACCGCGGGGACTGACAAAAAGTGCATTCGCCTGCGCTGCCGGCCCGCCCATTGTGGGCACACCCATTGGGGGCGTTGCCTGCTGGTATGCCTGTTGGGGAACCGCTGGGTACCCTTGCTGGAGAAATCCCGGCATCGTGTATCCCTGTTGGGGAAATCCCTGCTGAGGGTAGGCGGCGGGGATGTATGCGCCTTGCATTCCGTAGGGTTGTTGATACGGAGGCTGCATGCCCTGCTGGCCATATTGCATCTGATATTGCCATGCTCCCGGCTGCTGCGGCATCATCTGCTGCCATTGCTGCGGCGTGCCTGCGGTGGGCATCCCCGGCGCAGGCATTGCCCCTGTCGCTCCTGCGCCCGTGGGCATATCCATGGGGTGAGGTACCGCGCCTCTGATTGCCCCCGATGTATGGGACATCGAAATCTCATTTACACGAGCCGGGTCGAGCGTGACCGTCACCACGGTTCCGCCATTGAGGTTGTCTTCGATAGAAACAATTCCCCCTGCATTTTCAAGATATTGTTGAACCAGGGGAAAGCCCGCTCCCGTGCCGCGGATATAACGCTTTTGGTCGCTATCGGCAGACGTGATGCCAAACTCGAAGGCCAGCTCTTTATCCTCGATTCCCGGTCCCTGATCTGCAAAACGAATCGTGTTTCCCCCATCGAGAATCGAGATGATCGGTTCCATGAAATGGGCGTGGATGAAGTTTTCCACGATTTCACGGATAACCATCACCGAGATGGAGCCGCCCTGCTCTTTCATATTTTTATACACCGTGTTGGTGATTTCTTCGAGGTAGGGGCGTGTTGCCTGTGGGGAGATGACAATGACGTGCGGTGTCGAGAACATATCGTCATAGATAGCGATGCGCGTGGCGTAGCTCACGCTCGCGGTCTCCTCCTGCTCGGAGGCTTGATGTTCTTGCGCTTTACCGGTGAGATGGGCGTTATCGGGTGCCGGATCCCCCGAGTCCACAAAGGGGTAGAAATCGTCTGACATCGTTTTCTTTCTCAACAGTTTTCTCGTGTCTTCAAGGATAGCAGCAACGTGCATAAGGTTTTTTCACTTTTCAACAACTTTTCCCAAATGGATGAAAAGTGAAAAAACGCAATGAAAAGTTATCAACGCTTTCAACGTGAGCTGTTGAAAACTTGAGAAAAAGGCATGAAAAAGTGTGAAAACAATCGTTGAGTGTTTTAAAAGGTTTGAAAAACGTGAAGAAACCTATGGTGACTTGGGTTCTTTTAGATTCTTTTGATTGACATTGGCGCATCATATTCCCTACAATTTCAAAGCTCAGGTGTCTAAATCGTGAACTCACGAAATGCAGCAGGAGGATTTTTACCATGAAGCGTACTTACCAACCTAATAAGCGCAAGCGTGCTAAGACTCACGGCTTCCGTGCTCGTATGGCTACCAAGGGCGGCCGCGCCGTGCTCGCTCGCCGTCGTGCCAAGGGCCGCAAGCGTCTGACCGTCAGCGATAAATAAGCGCATGCTTCTCGCATGAGGACATTGAAGTCTCGAAAAGATTTCGAGCATGTGTTCACGCAGGGGAAGCGGTATAACCATCCCCTGATAAGAATGGTTATATGTGGTTCAAGCAACGAAGGCGATCCAGGTCGGGTCGCCTTCGTTGCTGCCAAAAGGCTGGGTTGCGCCGTTGTGCGCAATCGCTCTAAGCGCGTTTTGAGAGAAGCCGCACGTACGTGTCGCCTACCGAGAGATGGGTACGAGATCATTCTATTTGCAACCCCCAAGACCCGAACATCCTCTCCCGCAGAGATGACGGCGGCTCTTGAGTCCTTATGTGTTCGGGCTGGTTTGGATGGATAGTGCGCGTCGGTCGCCTCTTCAGCGCGCGGCCATAGCGCTCATTCGGTGCTATCAGCGTTATATTTCACCCCTCCTACCCGATTCATGTATATACTTCCCCACATGTTCGCAATATGCTGTCGAAGCTGTGGGCAAGTATGGTGTTCTTAAAGGCTGCTGGCTTGGATTGCGCCGCATTCTTCGGTGCAATCCCTTGCATGACGGCGGCTATGATCCCGTGCCGTGAGGCATGATTCGTATCGGAGGATTATTACATGTGGGATTGGATCGTTAACGTCCTTTTTCAGATTCTTGCGTTGATTCAGCAGTTTGCTGTCGACTGGGGTCTGTCCATCATCATCTTGGTTGTCATCATTCGTTTGCTCTTGACGCCGCTGATGATCAAGTCGAGCAAGTCTACCGCTCGCATGCAGGTGCTTACTCCTAAGATTCAGGAGATTCAGGAGCGCTATGCCGACGACCCACAGCGTCAGTCGCAGGAGATGCAGAAGTTTTACGCCGAGAATAAGTTCAGCCCCTTTGGCGGCTGCTTGCCTTTGCTGATTCAGATGCCCATCTTGTGCGCCCTGTTTACACTTCTCCAGCACCTTGGTGATTACTTTGACGGAGAGACCTTCTCCTTCTATGGCATCCTTCCCAACCTTCAGACCTCTGTTGCCGCTACCTTGCCTCAGGGTTTTGGCGTTGCCGCACCGTATGTCGTCGCGTTGCTGCTTTTTGCCGTTCTGACGCTTATTCCGCAGCTCTATATGTCTCGCAACCAGACGGGCGCTCAGGCTCAGACCATGAAGACCACGGCTATCATCATGTCCGTCTTCATGTTGTTCATTGGCTGGAGCCTTCCTGCCGGTGTTCTTCTGTACTACGATGTGTCCTCCGCTTGGCAGGTTGTGCAGCAGATCTTCGTTACCCAGAAGGTTATCGATAAGGCAAAGGCCGAGGAAGAAGAGCGTATGGCCAATGCTCCTATCGAGGTCGACGTTGTTCGCCGTGAGCACAAGCCGCGTCCGCACAAGAAGAAGTAATTATTAGGTACCTAATAATTGGAGTGTTTCATGTCTGATATCAACGAGGAAACGTCTACTGAGTATTCAGGTGACTATCCGGAAATCGCCGCAGCATATAAAGCAGGCGAAGAGCTCTCCGATGAGCAGCTCGACACCATCGCTGATGTTGCTATCTCTATTCTTCGTTCTATCCTTGGCTATTTTGACGCTTCCGATTCCCCCATCGATGAGTATGAGGGTGATGAAGGAGAGCTCATTCTCGATGTGACCGCCCCTGATCTTGCGGTTCTTATCGGTCGTCATGGCCGTACCCTGGAGTCCCTCCAGACCATGTTCTCGCTTCTGGTGAGTCGTCGTCTTGGGTTCCGCTATCCGGTTTCTGTTGACGTCGAAGGATATAAGAGCCGTCGTCATGACAAGGTTATTTCTATGGCTCACTCCGCTGCCGCACGCGCGGTGCGTCAGCATTCCACTGTTAGCCTTCCGCCTATGAGTGCTTATGAGCGTCGTCTTGTTCATATCGCTCTTCGTGAGAACAAGAAGGTCGATACTCATTCCGAAGGTTCGGACCCCGAGCGTCGTGTTGTTATTACCGTGGCTTAAGTATTTTTTCATATGCTTGAAAGAGGGTCAGTAATGACCCTCTTTTTTTGACTGAAATTCTTGTTACACTGATTTCAGTCAAAATTGATTAAGGAGTAGCTATGTCTGGTCGCCCCATCGTTCTGCAAGAGCTTGAGTATACGGACCAGGAGATCAAGGTTTTGACGGAAAAGCTTCTTGATGCCTGTTCGAGCTTTAATATCACCCTTACTTCTCAACAAGCTCAAGATTGTCTTATGCATCTTCTCTATGTTGAGCAGGTCAATTCTTACATTAATCTCACGCGTATTACCGATCTTGATGAAGCGATTATTCTTCATCTTCTTGATTCTCTTGTCCTTACTCGGTATTTTGATTCCTCCGATCTTGCCTATCTCGATATGGGCACTGGTGCTGGTTTCCCAGGTATTCCATTGGCTATTGCTACCGGGGCCACGGGGACGCTTATTGACTCTGTTGGAAAGAAAATAAAGGCTGTTAACGCTATTATCCGGAAGCTTCAGCTTGATCAGGCAACTGCTGTTCATACTCGCATCGAGGAATATGCGATTCAAAATAAAGGATGCTTTGATATCGTTGTTGCAAGAGCTCTTGCAAGCATGCCGATCCTCATTGAATATGCAACCCCTTTTCTACGTGAACGAGGACATCTTATTATTTCAAAAGGCAATCCAGAAGATAATGAGTTGGTTTCTGCTCAGCAGGCTGCTTCCATCTGTGGTCTCAAATTGGCTCGAACCGATACATTTGACCTTCCTTTTGATTTAGGTCATCGAGAAATTTTCTTGTTTGAACGTGTTTCCAAGCCCTCCATTTCTTTACCTCGTCAAAATGGAATGGCTCGTAAAAATCCTCTTGCATAATGTTTCACGTGAAACAATCATACGAGACCGTTTTTTCATCATTGATTTAGTTTATGTTTGCTAAATCCAGCAAAGCGCTTGGATCTATATCCGAGCGCTTATTATTATTCAGTTAAAAAGAACAAGTTGATCAATTTAATGACGGAGCTCTAATGCACGCACTCAATAGAGACTTGAGTAACCTTCTCTGTCTCTCAATTGAGAATATTACTGTCACAGCTCTGTGCTTGTGGTTTATGCACTGCGGCTTATGAATATTCTCTTGCATGTTTGTTTCACGTGAAACATAATGAGCTATAGAAATTGAATTGTTTCACATGAAACATAGGTCTAATGGTTAGAAACCAATCGTTTCACGTGAAACAATACGATCACTCAAAATGAAGTTCAATTAAACAAGGAGGGTGACGTGGGCTTTAGAGACGTTAAGCGATCTAAAAGCGCAAAAGACACGCGTGTAATTGCAATCATCAATCAAAAGGGTGGCGTAGGTAAATCCACTACGGCAGTAAATCTAGCGGCAGCGCTCGGTGAGCAAAATAAAAAGGTGCTCATTGTGGATTTTGATCCGCAGGGAAATACAACAAGCGGCTTTGGAATCGATAAAGAGCAGCTTGAGGCGTGTGTTTACGATTCGCTTCTTCATGATGTTCCCGCAGAGGAGATTATTCAGTCCACCGAATGTAAGCGAGTGTTTGTAATTCCTGCAACTATCCAGCTTGCTGGTGCAGAAATTGAACTTGTTTCTGCAATGGCGCGAGAAACACGCCTTAAGGATCTTCTAGAACCTATTGTTGATGAGTTTGATTTCATCTTTATCGATTGCCCTCCGTCACTTGGACTTCTAACGATTAATGCATTGACAGCGGCTGACAGCGTGTTAATTCCAATTCAGTGTGAGTACTACGCGCTCGAAGGAGTTACAAAGCTTCTGGAGTCGATGCGGATGGTTAAAACGCGTATCAATAAGGAGCTTGAAACCTACGGCGTTCTTCTGACGATGTACGATTCTCGTACTTCGCTTTCAAATCAGGTTGTTGATGAAGTTAAGGGATTCTTTGGAGATAAGGCGTTTAAAACCTGCATTCCGCGATCTGTGAAAGTATCCGAGGCTCCCTCTTTTGGAATGCCAGTGATTACTTACGCACCAAACAATAAGGGTTCTAAAGCATACATGGATCTTGCCAAAGAGGTGATTCGTCGTGCCTAGTCCTAAGAAGAAGCAGGCGCTTGGCCGTGGTCTGAACGCTTTGATGGGTGAAGCTCAAACTGAAACCGGGAGTGTTGCTCCTGATACGCTTGTAGATATCACAAAGATTCAACCCAATCCCAATCAGCCTCGTACGCATTTCAATGAGACTCTTTTACAGGAGCTCAGCGAGTCTATTCGGGAGAATGGTGTATTGCAGCCGTTGCTGGTTCGCAAAAAAGGCCAGAAATACGAAATCATTGCTGGAGAACGTAGGTACCAGGCATCGAAATTGGCCGGTATCGAAAAGCTTCCCGTGATTATCAAAGACGTTGATGATCAAAAGATGCTTGAGCTTGCTTTGATTGAAAATCTGCAGCGTTCAGATTTGAATCCCATCGAAGAGGCTAAAGGATATAAGCAGCTTCTAAAGGAAAGCGGAATGACTCAGGAAGCTCTTTCTAAAGCAGTTTCGAAGTCTCGTTCTGCGATCACCAATTCGCTTCGCCTTCTCGACCTTCCTGATGAAGTACAGCAATTTCTCTTTGATGGAAAGATGACAGCCGGTCATGCGCGAGCAATCCTCGCAGTTCCCTTTGAGGATGCTAGGATTCGTCTTGCTCAGAAGGTTGTAAACGAGGGATTATCTGTTCGTGCGACTGAAAACCTTGCACCGTTGTTTTCTGTCGGAGAAGAGCCTAAGAAGCCTAAATCTGTGACACCGCAGTCGTATAAGAAAGCGGCACGCGCTTTACGTCAAGTTTTTAATACGAATGTTAAGGTGAAGTCGTCACGCGGAAAGAACAGGATTGAGATTGAATTTAAAGACGAGGAGGAACTCTCGCAGATTCTATCCGTTGTTATGAATAGTGCGGAGGAATAATGAAAAAGATAGTTGGATATCTTGGCCTTGGTGCAATTGTTGTTGCCGGATCGCTCTTTGGCTATAAGATTGCGACTGATAACGAGTTTCGCGGACGATTGACGCGCGGAGCACAAGATATGTATAAAGAATCAAAAAAGAAGGTTGATAGTGTTACGGAAGATGTAGCATTAAAGACAGCGCAAATGACCAAAAATCCAAAGGTAAATCAGGACTGGGTTTCCAACCAATGGGAAATGATTGGTTATTAAGGTACCTTACTATATACAAGCTCGTTAATTAAGTTGAGTGAATAAAAAAGGATGGGGCACCAACTCCATCCTTTTTTGTAATCAATCCGGCATGGATGACAGAATGACCAAAGAAAAATGCCGCCGCTCAATCGTGAGCGGCGGCATTACATGTTTCATGTGAAACGATGTTTAAGATTCGTTGCTCTTGAAGCGACGCTGCTTAAGCTGACCGCACGCGGCATCGATGTCTCCCCCGCGTGAATTGCGAATCGTGGTTTCAACACCGTGCTTGGATAGACGACGCTGGAGTTCTTCGACCTTTGAGATGGAAGAAGGCTTGAGGGGGCTGTTCTCGATGTTGTTGAGTTGGATAAGGTTGACGTGACACAGTGTCCCCTCGCAGAACTCAACAAGAGCATTCATCTCGGGATTGTTGTCGTTGATACCGTCAATCATGGCGTATTCATATGTTGGCCTACGGCCAGTCTTTTCGACATAGAGCTGGATTGCTTCGTGAAGACGCGGCAGAGTGAACTTTTTAACGCCGGGCATCAACTGGTTGCGCGTAGATTGAATTGCAGAGTGCAGGGAGATGGCGAGGGTGAATTGCTCGGGAAGGTCTGCAAAGCGACGGATTCCGGGAATAATACCGCTGGTGGAAACGGTAAGATGGCGTGCTCCGATAGCGAGGCCCTCAGGGTCGTTAAGGGTGCGAAGCGCTTCGAGAACGTTATCAAAATTATTGAAGGGTTCACCCTGTCCCATAAAGACGACGCTGGTCACACGTTCGCCAAAGTCCTGAGAAACGTGAAGAACCTGGTCGACAATTTCGCGGGCTGTGAGGGAGCGGGTGAGGCCGGAGAGTCCAGTTGCGCAAAAGGCACAACCCATTCCGCATCCAGCTTGGGTCGAGACACAGACCGAGAGTTTATTGCGCGTGGGCATACCGACCGTCTCAACGGAGACGCCGTCAGAGAACTCAAGAAGATACTTACGCGATCCGTCACGGGAAACCTGCTTTACGATTTCCTTGGGAGTGTTGAAGCAATACTCTTCCTCGAGTGCAGCACGGAGGGTTTTGGGAAGGTTCGTCATTTCGTCAAACGAACATACGTTCTTAACAGAAATCCACTCATGCAGCTGTTTAGTGCGAAATGCGGGCTGACCGCATGACGAGACAATCTTGGCGAGTTCGGCATAGGTAAGATCACGAATATCCCGTTTACGGACAATCTGCTCCATGATGCCCCTTTCAATACGCTACAAAACAAAGTTACCTCTACAATAAAGTATCTCTGCGAAATAAAAGGAGCAGGGAGGCGCGAGATACGTAAAAGTACATCGTGTATGAGGTCTTTTTTGCTGTTGAGTGGGGGAACGATGCAAACCCAGGCTATCGATAAGAATCTTCGCATTGCAGTTCTTGCAGGAGGAAGATCGTCGGAGCGAGAGGTTTCGCTCAAATCGGGTGAAAATGCAAGAGATGCCCTGCAGACAGCTGGGTTTAAGAAGGTTGACCTGCTCGATCCGGCAGACAAAATGTTTATAGATTGCATTCGCGACTACGACCTGGCGTTTCTTGCCATGCATGGAGCCGGTGGCGAAGATGGAGAGATTCAGCACGTTCTCGATTATCTGGGTATCCCCTACACGGCGTCAGATGCGTTTTCGAGTGCATGTGGCGCGGACAAGGACGTCTCAAAACTTATCTATGCCAATGCGGGCATTCCTATCGCAAAGGGCGTTACCTTGAAGAAAGACGATCCTATAACCGTTGAGGATATCGTTGCGGTTGTGGGGGAAGAGAGTTTTGTGAAGCCGGCGGTAAATGGATCGAGTTACGGCATCTCTCTTGTTAAAAATCCTTCAGAACTGCCTTGTGCCATTGAGAAGGCGTTTAAATACAGCGACAAGGTTCTTATCGAGCAGCGCCTCGTGGGCACCGAGATTACCGTTGGAGTATTTGGGGACAGCGAGACGCTTAAGCCCCTTCCGGTTGTTGAGATTTGTTGCCCCGAGCAGAGTGATTTTTACGATTTGGCTGTGAAGTATGTCGACCCCACCGATATTCATCGCATTCCTGCCAGGATTAGCAAAGAAGATTACGAACAGGCGCAAGATCTAGCCTGCCGCGCCCATGAGGCTTTGGGTTGTTTTGGCATTTCGCGCAGTGACTTTATCGTGACGTCTTCAGGACCTGTTATTCTCGAAACCAATACTATCCCCGGTATGACCGATGCCTCATTGTTCCCAGACGAGCTGCGTCATGCCAACATCGAGTTTTCCGATGCTTGTGCGAGCTTGGTTGAGATGGCTCTTGCGCGAGCAGGAAGGCGATAAGGAGAAATACAGCCCTTATGCTCATGAAAGACGCGGTTTTACCCGGTACACCCGATTATGTGATCGAAGCATATGAGACGCTCGCCGATCGCGCGAAAACGCGTTCTTTTGGACTAATAGAAGATGATGTGATTGTTCTCGATACCGAGACGACCGGACTTTCGCTGCAGGACAATAAGCTGATTGAGATATCTGCAGCCCGCATGCACGGTCGCGAGGTGGTAGAGAGATTCGATACTTTTGTTCATCCGGGCTGCCCCATACCGGCGGAAATCACGCGATTGACAAGCATCACCGATGCCGATGTTGCCACCGCGCCGAGTGCCGAAGAGGCAGTAGCAGCGCTGGAAGAGTTTGTTGGGGGATGCCCTGTCATCGCTCATAACGCGACATTCGATAGGTCCTTTATCGAATCGGTAAAGGGCGGAGTGCGCGTAAGTGATATCTGGATTGACTCTCTCGCGCTTTCTCGTATAGCATTGCCGCGCCTTGCTTCCCACAAGTTATCGTTTATGGCCGATCTGTTTGGTTGCGATGCGGTATCTCATCGTGCGGATGCGGATGTCGAGGCACTGTGCGGTGTCTGGCGCATTCTTCTTACGGCGTTGGCCGACTTGCCTGCGGGTCTTTTATCTCATCTCGCCGACATGCATCCAGATGTCAGCTGGTCGTATCGTCCGATTTTTTCCTATCTCGCGGCGGAGCATCCGGGTGCTGCTTTCTCCTTGGTGGCGGAGAGACAGCGTGTTGTTCATGCCGATCTCTCCCCCGAATGCGTCGATGCTGATGATGTGCCAAACATCGAGATGCCCTCGCGTGAAGAGATTGAGGCGGAGTTTCTTCCCGGCGGTAAAGTCACATCGATGTACGAGGGGTTTGAAGCTCGCGCCGAGCAAGTTGAGATGGCGCAGGAGGTGCGCGATGCCTTTGCATTGCGCGGACATCGCGTTATTGAGGCCGGAACAGGCGTCGGCAAATCGATTGCATACCTTTTGCCTGCGGCGGAGGCGGCAAAACGCAACCACATCACCGTTGGCATCGCCACAAAATCGAACAATCTGGCCGATCAGCTCATGTTCCACGAGCTTCCCAGGCTAGCCGCTCAATATAATGGCGACCTTTCCTTTACCGCGCTCAAGGGTTACGACCACTACCCTTGTTTACGCAAGCTTGAACGTCTGAGTCGCTCATCGAGTGAAATCAAAACGGATAAAGACCCGGCGGATACCCTTACGGCAATTGCTGTTATTTATGCCTTTGCCTGCCAATCTCCCGATGGGGACCTTGATGGATTGGGCATACGCTGGCGCAGTGTGAACCGCGCCGACCTCACAACCGCATCGCGTGAGTGCGCACGACGCCTCTGTCCGTTTTTCCCAGACGGTTGTTTGGTTCATGGTGCGCGCCGCCGTGCGGCCCGTGCCGATATCGTGGTCACAAACCATTCTCTTCTTTTTAGAAATGTCGCGGCGGACGGAAAGATTTTGCCTCCCATTCGTCACTGGATTGTTGACGAGGCCCATTCGGTGGAGCGTGAAGCGCGCAGACAGTGGGCTCAAACGGTTTCTGCCGATGAATCCCGCACAGTCTTTGAGCATTTGGGTGGCGAGCGCATGGGCGCCCTTGGGCAGCTGACGCATCAGCTTGCCGGGTCGGATGCGGCGACGCTCTATATGGGTCTTACGGCAAAAGCGGTGGTGAGCACGCGCCGCGCTTCGCTTGCCATGGCTAATTTATTTGATGCCGTCCGTGACCTTTCGCGTACTCAGCGCGGGGGTTCCTACGATATGGTCAACCTTTGGATCGGTCCCGATTTAAGGGAAAGCGCGGCCTGGGACGAATTCCTCGCCCCGGCAAATACGGCGCTTTCTGCTCTCGATGAGGCAGCAAAGAATTTAGCCTCACTGGTGGAGGCCGTGGCTGCAGATAAGCCAGACCTTGTTGTTGAGGCTGCCGACGGCGCACGCCGTCTTAAAGAGATGAAGGAAACCCTTGCCCTTATCGTTGAGGGTACCGACGAGCGCTATGTGTTCTCGCTGCGGGTGAATCGTCGCCTCAAGGCGGGTGGAGAGGCACTTTCTGCCGAACTCCTTGACATCGGGGAAGCGCTGGCAGAGCGTTGGCTTCCGGAGATGCAGTCGGTTGTGTTTACTTCTGCAACTATTTCGATTGCGGGCAATTTTTCTCACTTTACAAAGTCTGTTGGCCTCAATCGTCTTCCCTCGGGGCTAACCAAGACCGTGCATTTGGATTCAAGCTATAACTTTGATGAGAACATGACGGTTGTGGTGGCGGGTGATGTTCCCGACCCGCGAAGCCGCGATGCGTATCTTGATACCATGGAAAAGTTGCTCGTTGATGTGCATCTTGCCATGGGCGGATCGGCACTGACGCTATTTACCAATAGGCGAGACATGGAAGACCTCTATGCTCGCGTGGAACCCAAGCTCGCGGCAGAAGGCCTGGAGCTCGTGTGCCAACAGCGCAATTCTTCGCCGCGCTATCTTCGCGACCATTTTATTGCAGAGAAATCGTCGTCCCTTTTTGCCTTAAAAGCATTTTGGGAGGGTTTTGATGCCTCGGGCGATACGTTGCGTTGTGTGGTGATTCCCAAGCTCCCCTTTGCGAGCCCTACCGATCCGTTGGCTCAAGAGCGAGATCTTCGCGAAGAGCGGGCCTGGGCGCAGTATGCATTGCCCGATGCGGTGCTTGAGGTGAAGCAGGCGGCGGGTCGTCTTATCCGTACATCTTCGGACGTGGGAGTCCTCGTGCTTGCTGATTCTCGTCTGGTGACAAAGGGATACGGAAAGAAGTTTTTGCAATCGCTTCCAACTTCTGGATATCAAAAAATCGAGTCCAATCAGGTTGGACGCTATCTTGAGTTGTGGCGGCGCGCGAGGTCGAAGTAATCTTACGATTCGGGGAGGACCAAGCGCTCTGCATAGGATATGAATTCCGCGCGCAGCTCTTGGGGCTCCAAAATCAAAAGGTTGCCCGCTGCAGCAAGAACCTGGTCAAACAACCAAGATTTAGAGGCCAGACATATTTCGAGTACGACCGTCTCGTCACCTTGGTCCTCGGTGCGTATGATGCCGGACCAGGTGATGAGGGGCAGGTAGGACTTGTTGCATCGCACCAGCGCTCGGACACCTGATTTTTCGAGACTTTCCTGTATGTCGGTCCGATCAAACGGGTGGTGTATCGCCGATTCCTCCGTCACCTCGAGAGAGGAGATGCGGTCGAGGCGGTACTTACGCTGTGCGTCCTGTTCGACATCCCAAGCATCGAGGTAGGTTGCCGATTCCTCGCTCACCAGACGGTAGGGATCGATGGTGCGAACGCGTGGTTCCTTTTCATCGATAGAGCGATACCCCATAAGGAGTCGCACACCATCCTCGATCGCTTCGAGTAGTTTTTGATAGAACGAACCGTAGCGCGCTGGTTCTGCTAGGGAAATCATCTGGGTTTGGAGTTGCGATGGGTCATCGAGTGCCGCCTGGATGCGAAGACGGGTGCTTTGATCGATATTCAGCGAGGCAAGAACATATCTCAATACGGCGGCGTCATTAATGGAGAGCCTCAGCGGCACGAGGCGAGCGGCATCTCCGCCGAGGGATATCGTTTTTTCGTCCATATCGATAATGGCCCTCACGCCGGTTGAGCGGTCCGAGAGACTCGAGACGATTTCGACGATTCGATTGAGGTCGGAGGCTTGGACCCCTAGTGCAGAACAGGCACGGGCGATGGATACCGATTGGTTTGGCGCAGCGGTGAGCAGTTGAAGGAGTCTGATGCCGCCGGCGACGATTTGATCGGCTTTAAGTTTAGATTCGGCCATGGGCCTCCACCGCCTTGTTGATTGCTGAGTTCCAAAGGGAAACGAGGGACGCCGGGGAACAGGGACGCATGCCAAGGGAGGCGTTCTTAAGGGCCATGGATACGGCGGCGTCTGGGTTTTTCACTGCGATGTTCCAGTGCAAGGATTCATCCGGCTGTATTTCAAGCGTTCCCCTTCCATGTGTGAGCACCTCGATTTCTCCAGCTACGGAGTGCGCGGGAAAAGCGAAGGTCGCTTGAATTTCCTCCTCATCGCCTAAATCGAAGGGGAGAAACTGAAAAGCGCCAAGAGAGAAGTCGTGGGGGATGGTGTAGGATCCACGGGGCTTGTTCATGCGTGTGACGCGGTCGGTGCGGAAGGTTCTAACCTTGCCGGAAAGGTTGTCGAGACCGACGAAATAGCACTGATTTGCCTGGTTAACAATGCCGTAGATCGATACCGTTCTCTTGGATTCTTTCCCCTTTGCATCTCGATAGCAGAAGGGAAGGGACTTTCGTGAACAATAGGCTGCCCACACGGTATCGAGCACATTTTGAATCTGCTCGTTTACCTGCTCGACATCATCGACGCTCTCGTTCTGCTCGGCATCGGTATCGATTGCCGCCGCGACTGCTCGGATGCGCAGCAATGCGGAGCGGAAGGATATCTTTGTGCGCGCCAGATACTCATCGACGGCATGTACGAGCATATCGGCGTCGTCTTGGGTGACGACGGCTGTGTCTATATGGGTGCGTTCGCGGTCGATCTCCCAGCGGCTCTCTTCGGTTTCGCTGGCTCCACTCTCTTTAACTTCGCGGATGTGGACACCGTACTCCTCGAGTTTTTTGCGATCGCGTTGGAATTTTTTCTTTTCGCTCTCGACGCCCGCCATTCCATACCCAAGATCGCTATCGGTGATGATCTCGGCGGTTGTGAGGGGTCTCGAGGTGCAATTTAGGATAAAGAGTAGGTTGAGAATGCGCCGAGCGGATTCATTGCGCTCATTAGAGCCATCCATCGAGTGAATTATTGTTTCAGCCATAAGATGCGCAACCCCTTCTGCAGCGGACCATCTCGTCGCAACGGCACCATTTTAATCGATATGGAGTCTCGCGGGGAAAATGTGCCAAGGGGGCTGGCATCCGGGCTCGGCGCTGCAGCTAGAGATAAGTAAGGGTATACTTTCGCCTATACAGGCTTACCGTGGGAGCGGTATGCCTGCATGCATTAAGCAACCGCGATATGGAGCCCTACATGGCTAACAGTAAAAAATATTTGAATCATCTTCTGCAGCGCACGGAGATTACCCCCGCCTGCAGTGAGGAAGAACGCACCGCTGCAGATGTCATCGCACGTATTTTCACCGATCACGGTTTTAATCCCGAGATACAGGAATTTACCGCCTCTTCGTCTCGAAAAAACGTTTCTGCCATTGCGGGAATCGTACTGTTTGTTGCCACGATTTTCATGGGAATCGGCGGGGCATTGGGCATTTTTGGCTTCCTGCTTGTTCTTGCGGTGGGCGTTCTGTATGTGCTTATTCGTTTGGATAAGATCTCTGTCCCCGCGATAGGAGCCAACGGTCTTTCTCAAAACGTTATCGCCTATCATCAGGCATCTGGTCCCCTTGCTTCTCCTCGCAATCGTCCGGTTGTCGTGGTTGCGCATTATGATTCCTCTCGTGTCGATCTTTTGAGCCGCGAACCGTTTGCAAACTATCGCGCGCTTATCAACAAGCTCTTCCCGGTTGCTATGGTGCTTCCTGCAGCCGTTGCCATCCTTCGCCTGCTCCCTCTCCCGGGTGCTCTCAAAGCGGTGCTTTGGGTTATCGCCATCCTGTTCTCCTTGATTCCCCTCCTGCGTTCTGTTGCGTTTCTTTTTGATCGTTTTGCCATGCCCTACACCACGGGTGCAATCTGTAACAAATCCTCCGTGGCTGCCATGCTGGGCGTTATGGACACGGTTGCGCCGTCGTCTCGTGCCGATGAGTTCCCTGAGGATGTTCCATTTGAGGAGTATTTGGATTCGCTGAACGGTGCGTATCAGAGTTCCTATATGACAGAAGTCGAGGACGAGCCTCTTTATCAGGAAGAATCCGAGCAGGCAGAGCTAGGTGATGCCGAGGCGAGTGCTGCAGATGAGATGCCCGTTTCGCAACCGCAGCTGCCTGTTCAGGAGGAACCGGTTGTTGCTTTTGAACAGCCGGAGCAGGATTTCTCTGAGGCTGCTGAGGAGACTCAGGCTGACGACGAGACGGTCAACGATACGTCTGCCAATGACGATCCCTTGCAGGTGGATGTTGCTTCCGCCGCGACCGATGCCGTTGCAGATGCTGTTGCAGATGCTGCTCGGGAGCAGGCGCCGGTCTTGCCTCTTAACGCTGCTGGCAATTTGCGATTTGGCAAGGACACCATTCGTGCTCTGGGCATGATTCCTGCCGAGTGTGACCTGGAGTACGATGAGGGTCAGTTCCCTGTGGATGAGCCCGTTGCCGCTTCGGTGGATAATCCCGTTGCCGCTTCCGTGGATGAGCCCGTTGCCGTGCCTGTCGAAACGCAGGGTGAGGAAGCAGTCGAAGAGGCTCCCGCCGCGGTTTCCGACGAACATGCTGATGTCGCTGCCGCTGCTGCGTCTGCCCCCGCTCCTGCGGTCGTTCCGATCGCTCCTTCGCTGTTTGACGAAGAAGTGACCGAAGAAGAGGAGGCCCTCGCGATTCCCGCCGTTGTGGCAGAGCTTGTCGATGGCGAGAATACAGAGACTGGCGAAGCCGCAGACGAGCCGGCTGTCTTTGATGAGCAATGTGAGGAACAGGTTGAGGAACAGGCTGAGGAAGAGCCCCTCGACGCCTCACAAACGTCGATTGTTCCGCCCATTCCAAACGAGCTTGTTGAAGATCAGCCCGTCGATGCTTCTCAGACTTCTATTGTGGCTCCCATTCCGGATGAGCTTGTTGAGGAGACCCCCCTGCCTGCTGTTGCCGAAGAACAGCCGCTTGTGCTTACGGGCGAAGAGGATTTTGAAGAGATCATCCCCACTGATGATATGGAGATTGTCGAGGCTGATTTTGAGCTGATCGAGGACGAACCTCTCCCGCTCGATGAGGTTAATCAGCCTGCGGAGGAGTCTGAGGACGGCATCGCTGCTGAGGATATTGCCCAGCATGAGGCGGATGAGGTCGAAGAGGAGCAGGTGCTGCCCGCGCCCGATGAGACGGTTTCCGTTGATATGGCTCAGGTAATGGATGAGCAGGATGATAACGTTGAGCAAGGGAACAACAACGTGCCTTTGACTGATGGCCCCGAAGGGACCACTGTCGAGTCTACGCAGGTCTTTGTTCCTGCAGAGGAGATTTCGGCTGGGGGCACACAGGCCATCCCTGCGCAGCCTCAGGGGACCCAGGCCATGCCTGTACAGCATCAAGGAACCCAGGCTATGCCTGCACAGATCGAGACTGTCGATTCTTTGATGGCACAGATTACTCCTGCACCGGCTCCGGCGCCGCGTCCCCAGCGACAGCTCAATATTCCGTCGCTTGATTCGATCCCTGCATCTCCTGCGGTGCCGTCAACTCAAATTCCGCCGGTAACTCCGACGGTTCGTGCGAACCCCATGGCAAATCGGTCTTCGCTTTTTGACCTGCCCGATCCTTCTGCCAAGCCGGTGGATCCTTTCTCCTCCATTCCGGCTCCAGTTGATATGGACCAGCCCGTCGCGGCAAAGCCGACGTTTACCGTTATTGATTCGACTGATGTGGTGTCGCCTCTCCCGCAGCAGCAATTCGAGACCATCCATGCGGCGACTCCTGTGTCCGCCACTCCTGTCAAGAAGCGTCGTGGCTTGTTTGGGCGCAAAAAGAAGGAAGAGACCAGCATGAGCGATTGGCTCGGCGTGGATGAGGACTTCGATGCGAAGCGTTCTGGCCGCGATATCGGTTCGTGGGATAACTTCGAAGGCGACGATGGCTGGAAGGGCGGTGCCGCTGGCGAGGGAAGTGAGGATGAGCTTCGCCAGGCAGTGACGTCTTTGGGAGACGACGAGCTTTTGGGTCACGACATCTGGTTTGTTGCAACCGGCGCTGCCGAGAACGACAATGCCGGCATGAAGGCGTTTCTCGATGAGCATCGCGACAAGCTTCGCGGTGTCTTTATCATCAACCTCAAGTGCGTGGGCGCCGGCCAGCTCTCCATGATTACGACTGAGGGTGAACATCGTACTTTGAAGGCCGACAAGCGCATCACGGGTCTCTTCTCGCGCGTGGCGTCCGATTTCCATCGTCCGCTCGCTTCGGTCGAGATGCCCTATGTCGATACCGATGCGCACGCCGCAATGGAGAGGAGCCTGCGCGCAATGACGCTTGCTGGCGTTGAGGGATCGAGTTTTGCTTGCGCTTACACCGAGCAAGATCATCCTATCAATCTTAATGTCGACAACGTTAACTACGCAGCCGATTTGGTTACCGAGGTTATTCGTAGATCGTAGGCCGTTGTCAAACAAAGATTGCTCGCCCGCTTCCTTATGGAAGCGGGCTTCTTTTTGAATCGATATCGCATATGCTGCATGCGCCTTTAGAAAAGCTGTTACGATAGCCGTATCCAAGTCTCAGGAGGAACCGTGCTTTCTTTTATTCGTCGCCATTGGGTTGCCTATGCCGTAGGAGCCGCACTTGCTCTTTTGCTCGGTTTTGGTGCTGCTTGGTTTGTTGGCGTTAAATGTTCGACTCCTGAAGATGTACGTGCCGAACGCATCAAGGCAGAGCAAGCCGCAACTCAAGCCGACAAGCAGCTTGAGAAGGATACGGCTGGCTCAAACGAAGTATCGGATACAGGCTCGGCGCTCTAAACATATCAGCGTGAAAAAACGATAAGTGTTCGCTCGTTTTGCCCTGCTACTGCATTCGAGCAGGTGGCGAGCGTTAAGACTTGCCGTGCTTTATGGGCGTCTTCCTGTGCGGTTTGGGCTTTTGTATCTGCCTGGTCAAGAATTTGGGAGAGCCAGTTGCGCATTTCGGCGGCGCCCGGCCATTCAAATCGCTGAACGAGTTCGCAGTTTTTCTCGACACGCAGTGCACAGAGCGGCTTAAAGCGAAAAACAAGGTTATCGACGGTTTCGATGTTCGCCGACCCGAGCGTCTGAAACACGTTGCCCTTCCAGGCTGATGCGAGGCTGCTAAACATCAAGTTGGTCGATCCAAGATGATGGCCAAAGACCAAGACATGCTGGGAAGAGACTGTGCATCTGTCGTCAATGAAAGGGCACCCTGCTACGTCTTTTTGATTCCAAAAATTATGATGGAGATACCACTCTTTGTTTTTAGGTGATGCCTGAACAAGGGGATAGGATACCGCCGTGTTCTCAACGACGAGCCAGCCTGCGGCGTCTTTGTTTTGATCAAGCAGGCTAGCTACCCCTTTGCTCGGGGCTGAGGTTGTGGTCGAGGTGGAGCGGGGCGTTGCGATTGCCGCCGCGGGCGTCTTGCTCTGCAGCTGCCTGTAAGCGAGCTGAGATGCAAGACGCTGCGCGGATTCTATCCCAGCGGAACCGATCCAAAGGAGCGATGCGACGCCGCAGGATGCCAGAAACGCTCTTCGGGTTGTGCGTATCATCGCTTAGTCCTGCTCGATTTGCGCACGATGCTGGGAAAGAGGATGACTGCTATAAAGGCGAAGCTGCAAAGGATACTTGCAAGCAGGGGAATTAAGTCGGAGTCGACACCGGTTTGTGCAAGAGGCCGCCCGATGATCTGTTTGACCTTATCTTCATCGTGATCTTCAAGGTTGGGGCCTCCGCCGTTTCGGTAGAGGTCGATAACCGCACTGTTGAGAAGAGAGCTTCCGCCTCCCCATCGCTTTGTTGTCGAGAGCTGGATAATCGCGGGCGCGAGGTCGCCTTCTCCTGTCTTATCGGGGGCTTTATCGTAGGAGTCGTTTTCGCTCTTTAGATTGGAGCGTGTCCATCCGTCCTGTTGCGTGGTAAACGAATCCGCAACGCTGCCGAATTCAAAGCGAATTGCGCAGATGTGCTGGCTCTCTTTAAGATCAAGATCGCGAACGTCGAGAATCTTTGCTTGTGTAGCATCGATATCTTGCTCCCAAAGATGCCAATGTGAATAGTCGAGCTTGCGACCTTCGCCTTCGAGCCAAGGATTTTCGTGACCGTCTTCGAGGGTTGCGTTGACATTTGATTCGTTGAGGTAATCGTCGTCGTTGGAAAGTTGATACCAAACGTTGAGTTTGCCGTCGTAATCCCCTTGAGCGACGGGCGTTATCACGCCGGTTACTTCTGCCATTCCTTGAGCTACGCAATCGAGCGGATCGGTAACCGTGCATTCGTCGACCCAGGTGTTACTCGTGTTTCGCATATCAAGCGAATACGTATATACGCGGCCCTCGCCTGCTTCCGTGAGGTGTTGTTGGCGCTTGTCAATTTCTCCAGTGATTTGAATGGGTTGGTCATACATGGCAATAGCTTGGATTTCGCCGCTTTCCTCAACGGTGAACGTGATGCTTTTTGCTACATCGTGTCCTTGGGGTGACTGCGTCTCGGTGAGTGTGTAAGATCCAGGCGCAAGTGCTTCAATTCGATGGGGCTCAGTGGTCGAAGTCCATTCATCGACGATAGTTCCGTCGGAATCGGTGACGGTAAGGCGCGCGCCGGCAAGTTCGCTTTCATTGGTGATATCTCGTTTTGAGACATCGATTATAGTGAAATCGTTTTCGATAACAACCTTATGGGACTCCTCGCCATCGATACGTCCGTATTCGTCAACGGTGAATTCGCGAATAAGGGGATCGAGAAGAAAACCGTTGGCCGTGTTTGTTTCCTTGATGCGCCAAATGCCAGGCTGCAGGTGAATCGCGCGGCAGATGCCGTTTTGATCGGTCGTGATCGTAAGCGGCAAGCAACCTTCTTTGAGTTGGGGAATATCGTGGGAGTCGTTAGGGTCTTTGACGATGTCGTTGCTTTCGGCGGGTTTGCCAGGCTCGGGTGTCTGTTCGTCTTCCAGGCGCCAGAGGGTGAACTGCACGCCGGGGACAGGTACATCGGTCCCTGCTTTTATCTTTTTGATTTCAACCGTTGTCGGTATGTTCGATATCGCACAGCTTGTACTGACAAGCGGAGTGTCTTGGTTCTCGTAGGTAAGCGTGAAAACAATCGGTTTGCTTGCGAGCACATGGCCGGGTGCAGGTTTTGTTTCAACAAACTCATAGGTTGCCTTACCATTGCCGAGTGGGAGTTTTGTTGTCGTTGCACGTCCTTCTTCGTTGGTTTTTACATGGTCAACAACAGTCCCCGTGCTCAAGAGGACCGATCCGTCCGGGGCGATAATATCCTCATGAACGCGCACATCAAACTCAGCTTCACCAAGAGCCGCACCGTCTTCGGAGCAGGTTTTGACAAGCTGGGCCATCCCTGTGGCGGGGGAGTTGGCAACAGTGGCTATGCAAAGCGGCTCGTCACCGCTAATTTCGATTTGTACGTCTTCTCCGGCAAGGACATAGGGCTGTGCTGCTGCGATTTCTCGGATGTAATACGTTCCCGTTGCTAGTTGCTCGGGCAGCGTGACGCTTCCGTCGTCGCCCGTGGTAAAGGTGTCGATGCTTGATTGGGCCGGATACCAGACACTTTGGGAAATAAGGTTCTTGTTGTTGTCGAGAAGTTGGAAAGAAAATCCGGCAAGAGGAATGCGCTCCCCCGATTTTGCATCGACCTTAACGATCTGCAACCTGCTCATCTTTCGATGGTTGTTGATGATGTACTTCAATGTGCAATTGTCGATTATTTGGTCAGCAGCGATCGTCCAATCTTCAATTGCGGCAAAGCCGTCGGGGATGGTCTGCTCATCCTCGTGGACGGTATAGCCCGCGGGGTCGTAGGGGATCGCCCCATGAGCGACGTGGGAGTTCGAACCGTTCCCAAACCATGCGCCCTTACTTGTGGCATATCCGTCTTTATCGGTTGTGATCGATCCGATTGCTTTGCCTGTGGTATTGGAGATGATCTGGAAGCATACACCCTCGGCAGGAACCTCTTGCTTCGAGGAGCCCTCATCGCCCTCGTCCTTGAATTTTGCAATCTCGATATCAAATGCGACGGGTATCTCATCAAAATCACTTTCGGGGGTGAGTCTTAGCGTGGCGTTTTCATCAAGATCGTCGGCCCCAACATGGTAGATATGGTCTTCTGTATCTAGGAGATAACCTTGCGGAGCTTTAGTTTCCCGTACATGGATGGTACCGAGAGGGATGTTTTCAAACGAGGCGACACCTTCTTTGTTCGTGGCAGCTGTCGCATGAAACCCTGGCGCGCTATCCGAGGTTAGCTCATACTCCGCACCTTCGAACGAGCATCCTGCCTGTGCCGCGCCTGCGCTTATGGCGTCATGTTTGCAAACAACAAGGGTGAACGTACAAGGTTTGTCGGTGGTCGAAACAAGGCTGTTGAGCCCTGCGGTTGTAAATTCGATTCGTTCTTTATTTTGAGCAAAACCCTTTGGAGCCTTTGTTTCTTGGGCATAGTAGGCAGTATTGGGCTTGAGGGCAAGTTCGGCGTGTCCATTTGAATCGGTGACAACGGTGCCTGCTAGTGAGGAATCTGATGCGTGGTAAATCGTGTACTCTGCCCCTTCGAGTGCGTATTCTCCGTTATTTGCGCTGATGCTTGCGTCTGCAGAGGTTTTCGAAAAAATCACGCGGGTCTTTTTCTCGCTGGTGACGAGACTTTGATATCCAAACGTTTTATTCTCACCTTTTGGCGTGCGATTGATCCATAGGATGGCGCAGCCCTCTTCGATACCTCCTCCACCAGCTTGGGCATAGGCGACTGCCTGCTGGTAGAGGTTCCAAGAGGCTTCTTTGATTTGAGGGTCTTTGATGGCCTCCCATCGTTCCTTATAGGCTTTGTTTCCATGCCAGGGAGGGTCGTATTTGGGAACAAAATTGAGAAGGTCGGGCCGTTTGTCACCAATGGCAAGCCAGATTGCTGCCATGGTGGCAGATTCAGATTTGCCTTTATCGAGTCCCGCAACCGAAGTGACGACTTTTCCGTCGTATCCATGATAGGCAACGTAGTCGAGCTCGGGGATTTTTGGCGAACCGTATCGAGTGAGTTTTTGGCCCACTTCGGGATAGGAAAGAAATCCCTGTGCGCAATAGGCGACGTTTTGTCCTTCGACGCGAATGAGCTTGCCGTGTCCGTCAGAGGAGTTGGGGTTGTGAACCAGGTCGCTTACGGTGATGGAGTCGCTGTTGGCGTGCGCGCCGATGAGCGCACTGCCAACAGCGCATGTCGTTCCGAGAAGGGCGATAGCGAGAACAACGAAAAGCGGCACCGGTCTGCGGCGTCTTATGGAGCGGTTGTCGTTCGTGTTGCGCCAGGGGAATCGGCGTGCCTTGCTGTGATTCACAATCGTCCTCCCTCGAATCGATGGGAGTCGAGCGTATAAGGACACATTCCCCGTTAGTTCCATCTATGCTTACAAAAGAGAACGCGTCGATTCCCCTTATTCTTGCCGGTTTCTAACAAGGCAGGTGAAACGGGGTGAAAATCAGCGGTGTTAAGCCCTCTAGCTTTGATTGGGATGGCTGTCATCACAAAAAGAGACGCGCATCTCCATGATCTTCGATGGGTTCTCGGTCTTCTCGCGCAGTTTTATCGTGGACTGGTACGTTTCTTGCTCCATAAGAACAATGCAGGTTATACTAACTACCGCGCATTCACTGCGTCGTATATGCGGGCATCGCCAAGTGGTAAGGCATCAGCTTCCCAAGCTGACACTCGCGGGTTCGAGTCCCGTTGCCCGCTCCATTCGAATTTCAGGCACGGTAACGTTTCGTTACCGTGCCTTTTTCGATAAAGCTTCGGGGCTCGAACCCGACAGGGTACGAGCGCCTACAATGGCTGTTTTGTTGCACTCTAGTCAAACAAGCTCGGCATGTCGTTTTCCTTCATGAGAGCGCCGGCAGACGGCAACGCCTGTGCGCAGAATCGCTCCGTCCAGGCTTCGCTTCCCAAGAAGTCTTCTGCCGCGCCCACAGCGGTGACGATACGATTCTTCTTTGCCGTGAACGCCTGGACGCCCTGGGTGCTGGTGGTTGTTTTGGTCTTGAGTAACGACGTGTTGAAGTTCATTAGGCGGCCGTCGTTTGAGACGAGCGCCAGGTCGCGGTCTTCCTTGAGCACCTGGGCAAACAGCAGTTTGCTGCCGCCGTAGATGGCATTCTTGAGGCGCTTGCGGTTGGTTTTGGTCACATAGCCGGCAAGCGCGACGCGCACGACGCGACCATTCTCAAAGACAAACAGCACGTCTGCCTTGTAATCCTCGGGGTCGATCACCCAGATTACAGACTCGTCGGGGTCCATCTCAAGATCGGTGGGCAGATAGGAGCCAAGCTGTGCCGACTTAGTGTCCTCGAACGACGCAACCTTGCACTTGTACACCTGGCTCTTATCGGTGAATACCAGCAGCTCGTGCGTATTGGAAGAGGGGAACTCGATAAAGGGCTTGTCCCCGTCTTTGTACTTGAGGGCGGCGCCCGTCTTAAGCACGCGATCCGTTAGTTTCTTGAGGTAGCCTTCGTGCGAGAGTCGCTTATATCATCCCGTTCGCGCTCCTGATGTGGTACCATAATAAAATGTACGCACGAAAAGTATACGCCGAGACCTTGATCAAACTGAACGAGGATGAGCTAAAAGGACTGGACTATGATTTCAGCGCGTTCGACGGGGCAGCCGATAAGATCTCGGGCGAGCACTCTTTCTGCTTGGATCTGGATGTGTTTGGAGACCGCTCCTTGTTTCAATCGCTCAATCGTACCGTAACCGGGTTCGGGCGGGAACGACTGGCCGGTTGGCTCTCGAATCCCTTGACGGATAAGAAGGAGATCGTCAAACGGCAAGAGGCTGTCAAGGAATTAGCGACTTTATCCGCCTTACGGCAGCATTTCTATGTGACGGGAATCATCCGGCAGGACACGCAAGATACGAGAGACAACGATATCAACTTTATGGACCGACTCACTCAGCGTAAGCATAAATTCGTTGATAGCCTACCGTGGAAACTATTGATCTGGGCGGTCCCAGTGTTGTGGATCGTATTGGGTATCGCTTACTCACTGGATTGGATCAGCGGGAGTTTATTGAATATTTATTTCTTAATCACGTTAGTGATCGCTTACGGACGAGCCAAGGAAATCAATGCGCTTTACGCGACCGTCAATAAGATGGAGTCTATTTTCAATCGGTACTCAAAGCTGATGCAATGTGTGGAAGAAGATAATTTCCAGTCGGAAGAGCTGAAAGAGATCAGCGGACAATTAGCGAATGAGAAGGAATTGGCCTCGCATGCTATCAAACGCTTGTCGTCGTATATCGGAGGATTAGACCAACGATTCAGTTTGGCGGGTATCATTTTCAATCTCTTCTACTTGCGGGATACACGCCATGCCATCCTTTTGGAACGCTGGATTCAGACTTACTCCGATAAACTTCCGCTTTGGTTCGACGCGCTGGCTCGTTTCGACGCGCTGAACTCGTTGGGTAGTTTCGCTTTCAACCATCCGGAATACATCTATCCGGAGATTGCCGACACTTATTTCCAGATGGAAGGCAAGGCTTTGGGACATCCTCTTTTGAACCGGGAAGTCTGCGTAAAGAACGATATCGATATCCGCAAAAGTCCTTGGTTCCTGATTATCACCGGAGCGAATATGGCCGGAAAAAGTACATACCTCCGGACGATCGGTGTCAATTACTTATTGGCTTGCGTAGGCGCTCCGGTCTGCGCCGCCTCCTTGACGGTTTATCCCGCCCACATGGTTACCAGCTTACGTACCTCGGATTCCTTGGCTAGCAACGAGTCTTATTTCTTCGCGGAGTTGAAACGGCTGAAAATGATTATCGACAGGCTGCAAAACGGGGAGAAGCTATTTATCATCTTGGACGAGATCTTGAAGGGAACAAATTCTATCGACAAGCAGAAAGGCTCTCTTGCCCTTATGAAACAGCTGGTCGCTTATAAGGCTTGCGGCATCATCGCCACCCACGATTTAGTGTTGGGTACTTTGGAGGAAGAGTTCCCGGAACAAATAAAGAATTACCGCTTCGAAGCGGATATAAAAGACGAGGAGCTATCCTTCTCTTATCAACTAAGAGAAGGAATAGCCCAGAATATGAATGCTTGTTTCTTAATGAACAAGATGGGAATCTTGTTTAATTGAAAATTGAGACAAGTGATAAAATAACTGTCACTTGTCAACTGCCAACTACTTTTTGTATTTGGTTTTGATTGCGGGTAGGACTTTTTGGATTTCCGCTATACGAGTGGCATCACTGGGGTGCGTACTCATAAATTCCGGCGTAGAGCCACTCTTTCCGGCGGACATCTTTTGCCAGAAGTTGACTGCCACGTCCGGATTGTATCCCGCCATAGTCATGAACACCAATCCCATATAATCCGCTTCCGACTCGTGCTTACGGGAGAAAGGAAGCATTACGCCATACTGCGCTCCCACACCATATACCGTATTGGCCGCTTGCTGTACCGCCGCACTCTTATTGCTTACGGCCGCACCTAAAATAGCCGCCCCGTATTGGGCCATTAGTTGCTGGCTCATCCGCTCATTGCTGTGTTTAGCTACGGCATGGGCGACCTCATGCCCGATGACTACCGCCAATTCATCGTCCGAGGAAACCAAAGGCAGCAATCCCTCGTACACCACGATCTTGCCGCCTGGCATACAGAAGGCGTTCACCTGCGGATCATTCACCAAATTAAACTCCCAAGAGAAGTTTTTTACCTCATCCGCCATCCCGTTTGCCCGCAAATAGTCCTCCGTAGCGGCGGCTATCTTCTTTCCGACCCGGGTTACCATAGCGCTTTTGTTCGCATTCGTCGATTTTTTCGCCGTCTTTATATAATCGTTATACTGGGTAAGGCTGGACGATAACACCTCTTGGTCCGAAACCAACAGCACTTGCTTACGTCCTGTCAACGGTACGCTGGAACAGCCTGCCAATAAAAGCAAGGCCACGAATAAACTTGCTATTTTTCTCATATCCTTTTACTTGAAATTAAACCTGATACTCTCTTTTTAATAACGCAAAGATACTACCATTTTGTTCAAAACAACCACCCCCTTTCGTTCTTTCTATAGGAAGTATTAGCCTTTTCTTTCAACAACATCCATCATCTACCATCTGTTGCATGATCATCCACCAATTGGTAGATGATCTTCTAACAGCTGTTGCATGATCATCCAATGGCTGATAGAAGACGAATATAAATAGATGAAATGCCTAACACTTACAGTGATTAAACCTAAGCTAAGCAGGAAAATCCCTTACCCCCTACTTATATCAGAAAAAAAAGCCCTTGATTGTATATTTATTCAACCAGACTAATAGAATAGTTTAAGATTTTCTGTACCATAAATTCCGGCTTCTTTAT
>OGWU01000218.1_pt1 | contig 37803 bp, 41 predicted proteins | sample 1576071 | NCBI WGS metagenome assembly OGWU01 (sample SAMEA3541582, study PRJEB24748) | human gut metagenome | biome: human gut; feature: human-associated habitat; material: faeces | place: China | collected 2012
TCCCGGACAGGTGCGCGGCGTGGTGATTCGCGAGAGCCGCGCTGTAGATATTGCGAAATAACATGAGCGATACGAACGAACTCATTTCATTTATCGCCTCGATGTCTGGTGAGGGTAACCTTCGCGTCGAGGAAAACCTAGGTGAGGGGTTCGTTCGTCTTCGTGTTTCTGAGGCCGAACGCCGACAAGCCAAGCATGATATTCAGCATGTTGAAGACATCGTTATCGAGATGCTTCGCAATGCGCGTGATGCGGGTGCTACGAGGATCTATGTAGCAACGTTTAAGGAAGAGGGGATGCGCTCTCTTCTGTTTCTCGACAACGGCTGCGGTGTGCCCGAAGATATGCGTGAGCGTATTTTCGACGCTCGCGTCACCTCAAAGCTCGAATCGATGAAGATGGACCGTTGGGGTGTTCATGGGCGCGGTATGGCCCTGTTTTCCATTCGGCAGAATGTTGACGATGTCGAGGTCGTTGCTTCAGGCAAGGACCTCGGCTCTTCTTTTAAGGTTCTAGTCAACACGGACGTTCTTAATGAACGCGCTGATCAATCTTCGTGGCCTATCGCTTCAAAAGACGAAACGGGTGCATATCATTGTGCTCGTGGACCTCATAATATCTTGCGGACCGTCTGCGATTTTTCGCTCGAAGAAATGCATGGGTGCGATGTCTTTATTGGCAGCCCTACGGAAATCGCTGCCACGCTTTATTCTCATGCTCGTGGTGAGCTCGATGCTTCCCGGCTTCTCTTTTTAGATAACGAGTCGACACTCCCCGTCACGTCGCGTTTGGGGTTTGCTGCGGATGCTGCAGAGTTTATGCGTATTGCAGAAACGATCGGCATCGATATTTCCGAGCGAACGGCTCACCGCATTCTTTCTGGTGCGATTGCACCGCTTCGAAGCGCCTTGTCGCGTTTGTTACGCGAACGCGACGGTAACGTGCCGCGTTCAAACGAAGTCGATCTAGTAAAAGACCGACGTGGACTTAAAATCGCCCCTGATGATCTTTCTCGATTCTCGCGTGATGTTGAGCGATGCTTTGAAGATTTGGCCCAACGTTACTATCTCAATATGGTGGGCGATCCCAAGATTCGCGTTATGAAAGATAGGATCACGGTTTCATTCCCCATTGAAAAGGGCGAATAGCCCTTGTGGCCTTTCGGCTCATGCGTTAAAGTCATTTCATACTCAAAACATGCCACCTTAGCAGGAGAAACGTAGCAATGGAATTCTTGAAGGTCTCAAGTAAGTCTTCCCCCGCATCAGTTGCTGGCGCCATTGCCGGAATGGTAAAAGATGGAGTTCCCGTCAATATGCAGTGCGTTGGTGCCGGAGCGGTTAATCAGGCGATTAAAGCTATCGCAATCGCGCGTGGATTCCTTATTCCCACCGGTTTTGATATTTCATGTGCGCCTGTATTCTCCGATATTCTTATCAATGGCGAGTCCCGTACGGCGATTCGTCTTTCTGTTTACGTACATCATGTCTCCGTGCACGCTTCTGACATGGATGGCTATGTCGACGATGTGCAACGAGTAGGGTAGGTCATGTCTCTTTCACAACTTAACGGCAAAACGTATCTGATCAAGACGTTTGGTTGCCAGATGAATATGCACGACTCTGAGCGTGTGAGCGGTCTGTTGGACTCTTGTGGCTGTTTGGAGGTTGCCACTCCCGAGGAAGCCGACATCGTTGTTTTTATGACCTGCTGTGTTCGCGAGGCTGCCGATACGAGACTTTACGGGCAATGCCTGTCTTGCAAGAGCCTTCCTGCCCCTCCGTCCGGAAAGCGTGTAATTGCCGTTGGCGGCTGCATTGCCCAGCGTGACGGGGAAGGTCTTTTAACCAATCTGGATAACGTTGACGTTGTCTTTGGCACGCATAGTATCGCTCATGTTGGCGATTTGATAGCCCAGGCCTTTGACGATGGCAACCATCATGTTCGCTGTGAAGAGCATGAAGAGAACCCAGCGACTACGATGCCCTGGCATCGTGCCACTTCCTATCATGCCTGGGTCCCCATCATGACGGGCTGTAATAATTTTTGCTCGTATTGCATCGTGCCCTACGTGCGTGGTCGTGAAAAGAGCCGTCCTTTCGATGAGATTGTGGACGAAGTAACCGCTCTATCTCGCATGGGTGTGCGTGAAGTGACCCTTTTGGGACAAAACGTAAACTCTTATGGTCGCGACCTGTTCGGTTCGCCTCGTTTTGCTGAGCTGCTCCGCCGTGTTGGTGATACGGGCATTGAGCGTATCTTCTTCACTTCCTCTCATCCTAAGGATCTGTTGCCTGAGACTATCGATGCCATGGCAGAGGTTCCTGCCGTTATGCCTCAGCTCCACCTTGCTGTGCAGTCTGGTTCGTCTCGAATTCTCAAGCTCATGAACAGACGCTATACACGCGAGTCTTATCTTGACTTGATCGAGCGCGTGCGGGACCGTATTCCCGACATTGCTCTTTCGACTGATATCATTGTAGGCTTCCCGGGCGAGACCGAGGAAGATTTTGAGCAGACCCTCTCCCTGGCCGAGACCGTTCGTTACGCTCAGGCATATACGTTCATCTATTCCAAGCGCCCTGGAACGCCGGCAGCCGAAATTGATGATCCGACGCCACGCGAGGTTATTCTGGATCGATTCAATCGTCTCGTTCATGTTGTCGAAACCACCGCGAACGAGTTCAATCAGCACGATCTTCATCGTGTGGTACCCGCACTCATTGAGGGCACCTCGAAGAAGAGCGCATCTATCTTGATGGGAAAGAGTGCAAAAAACCAAACGGTTCACGCGCCTATTCCCGCGGGTTATTCAATTGACCAGCTTGTGGGTAAAATCGTTGATGTTGATGTCGATGTCGCGCGCACTTGGTATCTTTCTGGCACGGTGACCGGCGATCCGCGATGAGTTTCGATTCTTTGCCGGCTCACGTTATTGTAATCGCCGGTCCTACCGCTGTGGGAAAAAGTGCTACTGCCGACTGTCTCGCGCAGCGCTGGGGTACTGAGGTCCTTTCGGCGGATGCTATGCAGGTTTATACGGGGATGGATATCGGTACTGCAAAGACGCCGGTTGACGAACGACCCGTTCCGCTTAGACTTGTCGACATTGTTTCTCCTACCACTGCCTATTCCGCAGCGCTGTATCAACACGATGCTCGTGCGCTCATTGATGAGAAACATCAAAGGGGAGAGGTTGCGCTGATGTGCGGTGGTACAGGACTGTATATTAATGCCGCCCTCGATGATATGCGTTTTCCATCAGGGGAGTTTGAAGACGAGCGTCGCCTTGCCTATCAAGAACTTGCCAGTTCAATGGGCGCCGACTATATGCATCGGCTTCTTGCGCAGCGCGATCCCAAAAGCGCCGAGGTCATTCATCCACATAATGTTCGTCGCGTCATTCGCGCCCTTGAAATGGCTGATGACGGCTTGTGCTATGCCGATCAGAAAGCCGGATTTTCGACGCCTAAGGAATGCTATCCCTCTATGCGCTTCTGTCTTTCCATGAATCGCGAGGAGCTTTATCGGCGTATTGACACGCGTGTCGATGTGATGATTGAGCTCGGTCTTGTTGATGAGGTTAAGCACCTCTTGGAGATGGGGCTGCAGCGCGATTCCACTGCCTCCCAGGCCATCGGCTATAAGGAGATTCTTCTGTATCTCGATGGCGAATTGTCGCTTAGTGAGGCAATTGAGCTGATCAAGCGCGGTTCGCGTAGATATGCGAAGCGTCAACTTTCATGGTTTAGGCGCGACGCGCGCTACCATTGGATTGAGGTTGATGGCCTTTCCGCGTTAGATACTGCCGATGAGGTGCAGAGGCTTATTGAGGGTGCCGCGTGAGTCGATTTTCTTTTTTGTCTACAGAGCTCGAGCCCGAACGCGTTTTGCTTGTCGGGGTTGATTTTCGAAATGGCGCCTGGCCGGTAGACCGCTCGCTCGATGAGCTTGAGCGACTCGCTCATACTGCCGGCGCTCTCACAGTTGGTCGCGTTGTCCAGCGGCTCGATAAACCCATTCCAAAATCTTTTATTGGATCTGGTAAGGTCGAAGAGGTTCGTCGGCTTGTCGCTGCTCTTGATGTTAATACGGTTATCTTCGATGATGATTTGACGCCTGCTCAGCAAAGTCATCTGGAGAAAACGATTGGTGAGCCTACTAAGATCATCGACCGTACGGCTTTGATTTTGGATATTTTCGGCCTACATGCTAAAACGCGTGAGGGGCGTATCCAAGTTCAACTTGCGCAACTTCAATATCTTTTGCCCCGACTAAGGGGCATGTGGTCACATCTCGCCAAGGAGCAGACTCGTGGTGGCATTGGAAGCCGCTTTGGCCAGGGTGAAAGTCAGCTTGAGGTTGACAGACGCTTGATTCGTAACAAGATTGCTTCTTTGAGACGCGAGCTTAATGGCTTAGAAAAGCGCCGTTCTGTTCAGACCAAGAGCAGGAAAGAGTCTACTGCGTTTAGGGTTGCACTTGCCGGCTATACGAATGCTGGAAAGTCGACGTTGCTTAATGCATTGACTGATGCGGGTGTTCTTTCGGAAGACAAGTTATTTGCAACGCTCGATCCAACTACTCGCTCCTATAGCCTTCCCGGCGGTCGCGTTGTTACCATTACCGATACGGTTGGATTTATCCAAAAACTGCCTCACGGCCTCGTCGAGGCGTTTAAATCGACGCTTGCTGAGGTTCTTGAAGCAGATTTAATTCTAAAGATCGTTGACTATTCCGATGAGGATGCTGATTTGCATCTCGAAGCGGTTAATCGAGTGCTCGATGAAATCGGCGCTGGTGAACAGCTTTCCGTTACGGTGAATAATAAATGTGACCGTTTTGAAGCGTCCTATGTCCACGCTCTCGAATCGCGCTATCCAGATCAGGTATTTTGTTCTGCCCATACTGGCTATGGTATAGATTCCCTTATTGATACCCTAGCTCTTCGAGCCTCTGCTTCCGATCACTTGCTCACCGTGATGCTGCCCTATGCAAATGCGTCGCTGCGCGCTCAAATCCATGAGCAGGGAGTGATCTTGAATGAAGAGTTTATTCCTGAAGGTATGCTTATCACAGCAAAGGTTCCTTCTAAGCTGGCTGGCCTTTTGCAACAGTATGAGCAGGGGCCCGCAGGTAAGGCAGAGTGCGAGAGTCTCCCGTTAGTTACCGAAGATTAGCTCTAGTGCCAATAGTGCAAGGGGTTGATGGATGAGGTAGATCAGCAGGCTTTTGGTACCAATCCATTCTAGGAGCCTACTCCATCTCCTTGTTGCCCATGAAGGGTATTCTTTTGCCCTTTCATTAAATAGACGAGCGCATCCTGCTCCTACCATATACATAAAGAAATACGGTATCAATGGATAATAGTCCCCCGACATAAAAGTGGGGGAGGGAAAACCAAGCCAGGCGAGATGTTCTATCGGATAGGTTACTCGTGGAATTTGATATGTTAGGAAAAAAACCGCAAGAGCTACTATCGTTTTGAGCAGCGGATGGGGCGTTTTGATTTTTTCCAAGCACGCAAAGAGAAGCGTCGAGGCACCCATGCAGAATAAAATTCCATAGTTAACGGGCGTGTCGACGCTGGCAACACTCGTGGCTATCCATACAAGAAGAGCCATGGCGGAGTACAGAAGGCCTCGCTTTAGGTTATTTCTTGAAAAAGACGTGGACCATCCAGCAAGAAATAGAAAAGTCCAGCTGATGGAGCATCGCCAGATATCTTGAAAAGAGCCTAAGGTGAACCAGCCCATGGGCAAGGCGTAGAGATAGGCCAAGTCATAGCAGATATGAAAAGACACCATAGAGATGATGGTAAATCCTCGAATGTCGTCAATGATATGGATTCTGCCTTGTGGGCTGAGCGTTTTTTTCATTGGCGTTACAGACGACGCATGAGGGCAACAACCTTGCCAAGAATGGTCGGGTTGTCAGCGAAGATGGGCTCCATTGCATCGTTTTCCGGCTGAAGACGAACTCTGCCGCGTTCTTTATAGAATGTTTTGACTGTTGCAGAGCCATCAATCATGGCAACGACAATATCGCCATTCATTGCGCTGGGTTGTTCGCGAACAATAATGTAATCACCGTTGTAGATGCCGACGTTGATCATCGAGTTGCCGTGTACTTCAAGAATAAAGGAGCTTGAGTCTGAGGCGATTTCAGTTGGGACGGTAAAGGTATCTTCGATATTTTGTTCCGCCAAGATCGGCATGCCTGCTGCCACGCGGCCAACAAGCGGGAGGGAGACAACGCCTCGCATCTCGGCTACAGGAGATTCCTGGGAGATGTCGAGGTTATTATCGGGGTTGCCCTCCTGCTCAAATACCTCCAGAGCGCGGGGTTTGGTTTTATCTCGCTTGATGAGGCCATGGGCCTCGAGAGCGGAGAGATGCGCATGCACGGTTGAAGGGGAGGAGAGACCAACGGCTGCCGCCATTTCACGAACACTGGGCGGATAGCCCTTCTCCGTCTGGTAGGAGCGGATGAAATCGTAGATTTGCTGTTGGCGCTTGGTGATCTTTCGTGCCATACTTACTCCTCAACCCAAACAAATGTTCGAATTTCTATTGACTGGAACAACTGTTCGTAGATAATAATATACGAACAGTTGTTCTTGCGCTAGTACCTTTGTCCGCGCAAGGATATATAACTCTTCTTGGACGAACAAGAGAGGTGTAGAGATGAATAATTCCATGACATACGGTAACTTGGCGCTTAAGTCGTATAACACGCATCCTTCATTCCAAGTTATTGATGGTAATTCTCGTTCTTTCAATCATGTGAGCGTCTCTGCCCAGAAGGCTCCAGTAGCAAATGCGCGCTCAAAAGCTGGTTTGTTTTTCGTTGTTGTCATCGCTGTGATCGCGCTTTCTTTTACTTTCTTTACCTCGGCTGCTTCCCAGCGTGCTTTTTATACCGCTTCTGCGAATGTTTCGCGGGCTGTCATCTCTGTTCAATCGGGCGATACGCTTTGGGATATCGCTGAAGAGCATCCTGTTTCGCACTTGAGTACCTCTGATACCGTTGCGCTGATCCGCTCTTGGAATGGCCTTAATTCTTCTGAGCTTTCTATTGGTATGGACCTTCTGGTTCCCGCGTCCTTTCAATAGGGATTTCTTATTGCATGGGGTATTCTGATTTTTACTAGATTCGGAGGTTCTCATGCGTTGTCCAAAGTGCGGTAATGCCGATACACGTGTTGTAGACTCGCGTACCCAAGAAGCGACCAATGCTATTAAGCGCCGTCGCGAATGCTGCGGCTGTGGTTTTCGATTTACTACATTTGAGCGTTGTGAAGATCCTATCGAAGTTATTAAAAGCGATGGTTCCACTCAGCCTTTCGATAGAAATAAACTTCTAGTGGGTCTTATGAGGGCTACGTCAAAGCGTGATATCGATCTTGCCGCTCTTAACGGTCTAATCGACGATATAGAGCGCGAGCTGCGCAGTAGAACGCTTACCGCTGTCAGCTCTCATGAAATTGGCGATATGGTCCTTAAGCGTCTTGAGAAACTCGATAAAGTGGCCTACATACGCTTCGCTTCCGTGTATCGTGACTTTAAAGATGTCGATGAGTTCTTTAAAGAGCTTCAAAATTTGAGGTGATTGCCCGTATGTCTCGTGTTGATGTTTCTATTAAGCGCTTAGATCCCACTGTGAGCCTTCCGGAATATGCTTATTCCGGTGATGCTGGTCTCGATTTGCGCTGCAATGAGAGTGTTGATTTAGCTCCACTTGAGCGTCGTCTTGTCTCTACGGGTCTTGCTATCGCTTTGCCCGATGGGTATGCGGGTTTTGTTCAACCTCGAAGCGGCCTTGCTCTTAAGCGTGGGCTGTCTATCGTCAATACTCCCGGTCTCATTGATGCTCACTACCGCGGTGAACTCAAGGTCATTCTTATCAACCTTGATGCAAAAGAACCTATTCACCTTGAAAAGGGCGAGCGAATCGCCCAGCTTGTAATCCAAGAAGTTCCAACCGTTTGTTTGCACGAGGTTGATGAATTAGACGAGACCGATCGTGGTGCGGGTGGCTTTGGCTCCAGCGGAGTTGCCTAGACGCGATCGTTCCTCGTGCTATCGGATGTGCGCCGGTTTATCACCAATATAGAATTCAGCAAAATGGCGTGTTCGTTTTATGGGCACGCCAACTCGTTTCATGGTCTCGATAACGATGTCTTCGGCAGCGTGCGGCTTTCGAAGTGCGTTTGCATTAACAAGCAGCGCTTTAAGCGCGGCTGGATTCTCATGAAGATGATTGAGCGTGGTGATAAGCTCTCGAAAAGTTGTGGCATGCAGGCTTGCGCCAAACGACGTGAGCATGGTTGTGTTTGCTTTTTCCTGGCCATATGATTTACCAAGCAAGAGCATAGGTAGCTTTGCGCAAAGGCATTCAGTAACAGCGAGTCCGCCAGATTTTAGAACGGCAACATCCGATGCTTTCATGAGGGAAGCCATGTCTTCGACGTAATCGAGAACCGACACGTTGCCGAGCCCCATGCCATTAAAAACCGACTTCAGGTGCATTGAATATTCTTCATCTTTGCCAGGGAGAAAAACAAAGTGCATACGATCGAATCGGCGTAGATAGGGAATAGTTTGCTCGATAGCGGCCCTAAATCGAACATAGGGCTGCGGAAGTGAGGCGCCAGCCATAACCAATACAATTTTTTTGTCGAGGGGGAGTCCAAAGGATTCTTTTATCTGCTCGATGTCGCAAGGAGCATCGAAACCGTCGCGTACGGGGATGCCTGTGATCTTGATTTTGGACTCTTCAACATGGCGCGGTCTGAGAGTTTCTGCCATGAATTCGGTTGCAACGCAGAACAAGTCGGTTTCTTTATGAGGCCACCAGCCCTCGATTTCATAATCGGTGGGGATACAGACCAGGGGGTACTCGACACCGGTAATCAATCGTGCACCGCAGGCGACGTTTGCGGCTGTGATATGGGTCGCAATAATTGCAAGCGGTTTATTTTCGCGAACATAATTGTTAAACGAGGGGAACATCACGCGAGACCAACCCGTACCGCCGCCCCATAGAAGACGTCCTGTAAGCGTGTAGCGCCAGGTGATGTCGTAAATTGGTCTTGTGGCCCCGGTAAAAGAGGCTGCCGTTTTATTGCCGTCAAATTTAATGCGACCATAATCGAGAACATCCAGAACGTCGACTCTGACGTTCTCTGGAATATCATGGGTGCCGCGCAACTTATCGATGGCTTGGGCAACGGCATTCGCTGCCGCCTTGTGTCCAGAGCCAACCGATGCGTGCATGACGGTGATGACGGGTTGAGAATTTGATGCAATTGTTGAGGCAGGGTTCTGCTCAACGTTCATAAGGACTCCTTGTCGACGTGGACTCTATTCTACGATGAGAATTGAATTGATGCGCAAGCTCGAGAGATAAACATGAATTGATGGGTAGTATTACCGTGTAATGTGAAACACGCATGTTGTTAGCGCGCATGAAAGGATGAGCCATGGTTTCGACAGAGTGTGATTTGGCGGTCATTGGCGGAGGCCCTGCTGGATCTTCCGCGGCCCTGTATGGCGCTCGCGCTGGGTTGAAAACCGTTATTTTCGAACCGGGTTTACCTGGCGGCCAGATTGCTCAGACTGATATCGTCGATAACTACCCCGGTCTTCCCGATATCAGCGGTTTTGAACTTGGATCTGCTCTGTATCAACATGCTTTGGATGCCGGCGTCGAGCAGGTGCAGCATTTTGTCGATGCGCTACATCGCAAACCTGACGGTTCATTTTTGCTAAACATCGGATCCGACGAGATCGGAGCACGTGCTGTTGTCTGCGCTCTGGGTGCTAAAGCTCGTAAGGCGGGATTTACGGGTGAGGATACCTTTACGGGAAGGGGAGTGTCCTATTGCGCGACATGTGACGGTATGTTTTATCGAGGAAAACTTGTTTATGTAATCGGTGGTGGCAAGGCAGCTTGTGATGAAGCTCTATTCCTGTCTCGCATCGCCTCACGTGTCATCATGCTTGTGCGCCGCGATCAATTCCGTGCTCCCAAGGGTATTGTGAATAAGATTCAAGCAACGGCAAATATCGATCTTCGTTTCAACACTTTGGTTGATTCGCTTGCGGGCGATGCGCTTCCAACCACCATTGTCTTGAAGAATGTCTTGACACAGCAGCTAACCGAAGTGCGTCATGATCCTGGGTCATTTGGTGTGTTTGTCTTTACGGGATTTGATCCTGTTGCCGGTCTCGTTAATGAGTACGTTGATAGAGCGTATGACGGTGGGGTTATTACCAAAGAAGATATGTCTACAAAGACCCCAGGGCTCTTCTGCGCCGGCGATATGCGCGTAAAGCCCCTTAGGCAGGTTGTCACGGCGGTTTCCGATGGTGCTATTGCCGCAACTTCTGCTTATAATTATCTAGCTTTAATTTAGGCACCTAAGTATCAAAATCATCCTTATTTACTTGGATTGTTTCCTGTTCAGCGGGACGTTTTTTGTAATACCGATTGCAACGAATTAGTCGTTCTAGTTTTGATGTGCTTCTACGTAAAACGTAGATAATATATCTTATGTAAAGTTGATGTGAGAGTTAAAAAGAGTGCGGCAGCAAGTCAAATTACTGCCGCACTGCATAAAAGGTTGAGCTTGGCTTTCTTATGCCCAGGTGTATCCAATAATCAAACCTTGATTCTCTGCGTAATACGAGCATAACGCTCTGCATGGAAGGATATGAATTTCGGATTCGGGCCATCGCTCGAGTATGGTTTGTTTGAGCTGGAGTGCAGCCGGCTCATTTTCAACATGATCGATAAAGACAAGACCGCCGGAGAATCCATCGCCTTCCATGGTGGAGATGATTTTCTTAGCCATTTTCTTTTCGCCGCGTGCGGGGCCAACGATCTTGATAGTCCCCTCATGGCTTGCGGTTCCAAGTACGCGGATGTTCAGCCTGCTTGCAAGGGTTCCTGCTAATCGAGGCATGCGCCCGTTTTTTGTGAGGTTCTCATAGCTCGACAGCGAAAAAAGCACCTGTGATTTCTCTTCAATAGTGTCAATAAAGGCAACGGCTTGTTCAAACGTGGGGTCGTTATTATTTAGGTACCTACTTAATTCGGTTACCAGCACTTCGAGTTTTCCACCTGCCGCGCGCGAATCTACCAGATGAATGTTCTTACCCGAGATGACGCCCTCATGTTCGCGTGCATACTCGTCAAGGACTATATTTCGTGCCATGGAGGCAGCTTCATAGCTCCCCGAAAGGTTGGCAGAAATCGTAATTGCAATTACGTTGTCAAACTTGCGGAATTGTTCTGCCCAAACACCTGCGCTCGGGCAAGAACTTGAGGAAGCTTCTGGCTCCTCGGCTATGATTCGATTGAGCTCATGAACATCTAGGTTTTCGTCGTCAACATAATCCACTCCCCCTACATGAATAACAAGGGGAACTGTTGAGTATTCTGTTGAGTGATTGGAAGCTTCGATTGAGCGAAGATTGCAGCTTGAATCAGCAACGATAGCCCAGCTCATCTACTTCTCCTTTGCAATGCATACCGTTAGGATTCCCATCTAGTATACAATACTAGATGGAGCGATTATACGTATAGCCATAGCGAGGTGGTTCAATGGACAAAACAAGGGCGCAGCTGACATCACTTATCCCGATGTCTGACAACTCCCCTGCTATTGATGCTGGCCAGCTTATACAACGGCCGCCGTTTGATTGCTTTATGGATTCGGCGGAGATGGATGAAATCAGATCGTCCAAGCTTCCTACATATGATGAGCTTCCAAACGTACCGCTCTATCGCGATCAGGTTATCTCGTATATCACTTTGATACTAAAGCCGCTCGATCGATGCTCGAGTTCCGAGTGGCTGACCCCTTCAATGATCAACAACTACGTTAAGATGCATCTCGTTAGCCCGCCTGTTAAAAAGCAGTATGGTCGCGAGCAGATTTCTCGATTGCTTCTCATCTGTATACTTAAACAATTTTTGAGCATATCGGCAATTGAACAGCTCTTTAAAATCCAATCGGTTGTCAGCTCGCCGCAAGAGACGTATGACCACATGGTGGCCGAAATCAATCACATCGTTGATATGACGTTTTCGGCCACCGATGTTCAATCGTTGGAACGCGCTCTTCGCGAGACAGGTGAAATCAGTCGCGAAGAGCTTCTTGTGCGTGCTGCAGCTCAGGCTTTTGCATCAAAAGCGTTGCTTATGGCCTATCTCCAATTTGCAGGCTTTGAAAACAGTGGAGTGGGTGCTTGCTAATTAACCTTAATCAGCGAGAAAAGATCGTGGTCGCCCGACTCGGCAAGCTTTTTGCGCGGATTGAGGAAGCATAATTCAAGAATGCTCGCGTAGCCTACAAGCGTGGCGCCCATATCCTGGATTAGCCTGCCCGTAGCTGCTGCTGTACCGCCAGTTGCGATAAGATCGTCGATAATCAAGACGCGATCTTCCGGCTGAATGGCATCAGCGTGAATCTCGAGCGTGTCCGTACCATATTCAAGTTCATAAGAAGCCGAAACGGTGGCGCGAGGAAGTTTGCCGGGCTTACGAGCGGGAATAAAGCCAGCGCCCAACTCTAGAGCAACGGGGGTGCCAATCATAAAACCGCGCGCCTCCGGACCGACTACCTTTGTAATCCCCTCGTCTTTGTAGTGAGAGACGAATGCATCGACCATCGTCCTGAACGGCTTGGGGTCGGCAAAAAGCGGCGTGATGTCTTTAAAGATAACTCCTGGCTCAGGATAGTCGGGTATATCGACAATATAGGACTCGAGCTCTTTTACATCCATTGGTTACCCCCGTTTTGTGCTTTTGTTTACAGTAGTACTCGTGGGTTTGTCATTCTTTTCTGTGGCTGCAGCAGCGGCGCGAGTAAGCTCATCATCTATCACGTTGACGTCAGCATCTTCGACAACGGCATTGAGGGACTCGAACACACGGTTTTTGAGAAGCGCGGTGCGAACGCCATCGGTCAAATCGTGGAGCTTGTTAAAGGCTCGTTCAAGCTTTGCTTCGCGGCCTTCATCGGAATCATCCATTCCAAGCATTCCGATAAGGACCTGCTCAAACATGGTGGATTCTCGATTTGCGGCAGAAACATACTGACGAAGATTGCGCGGTTCGATATGAAAGCGATTGAGCTCGGCGCAATAGCGAATAATTTCAAAATCTCGCCCATCAACAAGATCTCGATTTTGAGGACTCTTGATAATGCGAATCAAATCGTTTTCGGCGAGCGCGCGTATAAACGAAATCTCGACTCCGAGGATATCGGGAATGTCTTCGATGGGATGAAGCTTCTGCTTGGTTTCCTTGGGCTCCGTCTTCATGGGAAGGTCGGAGAGCAACCCCACCTCAAAGGCCAGGGTGGAAAGATCGTTTGCGCTATCGAGTTTTTGCTTGATAACGGTTAGCGGCATATACCTGGTTTTTTGCAAGTGCAAAATAACCTCAAGGCGATCGACATCCTCCTTAGAGTACTGTCGATAGCCCTTAGGTGTCCTGTGAGGCGTAATAAGCCCTTCGTCTTCCAGAAAGCGAATCTTTGAGTTTGAAAGATCGGGATATGCACCGCGCAGATAGTTCACAACCTGACCGATGCTGAGGTAGCTTCGCTCAGCCAAGCTACTCACCGGTCTCGATGCGCTCCGGCTGGCTTTCGTGATAGATAAGGGTAAACGTGCCAATTTGAATAGAAGAGCCGTCATGAAGCGGTGCATTGCTTACGATGGCCCCATCGACCCAGGTGCCATTGAGCGAACCAAGGTCCTCAATAGAGACCCCAGAGGCATCGTGCTTGATTTTTGCGTGAGAGCGTGAGACGGTCATGTCGTTTAAGAAAATGCTATTTGCGGGATCGCGACCAACGGTCGTGAGTGCGCCTTCAAGCTCAAACGTATTGCCCGTCTGCGGCCCTTTGATAATCGTCAATACGGGCTTAGAGATAACCTGCGCCTTCATAAGGTCGGGAGCAGTCATATCGTTCATGGGCATGCGAAAAACGCAGGTTGCATCCCCGGAAGGAACGGAATTATGAGTGGAGTCTACAGCGGCCATGAGAACCCCCATATATCAAGCTGATAAGACGAAGATAACGAGTTTATTCTACCCTACTTATTCGGTATACGCTCCAGAAGTAACGTCCTCATCGCTATCATCAATTTCTGGATTAAGGAAATCATCATCCTCATTTTCGGGATGAAGCTTGGCTTGTCTAATGGCGATGCCGCCTTTAATCGTGTAGATAGCGGCAGTGATAAGCGAGAAGCAAACGCCGCCGTAGACAAAATAGATGCCCATGGGTACGGAAGATCCGTTAAGGCCCGGGAACTGCGTAAGTGCGGCGGGAAGCAGATCGAAGCCATCTAGTACCGGAAGGCCTAGGAGCATGAGGCTAAAGCCCGTCATGAGCAGTGCGGTGGCGATTTTTCCGGTATATACGACATCGATGGGACGGCGATGGTAGCGTCGGACGATGAAATTGCCGCAGGCGAGGTATACATCACGACCGATAATGACAACGCAAACCCAGAGTGGTAGCTCGCCGCGAGCCACAAGTCCTAAAACGCCGGTGAAAAGCAAGGCCCTGTCGACGACAGGATCCATCATCTTGCCAAGCCAGCTAACCGTTTTGGTCATACGTGCAATCTGGCCATCGAGCCAATCGGTTGAGGCGGCGATGGCGTAGATCACAAGCGCGACATAGCGGTTCTCGTTATTGATAAACAAGTAAAGAAAAACGAGAGTGAGTATGAGGCGAATTGCAGTGATGAAATTGGAGATAGTAAAAATCTTATTAGAAGGATAATCGGATGTACCGATGAGCTCCTTTTTGATTTTCTTTTTCAGACCCACAAGGCTCCTTTGAGTGCATACTTTCACGTTTGCATAATACCCGCGAAATGGCCGATTAACCATGGTATCGGAAATACGCATGGGTGGAAAGATACGACCTGGTTGCCGAGTGTAACTCCCCGAGGCAACCACTTTTAAGGATAAAAAAACAGGTCAGAGTACAAACCTCTGACCTGCAATACATGCTGGTCGGGACGACTGGATTCGAACCAGCGACCCCTTGACCCCTTTTTTGGGCTCTACCTGTGCTTTTTTATTATACCCCGCTCAAGTAGGGCATTTCCACGTATGCAAATTATCGCAGGTAAACGTAGATGGCTATTTTTCGCTATCAACCGACTCGCAAACTCATGGCGCAGTCGGTGATTCCCTGGCGACTCCGGAGGCTCTGCAATCACCGACTTTTGAATTTTCGCTGGCAGACATGTCGAGCTTGCGGCACGACCCTTAAGACGATATATCTGCGTTGCCCGCGTCTTTCAAGTTAAGCATCTGAAGAGCGGTTTTTCGCAGTGCAACCTGATTCTACCCGGCTGAATGATGCTATCGCAACAATGCCGCTGTAGCCCACCGTAAGCGTCAAAACCAACGCGCTTTGGCGCTTACGTACCATCATTGATATCATTAGACCAATAAGGAACGTTTTCGCCCATTGTGATCGTCCTTCATCATTCGGTCTTGAAGTGTGAGTAATCGTCTTTCTCCATACCACCTGTAGCGGGTGCGCTTGAATACCGCTCGCATCCGTGCCCGCGCCCCACCGGTCCGCCGCCTATACGCTCGAGACGCCATACCGGTAGTCGAGAGAAAGGAACAATGTCTTTTATACTGGGTAACGCTTCGGCAGTAAAACAAACTAAGAAGAACACATGAAATGGGGTTTGAATGCTAATCCACAGATACCAGGAAAAGTCAACCTGCTTGAATGTTTGGATAATGAGTGCAATCGCGCTGTTCTCAATAGCTTTGGTATTGGCAACGATTGCTGGCTGTGGGAACAGCACTGCAAGCCAATCAGGCTCATCAGAAAGTGAGGGGGAGAGTGTTCCTGCCGACAACAACGACGGTAAGGTAGAGTACTCATGGTCCGGTCTTTCATTCTATCTCGATAAAGCGTATGGAAATGGCTGGGGTAAAAATGCCGATCGACACATTATGGATCTCGGTTCAGGTCTCAGCGCTTTAACCTACAGGGATTCTAAGTTACCTATAACAGAGGAGGATATCGAGAGCGTTAAGGACGCGTGTGGATCGTCAATGGTTTCTGCCCTTGACCTTGAAGATCTCACCTTCCATGTCTTCATCTATAAGAATGGGGAGACGCAAAGCCCTGAGCATTACGACCAGGTGTCTCCCATGCCGACATTTAGCGGTTTCGATGAAAAGGTTAGCTTGGCCAATGATTGCACGACAATCGCATCAAGGGAAGACGGGGCAATTACCTATACGCTCTTTGAAGAAAATGTAGGTACAACATTTTTTGTTATGGGGCATGACGCCGATTCAGGTTACGGGTTTGTCTTGCGCATTGACCATATGCCCTACAGCCATGAGTCCGAAGACCTGGAAATAGAGTTTCTACGTCCTGTAGCAGAGGAGGTTTATTCCTCTGCCGTGTTCGATCCTGCGAAAGTCACATTTGATTCCCTGGCGAAGACGACCACCGAGGCATCGCCTAATGACAATGATAATCAGATAAGCTCGCAGGGACAAACACCTGCATATGATAAAGACGAACTTATTGTTGATGCTGACGGAAAGATGGTTTATCGCGTTCAAGCAGTGGACAGCACCATTCATTTCACGGGGGCATATACTGGCTCGGGAAACTTTATCGTTAAGGTTCTAGACGATAACCAGCAGCTGGACACCTTAGTGTGTAATGAGATTGGCGATTGGAAACTCGACAGCAGCGCAAAGGTCAATAAGGGATCTTATTACTATATCTCTATCGAGTGTAGCGATGGCACATGGACCGCAAGCTGGACGGGAACGGGCGGGCAATAGAGAGCCGATGTACCACAATAACTGATTAGATTATCCTGCTCTTCGCCGCTTAGTGCGGGTGTATCATAGATAGATTCCCAGATGGCACGGGGAATCTCGGTTAAGGTTTTTTCGCCAAAAAGAAACCGCCGAGAGAAAGGCCCTGTGTCGGATACAGGTCTACTCAAAAAGCCGGTAAACGTGGACCTCGCGGTCGTGGAATCGGCCAGGATCGACGGCGACGGCTTGCTCGTCGTGGCGGTCAGGCAGCGCAAGTCCTGGCTCTGCCGCTGCCATGTATGCGGCAAGAAGGCCCCGGTCTACGACGTGCCGCCGCAGGCGCGCAGATGGCGATCTCTCGACTTTGGCGCCGCGAAGGTCTTCCTCGAGTACAAGCTGCCCCGAGTCGAGTGCCCGGGTTGCAGCGTCTACTCGGCGGCGGTACCCCGGGCAGAACACGCCTCGAGGTTCACGCAGGACATTCGTTCGCACACCGCTAGCCAGCTCGGTGGTCCTTGGTGGCTTCACGTTGCTTGTAAGGTGCGGCAGTCAAAGCTAATAAGATTAGCTAGGTGAGACGTTCAAGTTCGGCTTTGCCTTCCAGTACGGCAACATGGAATACGCGATTCAGTCTAAGGAGTCAGCCGAAAGCGATTATGCGGAACGCAAAATCAACAACCGCATTATGTACGTCAACATCGCGTACAGGTCGCTAAAGGATGGAGAGGAGCTAGACTTGGAGCATTAGCTCACCATGTACGATTCGAGCGGACAAGAGAATAGCGAGGTGCGGGGCTCGAGTGAGCCCGAGAATTCCGTAGGCGAACTTAAAAAGGGCGCGGAGGCATCGTGCATAATCGAGTACGGTTACGGCTGCGAAGAGTCTTGGTGCGAACTGTCCCTTAGTCACGGCGACGAAAGCACCTCTTTCAAATTCAGCATAGACCCGGATAGCATCTAAGTCACCGAGGTCAAATAGTATAGAGAGGTCAGAGATTGTCGAAGCAGCCGAAAATCAACGAGAACTATCGCCACGAGTGCACCGAACCGACCTATGAGTTGGCTCGGTATCGCAAGCCGCTGAGCGAAGTCTATACGCCGGAGGAATTCACGCAAATTGTGGGCTTCTACATGTTTAAGTTGCCACAAAAGAACTCTAAGGGCAATGCCTATGCTCTCTCCGACTATGGATGGACCGGGCATGGAATCAGCGATCTGGAGGGAAAACTCCTTAAGTCGGCTGGGATGAGTCAATTCGTCTTTCTGGGCAGCAAGTCGATTAGGGGGACATTAGAAGCAATGAAGCTCGGGGAGATAGCGTGCGCCGAACATCCCAGGGCAGTGCTCATGCGCAAAGCATCTCTATCGATGACCGAGGATGGGACGATAAAAGTCGAGTACGTGGGCGAAAACCGGATGCAGTGCCTGCTCCGACATATTCGAAACAGCATCGCTCACGGCCTGACCTATTCATTCCCCACGGGAGCCATTCTTCTCGAGGATCGGGATGGGCGTGAAATCTCAGCCCGAGTCCTCTTGAAGATGGAGACCCTCATCGACTGGATTTCGATAATAGAGAAGGAGAATCGGTCAAATTGAAGAATCGTATTGCGTGCACCGTATTTATCATTGCGGCAACCTTGGCGCTGACGCTATCGGCATGCACTAGTCAACCAGCCGAGACTCCGACGCAAGTCGGCTCGCAAGAACAAGAAGAGGCTCAGGCAGGCCCAGCCTCGTTCTCCGAAGAAGCATTGAACTCGATGGGGCAGGGCGACTACGTGGGGGCCCTACATTTCGTAGACGCGGGATCGCGCGAAGAGGGGCAAATCGAGAGCGTCATCAAGGGCATTCGCAACATTAATGACGCTTGCAAGCCTGCGGCCACACATATGGCCTCGACGGTGACGCCCCAGGACTGCTTTGCAACCTTCAGCGAAAGACGAGAGAGTCTAGAGAAGGCGAGCGCCTCACTTCGGGAGGCAAGTGATATCGACGAGGCGGCGCAGGTCGCCGACGCCATCGACGAATTCTTGGCGATAGATAACGTCAGCGTCGAGGACTTTGACTTGTTGCAAATCTCGATGGGCAGGACGCTGACGTCGGCGTTTTCATACGGCGAGGGTCTCTCCGAAAACGACATAAGACGTTACGTGGTGGCGTGGGACGTCGCCTCGGTAGCTAAGGACGACAACTACGAATATAAGGAGTGGCAGAGCATCGCCCCCGTCTTCGACTCCGTCTATTGTGGCGCGACCTCGGACGGTACGTTCATAACCGTTTATCCGAAGGACGAGCCTGTCGAGGACAAGCTGTTGGGGCAGCAAGGCTGGGCCTATTACGACTTCCAAAACTATTCGGATGACACCCTGTACCTCAACACGTACGACGGGCCACAGCCGCTCGAAACCATAGATATGGGTCAGGACAGCGGTGCAGCCTCAGGAGGCACTCCCTACCACAGGGTCGATCTCGACTCGTTCAATGCCAAGTACGGGGGCAATGTGCTCAAGGCAATAGAGTTCGCGTTCGCCCAGAACTATGCCATCGGAGAGTTCTACACGACGGATATCGTCATCAACCTCGGCGGGGACCAGACAAGCAGTTCAGAGTCGGACGAAAAGGCAGAGCGCCCGACAGTGGGCATGTCTGAGGAAGAAGCCCTTTCAACAGAGTGGGGCGAGCCCGACGAGAAAAACATAACGGAAACGAAGAATGGGATTCATGAGCAATGGATCTACGATGACTACGGTTATGTATACTTAGACAACGGCGAAGTGACCAGCATCCAGAGAAAGGGCGAATAGCTGAGTCGATAGGTGGGCGTTTTGGGAAGAAACGCCCACCTTCATTTATTAACTGGAGACCAGAACTCCCTACGCCGCCATCAGGTATCCAGTCTTCCCGCCCCTGTCGATGACACAGTACTTGTATCCGGTGTTGGCCGAAGTCCAAGCCGTCCCATTGCCATCCACGAGTGCCTTGCAGTTGTAGACGGTCTGCAATTCCAGGAGACCAGACGACGGCAGCGCCCATTCCGCGTCGGCGTAGATGGTCGTGAGCGCGTTGCATCTCGAGAACGTGCACCGCAGCAAGGTCAGCCCGCTCGGTTTGGAACCCTCGCAGGTCGCTCGTCGCAACACCCGTGCAGCTCGCGAAGCAGAACGTCGTGTTGTGCACGCTTGCGAGGTTTCCGATACCGCCGGGATCTTGTCCCCAAAGTTGGTGTGCCTGAGACTCTATTTAGAACCTGAACGCAAAGTTGATGTGAATGCGCTTGAATCTACGCATCGCAAGTTAAATGGAGCTTTGCTTGCGACAATGACAAGCGAATTGAGATCTGAGAACGAATCGCAATCCCCCACCCCGTCCCATCAGATGCGATTTGAGGGGCTATTTCCAGGTCGGACATGTGCACGGTGGCTCTTGCCAAACGTCCCGTATTTCCGGTTTCGGCGGCATCGACCACGGGTAGGAACTACACAGCCATGCCCAGGCGGCAAGGCCCTCGATCCGCAAGCCACGCGCGCCGTTTCAAGGGGTTTTGTCATAGGCGCACGGCGCAACTAGCCGCAGTAGCCAGGCGCAGGCGGATGGGTTTCGCGTATGTAGAAGAATATAGGCTCAACAGGCTACATATGCGGAATCAAAAGAGGCACAAGACTGACGAAATGTGGAATGACGGTAAAGGGACTCCATTAAAACCGAGATTCTATAAAACAGCAGGTAGAAGGGCGCGTCGTTATTGGCTAAAAAGTAGCCGGTGCTTCCTTTGGTGCTAACAAATAAAAAGGGTCAGGCACTAAGTGCCTGACCCGCAAAAATGCTGGTCGGGACGACTGGATTCGAACCAGCGACCCCTTGACCCCCAGTCAAGTGCGCTACCAAGCTGCGCCACGTCCCGAATATGTTGTTGCGTCTTGCGCAACGAAGAATACTTTACTCAAATCGGATTGAAGATGCAAGCGTTATTTTAAATTTGTTTGAGCGATACAGCGCGAGATAGGATCGCATCGGCAAGATTCGCCTTATCGAGCAACCCGAAATCGGCGATTTCGCCAGGTGCTACCCACCAAGCACGATTAGCTGCGGAGCCAAAACCAGCGTCCGTGCGCGATACGTCGTTGGCGACAATCGCATCGCAGCCTTTACGCTTTAGTTTTGCCTGAGCATATTCGACTACGTCATTTGTCTCGGCCGCAAAGCCAATTACCACCCGGTTCCCCTTTTCTGAGGAGAGCTTGGCAAGGATATCTTTGGTCTGGACAAGCGAAATAGAATCGATCGGATCGATGGCTTTTTTGAGCTTGTGATCTGCCGGTGCCGACGGTGTGTAGTCGGCGACTGCTGCGGCAAGAATTGCGATCGAGGAATGGGTAAATGCTTCGAGAGCGGCGTCATGCATCTGCTGTGCCGTCTCTACGCGTACGACATCAATTCCGGCGGGGATGGGAAGATCGATGGGGCCGGCGATAAGCGTCACCCTTGCTCCGCGATCTCGAGCCGCTTTCGCGAGGGCAAGGCCCATCTTTCCACTTGACCTGTTTGCGATATATCGAACAGGGTCAATCGGCTCGTGCGTTGGCCCTGCGGTCACAAGCAAGGTTTCGCCCTCGAGGTCTTTGTCATCGCAAAGCAGCGATAATGCCGCGTCGGCAATGACTTCGGGAGAGGCTAGACGTCCTGAGCCGACGTCGCCGCAAGCTAGATAGCCTGCGTCAGGTTGGACAAAGTGCACTCCCCTGTTACTGAGCACGCAGATGTTTTCTTGTGTGGCAGCGGCAGACCACATGCCTGAGTTCATTGCCGGCGCAACAAGGACGGGAGCTTTGGTTGCGAGCAGCGTGGTGGACATGAGGTCGTCGGCGATGCCGTGCGACATCTTGGCGATGATATTTGCCGTTGCCGGCGCAACAAGAACGATATCGGCTTCCTGAGCAAGGGAGATATGGTGAATGGGATCTTCTGGGTCATCGAAGAGTCCGATTGCGACCTTTTCGTGCGTTAGGGCTCGAAAAGTGGTCGGGCCGACAAATTGTGTCGCGTGCTCGGTCATGAGAATCTTGACACGGCAACCCGCTTTTTGCAGAAGGCGTAAAACCTCGCAAGACTTATATGCCGCAATGCATCCTGTGACGCAAAGAAGGACCGTCTTCTCTTCTTTGGATCCGCAGTCGCCCATGTCCTTACTCCTCGGGAAGGATAACCATCAAGCGATGGCAATAAGGGCATTCGGTAACTTCGTCGGCGTGCCTAAGATCGCTCATGGAAGACGACTGAAGCGACATGCGGCAGATGCTCGGAACATTGCCCTCCTTTTTTTCTACGGCAAGATGGCCAAACTGCTTGGATGCCTTTTCGTAGGCTTTGGCAAGAGAGCTATCGAGACCATCGAAAAGCATGGAGCGCTTGCGCTCGTTCTTATCGATGGCTTCTTGAATTTCGGCGGCGTGCATGCGCGCCTGTTTAGTCATCGCGACAATGGAGCTTTCGACCTTCTTGATGTTTTCGGCGAGAGTGGCGTCTTCGGACTGGATGCTATCGAGCTTGCCATGAGCTTCCTTGCGTTCGAATTCGACGCGGTCGAGCTTTTTCGCAAAATCGGAGAGTGTGATCTCGAGCTGCTGGACCTGACGGTAGTCGTCCATGTCCACCTCGCGACGAGCCTGCTCTACGCCCTCTTGAAGCTTTTGTTCGCGAACATCGAGATCCTGAAGGTCGATCTCGACATCTTTACGCTGTGCATAGAGCTTGGTGGAATCGCCCTTGAGCTTGAGATAGAGCTTGCGGCGGCGCGCGAGCTCTGCAATCTCCGGTAGATTCTGGAGCTGTTCTTTATCGCGCATGAGCGTAAGATCGATTTCCTGCAATTCCAAAAGTGACGAGCCAACGCCCATGTTTAACTCCTTAACGATTATTGCTGTGCGGTCCACCATTGTGCTGAATGAGTAATTGTAGCTATCAAAGTGGGGTCAACCCCCGCTTGTTGAGCGGCTTTTGCCAAGATTTCCACGAATGGCTCTTCAGAACGATCGTGACCGAGGAGGATGACTCCCAAGCCGCGAATCGATAGATCTTGACAGACATGATATCCCGCCTCGCCGCAAATCACTGCGTCGGCGTGAGCTTTCAAGGCTAGGTCTCCCAAGTCACCAAGTGAGCCACCGAGAAAAGCAACCCTATGAACGGAGGTTGCGGGGTCTCCCCATACGCGAGGCTGAGAGTTGAAGGTCTGAGCAGCTTGAACGGCAAGATCAGACAAGGAAGTGCTCGGAGTGTCCGCAACAGATCCAAGGCCAGGAAGTTCCGGCTGCTCTGTATGCTCAAGGGAAGATAGTGCGTCTAGACCCAACATAACGGGCAGAAGCAAGCGAGCCTCTCGCGACCGGTCAAGGTTGGTGTGCATCGATATGATTGAAACTCCTAGACGCGCTGCTTCATAAACAACCGAGGATGAGCTGGGAGCAAGAGATTGGGCCGGCATAAAGGCATCGGGTGCTTTGATATAGACGGGGTGGTGCGTAAGCAAGACGTTCGACCCGTGTGAGCGTGCCGTACGGACGTTCTCGAGTGTGGCATCGAGGGCGCACGTGATACCGGTGACTGTTGCCATCGGGTCGCCGACGGAGAGCCCTACATGGTCCCATGGTTCGGCGGTTTCCGGTGGGAAAGACCTGAAGAGCGCATCAAGGAGATTAGCGACCAACATGGGGGTCTCCGATAATCGTAAAGAGGCACGAGCAGAATCGATCGAGCGCGTCAACGTCGACGCGATCATCAAACGAGATGCGCAGCGATCCAAGAGCGCGATTGCGCGGAATGCCCATAGCGAGTAAAACGTGGCTGGCGTCCTGGTTCCCACTTGTGCAGGCAGAACCTGCGGAAACCTCGAAACCGCGAGCGTCAAGCTGCAAGATGAGATCCTCGGAGTCAAAGCCATCGACAGTGATGGAGACGATACCGGGAAGATGCTCGACTTTACGGTACTCCCCCAGTGTAGCCTCGATGAGAGGATGCTTTACCAGGCAATCATAGAGATGATTGGAGAGCTCCGTGAGACGATCGAAGTCCTTTGCAACAAGCGGGTGCAACTCGGCTGCGGCGGCACTCAGAGCGACGATCTGACGAAGGTCCTGCGTGCCCGGGCGTCTCCCCGCCTCTTGGCCACCTCCGAAAATGCGGGGACGAAACGAGGTGCGCGATTTAAGGTAGAGGGCGCCAATTCCAACAGGGCCACCGATTTTATGGCCCGCCAGGGAAAGAGCATCGACGCCAAGCTGCTCGATATCAAAGGGGGCGTGAAGATATCCCTGGATAGCATCGGTATGAAAGAGCGCACCATGCTCGTGTGCGCAGGATGCGAGCTGGGAGATAGGCTGAATTGCGCCTGTTTCATTGTTGGCGAGCATGACTGAAACGAGAGCAACGGAATCGTCCATCATGCTCGCGAGCGTTTCCGGTCTGATAACGCCATAAGAATCGGGTGCAATTAGATCAGTCGTGAAGCCGGCTGCATGAAGCAAGGGAATATTGTCGAGCATGGAATCGTGCTCGATGCTCGAGATGAGGACGCGTGTGCGGCGCCTGTTGGATGCGCGCGCACCTTCGGCCATGCCCGAGAGCGCCATTGCGTTGGCTTCGGTGCCGCCGCCGGTAAAAATGACCTCGCTCGGTCGTACCGAGCGCCCGAGCGTCCCGGCGAGAACGCGACGGCAGCGTTCAAGTTCTTGTGCCGCTGCTCTGCCAAGAGAATGGAGCGAGTTGGGATTAACGCCGGCAAGGGGGCTTTCGTCGTATGCTCGCTGAGCATCGATTGCGCATAGTCGAAGCGGCGTCGATGCGGCGTAATCAAGATTCACGATAACGTTTTGGGCATGGGACATGACTGGCGATCCTCTATGCGGTGCGCTGCGAAAGACCGCGCGTGCCAGCCTCGCGAAGGGCGCAAACAGCCTGGGCTGCGTCATCGGATCCGAAAACTGCAGAGCCGGCTACGAGAACATTCGCACCTGCGGCAACGATTTGCTCGATATTGCCCAGACCGACACCGCCATCGACCTCAATCAGAGGGTCGATGGCGTGGCGCTTGCACATGGCGCTGAGCTCACGGAGCTTGGCATACGTGCCCTCGATGTACTTCTGGCCACCGAATCCAGGGTTGACGCTCATGAGCAATACCATGTCGAGGTCATCGATGATGCTCTCAAGCAGGCAAACCGGCGTGGCGGGGTTTAAAACGACTCCGGCCTGCACGCCCTTCTCATGGAGGCGCGATACGATTCGATGCAAGTGCGTCGCAGCCTCGTAGTGAACCGTAATGAGGTCGGCGCCGGCGTCGGCATACCAGTCAATGGATTCTTCGGGATTCGAAACCATCATGTGCACATCGAGTGGCACGTTGCTTACGCGCTTGGCAACACGTACGACCTCGGGTCCAAAGGTAAGATTTGGCGTAAAGTGGCCATCCATGACATCGATATGAATGAAATCGGCGTTTGAGATTTTCTCCAGATCCCCCGCAAGATTGCCAAGGTCGGCGGAGAGAATCGAAGGCGAGATTTTAACGTTGCGCATTGTTGCACCTTTTCTATTCGATGATTCCGTAGAACTCTTCTGTGGGAACGCGATCAACGAGATTGGTCAGGACCTCCTGCATGCTTTGTCCATGCCAAAGGGCATCATTGAGGGCAAACGTAAGCGGAGCGTCGACACCGAGGGTGTGGGCGAGTTCGGTTGCGCTTTTTGCTGCGTGAGCGCCCTCGACGACCATATGTGTTTGGTTTTGATACTGCTCCAGGCTGATGCCTTGGGAGAAAGCGTGGCCAAAGGAACGGTTTCGCGAATGTGGCGATGTGCAAGTTGCTACAAGGTCGCCCATTCCGGCAAGACCCATACAGGTAAGGGCCTCGCCGCCTCGAGCATGAACAAGACGGCTAATCTCGGCCAGTCCGCGGGTCATGATAAGCGCGAGAGTGTTGTCGCCGAATCCAGCACCCGAGGCAATGCCGCATACGATAGCAATGATGTTCTTGATTGCTCCGCACATCTCAACGCCAATGACGTCTCCGGAAAGGTAGATTCGGAATTCGGGTGCTAAAAGGATCCCTTTAAAAAAACCGGCGACGCCGTTGTCTTCGGCAGCGATAACGGCGGCAGAAAGCTGCCCTTGGCATACCTCTTCTGCGTGGTTGGGGCCAGAGAGTGCCGCAATGCGCTCTGGATGCCCGCATTCGTCGCCGATGACCTCGTTCATGAGCAGGCCGGTTGTCGACTCGATTCCCTTGGTGAGACAAAGGATCGGTGTGGTTTCGCAGATATAAGGAGCCGCTTGATTCGCGATTTCGCGAAGGTGCGTGGAGGGCACGGCAAAAATAATGCCGTCTGCACCCTCGAGTGCTTTCACGATATCGGTTGTAGCGCTAACGTTTTTGGGGAGTTCGTACTGAGTGAGGTAACGAGGATTGACCCCTTGTTCGTTGATGCCCCGAGCGCATTCTTCGCTATGTGACCACATGATGACGCCGTTGCCATTAGACGCTGCTCGACCAGCAATCGCGGTTCCCCAGGAGCCGGAGCCGATCAGGGTGATTTTCATGATGCATCATCCATTTTCGAAACGCGCTTTGTAAAGGAAAGCTTTGATTCTTTTCCAGCCAGTAGTTTTTTGATATTGCCTCGATGAGCCCATACAACGATGACGCCCATGACGGCCATCAATAGCTTACAGGGAATAGAGGAATAAGGAAATGCAATGCTCACCGTAACGGGAACTAACGCCGCAGTTGCTATGGAACCAACTGAGACAAATTTTGTAATCGCTACGAGAACGATAAAGATGCCAAGGTGAATAAGTGCAAGGGGCCAATACCATCCAAAGAGGACACCGACACCCACGGCAATACCCTTGCCCCCGTGAAAATGAAGGTAAGGAGAAAAAACGTGTCCACATAGACAGGTGAGGGCAACAAGAGCCAGCACCCAATCGGCAGGAGCGCCGGGAGCGAGCATGGCGACGTTGCCCCCAAAGGCTACATGTGCAATGACGATACGAGAGACGCAGACTCCCAGCACGCCTTTGAGCACATCGAAAAGCAGCGTTGCGGCGGCTACTTTAGGTCCTGCAACACGAAGTGCGTTCGTAGTGCCGATGTTGCCCGAACCGGCATTTCGGATGTCGCCGTTGCCGGATAGCTTGCCGATGATCAAACCAAAGGGGATGCCACAGACAAGAAAGGACACGACAACGCAAGCAAGGGTGATTGGCAAGCAAGACTCCAAAGAAAAGCTTTGCATTACTTATCTTCCTTCCCCATCTCTTTTTGATCCTTTTTGCGGAATCGCAAACGAATGGGAGTGCCCTTGAAATCAAAGGTCGCGCGCATACGGTTCTCGATATAGCGGCGATAGCTATCGTTGATCAGATCGGTGTGGTTGACAAAGAACGTAAAAGCGGGCGGATTGGTTCCTGTTTGCGTTACGTAGTGCATGCGCAGGCGACGCTTGCCGTCGACAATGGTGTGGCCGAACTCACGCATATCGGTCAAGAGCTGATTGAGCTTAGAAGTTGAGATGCGTGCCGAACGATTTTGTGCGGCAGAATCGACTAGAGCCCAGATCTTTTCGACCGAGCGGCCGGTGAGAGCGGAGATTCGCAGGTAATTTGCCCATTTTGCCATACCCATGCGACGTTCGACCGTCTCCATCATCTGTTCGCGCGCATGGTCGTCGGGCAAAAGGTCCCATTTGTTGAGCAGAACAACGATGGCGCAGCCGCGCTCGATGGCGAGATTGGCGACCTTTTGATCCTGCTCGGTCATACCGGTGGAAGAGTCGATAACGAGCAGGGCGACATCGGCGCGGTCGATTGCGCGAAGTCCGCGAACCATCGAGTAATATTCGATATTCTCGTACACGGTGCTCTTTTTACGAATGCCAGCAGTGTCTACAAGGCGATACTTCTTGTCGCCGCGCTCGATGACGGTATCGATGGCATCGCGCGTGGTGCCGGCGACGTTGGACACAATGGAGCGATCGGAGCCAAGAATCTTGTTGAACAAGGAGGACTTGCCGGCATTGGGCCTACCGATGATGGCGACCGAGAGGATGCCGTCATCGATCTTTTCGTCCTCATACGATTCGGGAAGCAGTGCGACGACATCATCGAGAAGGTCGCCTGTTCCATGGCCGTGCAGAGCGGAAACCGCGATGGGGTCACCTACGCCCAACGAATAGAACTCCCAGAGTCGCTCCTGTTCGCGATCGGGATTGTCGAGTTTGTTGACGAGCAAGAAGGTGGGCTTCTTTGCGCGCTTGATCATGCGCGCAACGCTCTCGTCTTCTTCGGTGACGCCAACGGAACCATCGACAACGAAGAGGATGACGTCGGCTTCTTCTGCGGCGGCAAGAGCTTGGTCGCGAATCGAGGCAGAGAAGATATCCTCGCTTTTCATGGGCTCGATGCCGCCCGTGTCTACGAGCGTGAACTCATGGCCACTCCAATCGGCGTCGTAATAGGAGCGGTCTCGCGTAACGCCACGGCTTTCGTGGACGATGGCGTCAGAGGTTTGGGTGATGCGATTGACGAGGGTGGATTTACCGACATTCGGACGACCGACGACCGCAACGATGGGCTTCATATGTATCTCCTTGCAGACGGGACCTGGATTAGAGGTCGAGTGCTTTGTTAAGTGCTTGCAGCAGGTCTTTCGGCATCGTGGAGACAACGAAAACCTGTGCTCCCCGCGATTCGAGCTCGCGGGTTAACTGGTCTTGATGATACTCGTCAAGCGTCATGGCATCGGCGTTGAACATGACGCTAGGCATAAAGAACAGAACGTTTGAGAGATCGTCTGGGGTCTGCTCGAGTAGGTCTTGAGCGCAAATGAGACCGGTGACATCTACATTGCCCCCAAAATAGCGATTCTCGATGCCCAAAACCTTACCGCCTAGGGGGCTTTTTTCGACAAACCGGGAAACTACGTTGCGTGCAGCCGTTCCAGAAGCAACCATCACGGTGGCGCTTGCGTCATCCAGGGCACGGCGAATGGCATGAAGACGCTCGGAATCGCACGCGAGTATCTGGTCTGTATCGTCTAGATAGCTACGTATCATGCCAATACCGTCGTAGTATTGCGGATAGCCGTCGTAGAAGTTGGCTTCAGGTGGGTCTAGCCTTGCATCAAGATAAAACTCGTCCGACATTTGGAAGGTGTGGCGCCCAAAACGTTCAAAGGCTCTATCCTGATACGGCCTTACCATCTCGATAACGTCGCGCGCAGATACGGGATCATCGGAATACGAGGTGGTAAAGCGATTTTGATGCTTAGTGAACCCAAGGGGGACGATTCCCAAACTCGTTATTTGCTCATGTTCCTCGCAATAGCGAAGCGTGCGCGCGAGCTCTTCCCCATCGTTGAGCCCAGGACATAAAACGATCTGAGCGTGTATCTCGATGCCTGCATCCATGAGCGATTCGAGGACCTCGATGCCGCGCCCGGCGTTTTTACCCATGAGTTTGCGGCGCACGTCGGGGTCTATAGCATGAATGGAGACGTTCATGGGACTCATGTCATGCTCGATAACGTTTTGCACGTCTTCATCGCTCATATTGGTGAGCGTGACAAAATTGCCCTGGAGAAAGCTCAGACGGTAATCGTCGTCGCGAATATAGAGCGTATCGCGCCCTCCTTTGGGAAGCATTGTCATGAAACAAAAGATGCAGGCATTTACGCATGTGCGCATTTCGTCAAAGATCGGCCCATCAAACTGCAAGCCCCAGTCCTCGCCCGGGAATCGCTCAAGTTCAACGGGGGTGAGGGACCCATCGCCTGGATCGAAGACTTCAAGAGCCACAGTCTCTTCGTCCGACTCCCAAAGCCAGACGATCATATCGGTAAGCGGCTTGCCATTGACGGAAATGACACGCATTCCCGGCTCAATCCCCACGTCATAGGCCGGGGAATCCTCGCGCACGGTAGTTACCAGTGCGCCCTGTCCGGGCTGTGGATCGCGCGAGCGTCCGTAGTTTGCAACCGTATGGGCATAATCTGTAATGGTTTGATCCATGTTAGGAAGTAATCTGCTTTAAGGTTGATAGAACATCGTCAATTTGTCCTTGTGGAGTTGAAGCGCCCGCGGTGATGCCGATATTGCTAACGCAAGCCACCCATTTGGGGTCGATTTCCCGAGCGTCTTCAATGTGGTAGGTGCAGGGGCACACGTCGTGACATATCTGGAACAAACGTCGCGTGTTGCCCGAATTGCGCCCTCCTATGACAAGCATGAGGTCGCATGTGGCTGCAAGAGCGCGCGCTGCTTCCTGACGTTCGTTCGTTGCGCTGCATATGGTATCGAAAACGTGAACCTCGCGAGCGCGAAGAAGCAAGGCGTCAACTACCTCGCGAAGATTTTTACTGGTCTGCGTAGTCTGTACAACAACCCCTACACGCGAGGAAATATCAAGGAATTCAACCTCTTGGGCGGAACTGACAATGCAAGCCTTGCCATCGGTGCAGCCAAGAATCCCTTCGACTTCTGGATGACCCGCCTCGCCCACGATGACAACTTGGTAACCACCCCTATAAAGCGATCGCGCATGGTCTTGCACGCGCTTGACAAAGGGGCACGTGGCGTCGACAACGTGCAATCCTGCGTCTTCTGCGGCTTGCTTGACTTGAGGCGCAACTCCGTGTGCGCGGATGATCAAGGTGCCATCTTTAACTTCGTCAACCGAGTGGGCAACATGTGCACCTTGTTGTTCAAGATCTTGGACAACGCGTGGATTGTGAATCAGTTCACCGAGAGTGTGAATTGAGCCATCTTGCTCGGCGAGAACCTTAGAGGCTTCTTCGAGCGCGCGCTTCACTCCAAAGCAAACGCCTGCATGCTGGGCAACTCGAATCGAGGGCGAGGTCATTATTTCCTCCCGGGATGCTCGGCTTGAAGCTCATCTCGAAGCGCATACATACGATTCACGGCCTCGTTTTCGATCCAAGCGCTTTTTTCTTTGCGTTTGAGATCGTTGGGGGCATCATCAAAGCCTAGCTTTTCTCCCGCCTTCATCCAGCACTTGAGCGGCCTTGTAATCTTTGAGCCTTTGGGGGTCAAATCCCTGAATCCGCATACAGCCATCGGGGAGATGGTTGCCTTGCCCATGCTTGCAATGATGGCAAAGCCACCATGTACAACCACCGGTTGATCATCGGTTCGAATGCGTGTTCCCTCGGGGAAAATCAAGATGTCTTCGCCGCGTTGCAAGGCGTGCTGGGCATAGCGAAGAGACTTGAGGTCTGCGGTGCCGCGTGCAACGGGAATGCCCCCCACACGCGAAAAGGCCCATTTAACGATTTTGGTCTTGTTGAACTCGGATTTAAAAATGGGGCGTACACGATGGCCTTTTGCCCAAATATGGGCAACGATGGCAATAACCTCTGCCATGGAGGTGTGATTGCAGATGATCACGGTGCCGCGCTCGCTATTGGAATCAAAGAGCTTGTCGGCGTCCGCAAAGTCCCAGCGCCACATAATCTTGGAAAAGGCAAACAAGATCGCAAGAACTATACTGTACATTGCCCTGAGTCCCACGGGGTACTCGCGCATTCCATGGCCGTAGTAGTCCTCGTAGGTTGACGTAAAGTGATGCATGTTAGCTCACCTGCTTAACGAGTGCGCAAATCTTATCGCATACGGCTTCGATGCTCTGGGATGAAGAGTCGATGTGATAGGCATCGTCGGCGGCACGCAAGGGTGCAACCGCACGATGAGAGTCGAGATCATCGCGACGCTCGATATCGGCGAGGGTTTTCTCGACAAGAGCGTCGATTTCTGTTTGATCGAGCTGGGTGTCCCCAAGACGCTGGAGTACGCGACGGCGAGCGCGCTCGCGCGGGTCGGCGGTCAAAAAGACCTTGACCTCCGCTTGCGGGAACACGACGGTGCCGATATCGCGACCCTCTGCGACAACGTTGCGGGTTGCGGCAAAATGGCGCTGGCATCGAAGAAGCGCCTTTCGGACGTCCGGATAGGCTGAAACCTTGGAAACGATACGATCGGTCTCTGGAGTGCGGATTTCGCGAGAAACGTCTTTGCCATCGGCGAAGACATGCTGCATGCCATCGATGGTATCGAATGTGATGGTCAGATCGTTTGCACAGGCGGTCACCGCCTCTTCGTCATCGAGGTCGATTCCAGAAGACGCGCAGACAAACGCAACGGTACGATACATTGCTCCCGTATCGAGCTTATCGAACTTCAATCGCTCGGCGATGAGATTGGCGATGGTCGATTTGCCCGATCCGGCGGGTCCGTCGATTGCGATAATCATGATAGTTTCCAAGAGGCCTTTCTATCAGGTTGGTTAGTGTTTTGCAGCGTGTAGAAGAAGGTCGATTTCGTCGCGGTCGAGCAGCCTCCAAGAGCCGCGGTTGACACGATTGAGGCTGAGCGGCCCAAAGGTCGAGCGATGGAGTTTGATCACCGGGTGATGAATTGCAGAAAGCATACGCTTGACTTGGTTCTTTCGTCCTTCGTGGATAATTACCTCGACGGCGGTCGTATGAGCTGGGATGCCCGCGGGTGCCACTTCTATCGCCTCTCGCTGCGAAAGAATCCGGCAGATAGCGGGCTGACAAGGTCCGTCGTCTAGCGTGATTCCGTGTCTGAGCGGTTCAAGCTCTGTATCGCGAAGAATGCCGTCGACTAACGCTATATAGGTTTTGTCGACATGATGAGACGGATGCAAAAGGGCTTGGCCCAAATCTCCATCGGTCGTGAAGAGGAGAAATCCGGTTGTGTCCTTATCGAGCCTTCCTACGGGATACAGACCGGGATAGCGGTCGGTGGGAACGAGGTCTGCAATGCATGGGCGACCCTGGGGGTCGTTCATGGTCGTAACATAGCCCGAAGGCTTATTGAGCACGAGGTACGTAGCACCAGCAATAAGCGACACAGGGCGACCGTCGACCTCCACTCGATCGACAAGAGGGTCGATTTTAGTGCCCATTTCTGTTTTCACTTCTCCGTTGACGGTAACCCTGCCAGCAGTCATCAAGCCTTCGGAGCCGCGACGGCTTGCTACGCCCGCACGCGCCAGAAAACGCTGTAGGCGCATGGGGACAAGGCGTTCATCTTCTGTAAGGCTACGCATCGTTGCCCTCATCCGTCGTGTTCTCAATCATTAAGCCGTCGGCATTGTCTTCTTCCAAATCGATGAGTTCGCGCTCTTCTTCAAGATCGTCGTCGGTCTCCTCGAGCGTCGACTGAATAGATCTGCCGGAGAGACGCTCGCGAATAAACTGGCGCGACTGCTCATCGGGTGCAAACTGCTCTAAATCTGGAAGGTCTTTTGTACTGCGCAGGCCAAATTTCTCAAGAAACGCGCTGGTGGTTCCATAGATAATCGCTTGACCATGTTGGGGGTCACGCCCAAGCTCTCGAACAAGGCCCTTATCGACAAGGGAGGATATAACGCCATCGGAGTTGACGCCGCGGATGCCCTTGACCATCTCGCGCGTCACAGGCTGGTGGTAGGCAATGACGGCAAGCGTTTCCAGTGCGGCTTGTGAAAGGCGCTGCGTATCCCAGGAAAGGACAAGAGCTTCGACTTGCTCGTGGAATGCAGGATGGGTGAAGAGGCGCCATCCGCCGGCAACCTCGCGCAGCTGGATGCCACGGTTTTTTTCCTGGTATTCAACTTGAAGCTCGGCAAGAAGAGACGCGCATTCCCCTGGCGTGATGGAAAGGATTGAAGCGAGTGCCGGTGCGCTCACGGGATCGCTCGATACAAGCAGCATAGCCTCGAGAGCGCCTTTTAATGAAGACGAATCAAGTGCTTCTAGTTCATTCATCGTTCTCCCCCTCTTCAATCGTCAGCGCATCTCCCGGATGGTATGCGGGAGCGCCTTCAACACGATCGATTTCGATCGTCCCAAATAGTTCATCCTGCTTCAGGGTGACTGAACCCCGTTTTGCAAGTTCGAGGACAGCAAGAAAGGTGGCCACAAGCTGTTCAGGTGTCGCGTCACCATCGAGAAGTTCTTGGAAGGTAGTGTGCTCTTTCGATATGGTTACGCGATCAACAGAGGCGACGGTGAGCTCGAGTGGAATGCGGTGAGGTGCCACGTGCTCTGCTTCAAGAAGAAACGTCTCCCTGCGCCCATCAAGGTCAGCGCAGATAACCGCTAGTCCACGCAGCGTGATGCCGGAGAGGTAATCGGGCATCAGGTTGAGGAATTCTGGATCAGGACCCGCAACTCGAGGATGCATGCGGCTTTCCGCTTCCATACGTGCCCCAAGCGCCGCTGCTGCGCTTTTAAACTGCTTATAGGCAATGAGGCGTGCAATGAGGACCTCGCGTAGGGCATCGCCGTCGAGATTCGTGTACTCCCCCATCTCTTCTTCATCGAGCACCGGAGCTGAATCCGAATCGTCTGGAACAAGGGAAGCGGCTTTGATGTCGAGAAGCGTTGCCGCCACGAGCAAAAAATCACTCGCGACATCAAGGTCAAGCGCTTCGAGACGGTCGACCTCTGCTAGGTACTGGTTGGTGACTTCGGTGATCGAAATGGAACCGATATCGACTTTTTGCCGGCTTACCAGCTGAAGAAGGAGGTCGAAAGGCCCTGAGTAGACCTGCGTTGAAACGCGATATGACACAAAGCCTCCTTATCCTGTTGGCAACCTAACAACGTGCTTAAAGAACTACTAGTCTACTATATCGCGCCCACCATAAATGAAGTGAGTCCTTGCGCCAAAGGATAGACAGTAATGTCAAAGTACATGCCAATGATGTCAATGTGCAGCACAGTGGGAAGAAGATAGAGGATAACCAGCAAGATCGGCATCGCATATTGTTGGATGCGGTAGTACTCACGTAGGGCTGTTCCCTTTAAAAAGGGAACAAGAATCGAGGACCCGTCCAGCGGGGGCAGGGGGATCAAGTTAAAGAAGGCCAACGATAGGTTGACAACGATAAAGGTCATAAAGAAAGAGAATAGGTAGTACAGAAGGCTCATGGCGGCCTGTCCGGCGAGCAGGGGCAGTAAAACGTACCCGATAAGTGCTCCGGCAAGGGCTAGCAGTACATTTGAAAGTGGTCCGGCAAGCGCCACGAGCAGTTCGTCGCGCTTGGGATGCTTGAGGTTATTCAAATAAACGGGAACAGGCTTTGCAAATGCGAAAACAGGTCCTCCGGCCGCAAGCATAAGCAGCGGCAGGAGGACGGTGCCAAAGGGATCAATGTGGGCAAGGGGATTTAATGAGACTCTACCCCGCGAACGAGCGGTTTTATCGCCGAGCACATACGCGGCAAGGGCATGCGCGCTTTCGTGTATCACGATACCGACAATGAGAGCAACGGCATCGATGAGCAGGGTTTGGATATTCATTACAATCCGTTCTAGCGAAGTTTAAAGATTGCACGCTGTAAAGCGTAGTCGATGAGGAAGAGCAAGGCCGCACTCAGGGCAAAATCGAAACGGAACACCCCGCCAAATGGAGAGGGTATCAATCCATACCCCGCGATGAGGGAAGGCAGCGCATTGGAGATATCCAGGATGAATCCGGTTAGATGAAGACGAGCGACCAGGCTGGGAAAACATAGCATTATCGCCAGGATGCACAGGGCTATGGCGCAAAGACGTGCTATCCAGCTCAAGATGGTGCAGGCAATCGCTCCGGCTCTATGCGCGTCCACGCGAGGTCTCCTCTTCGATGGTGGTGGAAAGCTCCAGCCACTCATCCTCGAGTGCCGGAATCTCTTTTTTCAGTCCGTTATATTCCATGAGAGCCTGATTGAATTTCTCTTGATCGGCATAAAGTTCTTCGGAAGCCATCAGTTCCATCAACTCATCATAGCGAGCGCGATGAGATTCCAGCTGCTTTTCGACGGTTGCAAGCCGGGTTTTGGTCTTCTTGAGGCGCCGATTGAGCTCTGCTCTTGCTTCGGCTTCGGCTCGACGCTGCTCCTTAGTCTTTTTTCCACCCTCACGTGCAGGCGTGGCGCTTGCTTGCGGCGCATGGGAACGGCGAAGCGTTCGTCCTGCGACGGAGTCTGCGTGGGCGGCAGGCGTGGGAGTGTTGTTTGAAGCGGAATCAGCCCGTTGAGCCAATTCATCGCGTTTATACAGGTAGTAATCATAATCACCATCGTAGACGGTCATTTTTCCATCGCGGATGTCAATGATGCGAGTCGCGACGGCACGCACAAGGTGCTCGTCATGACTAATGAGTACGATGGTACCCGGAAAACGCTTAAGTGCATTTTCGAGCATATCGACGGAGTCGATATCAAGATGGTTTGTAGGTTCGTCGAGACACAGAAGTGCCTCGGGCGCAACGAGCATCTTTGCGAGCGCAAGGCGTGCTTTCTCGCCTCCAGAAAGCACGCGGACCTTCTTTTCGATTGCATCGTTATCGCTAAAGAGGAAGGCGCCGAGCAGGCTGCGCTGCTGCGGTACAGTCCATTTTGGGGTGACGGTGTCGATTTCTTGGAGGACCGAATTGTTTTCGTTCATCCCCTCGAGGGCATGCTGGGCGTAATACGCAATGCCGACGTTTGTGCCCAGGTCGCGCGTTCCGCTCGAAAGAGGCTCAATCCCTGCAAGCATTTTCATCAACGTAGACTTGCCCGCGCCGTTAGGACCCACGAGCGCCACATGGTCGCCGCGATAAAGCTTAACGTCGAGGTTTTCGTAGATAGTTTTGTCCTCATAGGACTTCGAGGCGTTTTCCAGTGAGACGACCATATCTCCCGAACGCGGTGGATCGGGAAATTTGAAGTCGATGTGTTTGTGGCCTTCAGGCAAAATGACGAGTTCGCTTTTGATCTGCTCGATCTTCCTGATGCGCTCCTGAGCCTGAGCTGCTTTGGTGGGTTTATATCGAAATTTATCGACGAAGACCTGCATATGGGCGATATCGCGCTCTTGAGCGGCACGTTTTGCACGCATCTGCTCAAGGTTGTCCTCGCGCTGCTTGAGGTAAGAGCTGTAATTGCCGGTATACGTGGTAATACGACGGTTCTCGAGGGCAGCAACGTGGTCGACGCAGGCATCCATGAATGCGCGGTCATGGCTTACGATGAGGACCGCGCCTTCATAGCTGGAGATAAAGCCGCGAAGCCATTGAACGCTTTCGAGGTCAAGGTGGTTTGTAGGCTCGTCGAGCAAAAGAAGATCGGGGTGGCGGAGAAAAAGCTTAGCGAGTGCGATGCGCATTTGCCAGCCTCCGGAAAACTCGGAGCATGCCCTTGTAAAATCTTCAGGGTGAAAACCGAGTCCCGAAAGAATCTTTTTCGCATTGCTTTCAAGCTCGTAGCCGCCAAGATGTTCAAAACGATCCTGAACGCGACCATATTCGTCTAGAAGTGAGGAGACATCCTCCCCTTTCTCGGAAAGCTCGGCAATCATGCCCTGCAATTCCTGGGCACGCTCCCCCATCTTGCGAATCTCTTGAGCGGAAGCAACGACCTCTTGGATGATGGAGGTATCGGAGGCTAGATTCGTTTCCTGCTCCAGATAGCCTACTTGGGTGTCCTTAGCGAACTGGATTGTGCCCCCGTCACAAGAATCAATACCCATGATTATCTTGAGCAGCGTTGTTTTACCGGCACCATTGGGCCCTACGAGCGCATAGCGTTCCCCTGCATTGATCTGAAACGAAGCGCCGTTGAGCAAAACGCGCGCACCAAAGCTTTTTTCGATTTTATCGGCAAGCAGAATCATAAAGCCTCGCTGAATGACGTCGTAGAAATTAGTTTGAGAGCACGTTCGATTTTGAATATAGAAAACGAAATGTATCGTGCTTGAGCCGTCAGAATCATAGCACATGGGTCTATTGGGTCTAATCATGTGCATATTTGGCGCAAAAGAAAAAAGGCCAGGACTTGCGTCCTGACCTTTGGTTTCGATGGTGGGCGATACAAGATTCGAACTTGTGACCCCATCCGTGTGAAGGATATGC
>OGWU01000220.1_pt1 | contig 37731 bp, 27 predicted proteins | sample 1576071 | NCBI WGS metagenome assembly OGWU01 (sample SAMEA3541582, study PRJEB24748) | human gut metagenome | biome: human gut; feature: human-associated habitat; material: faeces | place: China | collected 2012
GCACAGCGTTTGCAATGCCGGATACCGCGCGCCCCCCCAGCATCGCGCCAATCACGAAATTCCGAATATTGCGGAGATATCAGGTATGTATGGCCGCGAGAATTGCTGGCTGCCTGATGCTGCGTAATAGGAGGGATAGAGATGAAACTTACTTTTATACATGATGGACCTTTATTCTATGATTCTGAGGGCAGATACTATGAATTTGCATACCATGAGTTGCTAGAAAGATACGCATACCTTGCGGATGATATTACTTTCATGATGAGGACAAAACCGATAAGCGGTGATAGAAAATTTACACCTGTTCCAAGTGCAGTTCATGTGGTAGGTGTGCCAAATTTTAAGAGCCCAAAGCTTTATCTGACAGAGAGGAAGAAAGCGGAGAAAATTGTAGAAAAACAGGTTCGAGAGTCAGATATTGTGGTATTGAGGACGCAGAGTTCCATTGCCCAGCTCGCATTAAAATATATTCATGAGCTTAAGAAGCCTTACATTATAGAAAGCGTAGGATGTTCATGGGATAGTTACTGGAACCACGGAATGTTGGGTAAAATGGTGGCACCATATATGTATTACAAAACCAAGAAAGCAATAGCAGAAGCGGGTTATGTGTATTATGTGACCACACAATTCCTTCAGAAACGCTATCCGACACATGGAAAGTCAGTGAGCTGTTCTAATGTGGTTCTGGACAAGTTGGAAGGAAAGACATTGGACAAGAGATTAGAAAAAATACATCGGTTTAATCCAAACGAAAAGTTGGTATTAGGGACAGCGGCCGCCCTTGACACACGTTATAAGGGTCAGGAATATGTGATCAGGTCGATAAGGGGGTTGCTGGAAGCAGGATATAATGTTGAATACCATCTTGCCGGAGGCATGACGGGGGCGAAAGAAAATTCTTTCCTAAAAGAACTGGCATATAAATGTGGCGTGTCTGAACGGGTCATATTTTGTGGCAGCCTTGCCTCGAACCAAATGCCAGAATACTATGATTCACTTGACATTTACGTACAGCCCAGCAAACAGGAAGGGCTGCCAAGAGCTGTAATAGAGGCAATGAGCCGGGGCTGCCCTGTAATTGGCACAAGCATTGCTGGGATACCGGAGTTGGTGCAGGAGCAATTTCTTTTTAAGAAGGGTAGTGAAAAAGATTTTGTAAAAGCATTGCAAAGAATCTTAAGAAGCGACCTTTCGGAAATTGCTACAGAAAATTTTGAAAAGGCCCGCAAGTATGAAAAAAACAACTTGAAGGAAAAGAGGGAAAGGTTTTATGACCAATTCCTGTCAGATATAGATAAATTGAAATAGGAGGCAGCATATGAAGAGGTATGCAATTCCAGGAGTGTTTGTTGGTCGATCCCTGACCGGCGTAACCAGATATTCATGGGAAATAATAGATCAGCTTGATCAGCTCATTGAGGGCAAAGACATAACTGTTGATTTTGTCATCCCGGTTGGTGTGCAGATTGAAAAAAAGTATAAAAATATTAGAATTATTCATTATGGTAAAAATGTCAAATTTTTTTGGCTTAATATATCATTCCTGAATTATCTGAGAAAAGAACACGCAATAGGAATTCATCTGGGAGTAAATGTACCATGGCTGAAACCGGATATTGTCTGCATTTATGATGTTAACTCCATAGCGAACCCCCAGTTTTTTAGCAAGTATCATTATGTAAAAACAAAGTTAGAAAAAAAATTGGCGGTCAAGAGAGGAAAGAAAGTGTTTACTATTTCAAAATTCTCTGCGGATGAGATTGAAAAGTACATTGGAGGTAAAGCTGAGGACTTCCCAGTTGTTCCGTGCGCATGGCAGCATATGGCATCGATTCGGGTTACTGGTGATTCTAAGGAGAAGTTTGGTGTGGAAAAAGGAACCTACTTTTTCTCTATGTCCAGTGTAGCTCCGACAAAGAATTTTAAATGGGTGATTGAAGCTGCGAAACAAAACAGGAATCACATATTCATTATCGCAGGTGGGACAGACCCCAAAACTTTTGGTATAAGTTCGCTTGAAAATGAGGCACCAAATGTTAAATATGTTGGAAGAGTGTCAGATGAAGATGCCAAACTTTTGATGCGGGACTGCAAGGCATTCCTGTTTCCTTCTTATTACGAAGGCTTTGGAATACCACCTATGGAGGCGCTTGCTTGCGGGGCACCGGAAGTGGTTGTATCAGATATTCCAGTGATGCATGAAGTATGCGGTGAGTCTGCTCATTATATAGATCCGTTTGATTATTCTGATATTGACATGGAAAAGATAATGGGGTCAAAAGTAGCTCCTTCCAAGAAGGTTCTTGATAAATACAGTTGGAAAGACAGCGCTAAGCGTCTCCTGTCCATATTAGAAACAGTTAGATGAGGTGTCAAATGCGGATCTTAATAATAAATGAATTGGCAAAATCAGGCGGAGCAGAAATGCAAAGCATGAGGGAATGCGAACTATTAAGGCAATTTGGAAATGAGTCGATGGTTCTGACTTTAGACCCTAATTTTACGCTGGGCTGGAACACGGAATACCATTATAATATTTCCCTAAATGAGTCTGTAATTAAGCATAAACTTCAAATGCTGTTTGTTGATAGAAGCATTGTGAAAGAAATAAGAGGAATAATAAAGCAGTTTAAACCGGATTATATCCATTTGAATAATTCTAAAGAACACGCTTTATCTATATTCCAAGCAGTAAAAGGGTATAAATGCATGCGCACTATCAGAGATTATGGAGCAGTTTGTCCAAACTCGCAGTCTATATGTGCTGATTTAACTGTGTGCGATGGGTATACTCATTGTACGAAGTGTATTAGAAATTGTTGGCTTGGTAAAAAATCCGGTTTAAAGGGATTGTGGAAATGGATATGCTTTAAGCGGAGAAATTCTGCCCAAAAGAAAGTAATAACTAATTTTGCGTGTCCAAGCCAGATGTTAACTGATTATTGCAACCGTTTTGGCTTAAAAACGACCTGCGTCAATAACCCTTTTGATTTTTCAATGCTGGATGGAAAGATAAAGAATACAAATTTTAGGAAAAAAGTATTCCTATATTATGGGCAAATTATTGGGTTTAAAGGTGTTGAACAGCTTATAGAAGCATTTTCTGAATTTAGCAAGGATAAGGATGATGTAGAGTTGCATCTTGCTGGAATGCTGCCAGAAGTATATAAAGGAACATTAGACAAGCTACTTTCTCAGTATGGAAAGGGAAAGATCCAATATATTGGTAAATTAGAGTACAATGACATGATTATGGAGTTACTCAAAGTACATACGGTAGTAATCCCTTCATTATGGATAGAGAATTATCCCAATACTGCTTTAGAAGCAATGTCTGTTGGTTGCTTGGTGTTAGGATCTGAACGTGGTGGAATGAGAGAAATCATAGGAACAGAGCGGTTTATCTTCAATGTACTTGATAAGGCTGATATTGTTGAAAAGCTTGAATTAGCATATGGGATTTCAGAAGATGAATATAAGAAAATTACAACAACCGGGCAAAATCGTGTGCGCAGTAATAATTCATTTGAAATGTACTATAAGAGACTTATGAAATGCTTTTCTAATATAAGTGCCTAATTGTGATGATTGTCAATAAAGAAATGTATTGTTTGAAGTGTTATAGCGGTATCGTAAAACCAGCTAAAAAATACATTACCGCTGAAATATGGTAACTGCGATTGTTTGGTTTGCCTAAAGGAGAGATGATAGTGGGTTACATAATTGCGATTATGTGTGTGCTTATAGCCATTTTTGCGTATAAAATTGAAAAGAACTGGTATAACCCGGCTACAGTTATTTTTAGTATTTGGGCAGTTGTATTATTTTTGTATTCCTTAAAATTATATGGAATTTATGATGTTGAGGGTACTGCTTATGCCACTATTGCATTGGGGCTCTTTTGTTTTTTTATTGGCTATATAGTATGCACAGCCGGAAAAAGACAAATCGTCCTTACCCAGCGGAATCACAGTCAAGTTAAAGAATACATTAACTATAGGCTTTTAAAGATCTGTGGGGTTATTGTTTTCGCTTTTTTTGCAGAAGAGGCAATTGAGACATTAGTGCTGGCTCGTTCGGGAATATCGCTTTTTGACATTAGATCCTCCCTGCAGGGATATGCACAGTATAGTTTTTCGGATAATTTATATGTTTTAAGAAGCATGATAGGCCCATTATACACATGGGCAATTCTTCCAATATATAATGCGATGTTAATTATTTCTTGCATAGACCTTTTTGCGGGGAAAAAAGATAAAATATTGATTCTCCTGTCTGTAGGATGTCTATTGTTGAAAAGCTTCAAAGAAGGAAGCAGGGTAGCGTTATTTGCATTTATGATCTATCTTTTGTTTGCTATGGTGATATACGGAAAAAAAATCGTTTTATCCCAAAAGGCAAAGAAACGGATACGTTTAGTAATCCTTGCGGCGATACTGATTATATTTGTAATTTCAAATATCCGTATTAGTACTGGGGAAAAAACCCTCTTTGAGGAGATATATTTATATTTTACATGCTGCATTCCATTATGGGATCATTGGCTTTCCGAAATGATGACAAAAGGTACGGAGTATACATATGGGGCGACTTCTCTTTATGGTATTTTACAACTTCCTGTAACAGCACTATCCATATTAAATGGCAGTACGCTGGAATGGTACCAAGCTGGGCAGCAGGCCATTCAAGATACAGAAATGTTTATCCAGGTGCGTAATGCAAGCTATTCATTCCGTTCCAATGCATACACAACAATGTTTTATTATTTTTATAAAGATGCCGGAATGATTGGAATCATTTTGGGAGGGGCATTATTTGGCGGAGTATGTACCTCCGTTTATAAACGAATGAAAAAAGGAATAAAGGTAGGATTGAAATCTGAAAGACAGGTTTTTGTTTATTTGTTGCTTTTACAGGCTATGGTTTTATCCTTTGTCCGTGTGTATTTTTCAGTGGCTTCGTACTCCTTTACTTTCCTTTATGCATTTGTTTTCATTAGAAAGAAATATGACAGAGAAGGGGAGAATGAGGAATGATTAGTGCATTACTTTGTGAATATGAGAGCATGGTTGGCAGAAAAAAGTTTGAACTGTTGTACGCTATTATATGCTATTACAGAATGCCTAAATACCGAGTTCGTGTGCTGATAAGATGGCTTATTTCTACTAATAGCCCTTTTATGAAAGAACGAGTGGCAAATAAACTTATGTTAAAATATGGTATGGAAATAGCAAAAAATGTAAAGATAGGAAACAACCTAAAAATTGAACATTTTAATGGAATCGTGTTTGGATTGGGCACCGTGATCGGTGACAACTGTACAATATACCAGCAGGTAACGCTGGGACAAAAAAATGGAGAATACCCAATTGTAGGGAATAATGTTGTGATTTATCCTGGCGCAAAAGTATTAGGGGGAATTCATGTTGGAGATAATGCTGTGATAGCGCCTAATTCGGTTGTCTTGAAAGATGTTGAAAATGGAGCAGTTTTTGCGGGGGTTCCGGCAAAAAGGATAAAATAAAGACTAGCTTTAAGAAAGGGCACATAGTATAATGGCCAATTTGAAGAAAAATATTGTTTATAATTTTACTTATCAAGTATTGATTTTGATTCTTCCGTTTATTACGGCACCGTATCTTTCAAGAGTGATAGGGCCAGATGGTGTAGGAACCTATTCATTTGCATATTCGGTCGCTCTATATTTTACTTATATTACGATGCTCGGATTAAATAATTATGGCAATCGCTCCATAGCTTCTACACAGAACGACTTAGGAAAAAGATCAGATACGTTTTGCGAAATATATGTCATGCAAATAATCTCTTTCTGTATTAGTGCCTTAATGTATGGTATTTATGTGTTGTTTTTTTCTGTAGATAAAGTTGCAGCCACAGTGATGGGAATTATGGTTTTATCGTCGCTTTTTGATATTAACTGGTTTTTCTTTGGAATGGAGCTTTTTAAGCTGACAGTTACAAGAAATGCTGTAATAAAAATTGGTACTGCAATTTGTATTTTTGCCTTTATTAAGGAAAGAAGCGATGTCTATAAATACATTTTGATTATGGCTACGAGCGTACTTTTAAGTCAAATGTGCTTATGGCCTTTTGTTAAGAGGTATGTACATTTTTCTAGACCGTCCTTGAAAAATGTACTAAAACATTTTAAACCTAATCTGACATTGTTTGTTCCGGTTATAGCTGTTAGCTTATATAAAATTATGGACAAGGTAATGCTGGGATACATGAGTACAATGACAGAGGTTGGCTATTATGAAAATGCAGAAAAAATAATCAACATTGCCTTAACACTGATTACAGCGGTTGGAACTGTAATGCTTCCCAGGATGACTGCCCTAATTTCAAATAATAATATTAGTGAGAGCAGAAAATATATTGATAAGAGCATGGCACTTGTATTGGCATATTCTAATGCTGTGGCTTTTGGTATTTTCGCCGTAGGAAAGTTATTTGCGGTTGTTTATTATGGTAAAGATTTTGAAAAAACAGGAATAATAATGATTCTACTTGCTGTAACAATAGTGTTCTTGGGGTGTGGAAATGTGGTACGAACTCAATATCTTATACCAAATAAACATGATAAAATTTACATATACTCTGCGATTATTGGCGCAGTTGTGAATTTGGTAATTAATGGGTTGTTGATTCCAGAATATGCTTCTATAGGTGCCGCTATTGGTACGATTGCAGCAGAATTTTGTGTTTTGTTTTACCAACTTTATTCCATTCGAAAAGAGTTAAACTTAAAAGAATATGCCCAATACGAAGCTATTTTTGCACTTATTGGGGTAATAATGGTCATTGTAATTAATGTGTTGCCGGAATCTGATAGTAGCGCAATTAATTTGGCTGTAAAAATCTTGGCTGGAGGATGCGTTTATGTCATTATTGCGGGATTTTACTTAGTAAAAGCACAACAATTCAAAATTCCTGTATTTCATGGAAGGTGGAAAAAGAAGTGAGCAGTCAGATAATGAAATCTTATCGAATCCATTGGATAGATATAGCAAAAGGAATTTGCATTATTTCGATAGTTATCGGTCATGTATACCATAACAGCTTCATAAGAACCTATGCACTGTCTTTTGATGTGCCTATGTTTTTCTTCCTGTCAGGACTGTGTTATCGAAAACCGGATGATTCAATAGAATACTTTATTAACAAAATAAAGAGAGTTGTAGTTCCATATTTCTCTTTTTCACTAATCAGCATACTTGTATTTGCGGTTGCAGGCAGGATAATGCCACAAATTAGTAATATCATGAATTGCTCTCTTGAAGATAATATTCTGGTAATGCTATGGGGAAATTCTAAACCGGATGTGATGAAGTATAATTCTCCATTGTGGTTTTTGACTTGCTATTTTAGTGTGCTTGTTTTGGCGTTTATAGTTGAAAAAATTGTCGATTTCCTCCGTAATGTTCGTTATGTAAGAGAGATTATTATAATTTGCCTTATTTTGATCGGGGGGGGGGATTCCACACCGTCGATTACATTACCATGGCATTTGGAAACCGCTGTTTCCATGCTTGTTTGGCTTGAGCTAGGAATAACATTTAAGGAAAAGAAGCTCTTTGACCGTTCTATTAAATTTAAAAATGTGATTATCGTTATTTTTCTTGTAGTTGGAGCATTGTTAGGGTTTATAAATCGGGATATTATAAAAACATCCCTGCAGGTTAGACAGGACATTTATGGCGTTCATGTTTTGTACTATTTAGGTGCGTTTTTCGGAATTATGGGATTTTCCTTATTATCTCAGAGAATAGGGAAAAATAAAATATTAGAATATTGTGGACGAAACAGCTTGTCCATACTTGTTGTACATAAATTTCCTGTTTTGTTTTTTCAGGAGCTTTTCCCCCCCCTACAAAAGCGGCTTTGGTAGATTCAAATTCGATTGTTGGAATTAGCACTGGCATCATAGTCATGGCTATTTCAATAGTTTTATCGCTAATTGTGTGTAATGTTATAAAGAGAGTTTGTCCTTTGGTGCTTGGGGAGAAGAAAATAAATAAGAGCAGCAAGTAAATTTAAACATACATACTTTCGTCAAAAGTGGAGGCGATATATTGGAAGACTGGAAAACAATTAAGACGGAGAAGCTTCTGGATACTCAATGGATAAAAGTTTATAAAGATGCTGTTGAACTTCCTAATGGGATGCACGTTGAAGACTTTTATAAAGTAGGATTGAACGATGCTTCAGCTATTGTGGGAATGGATAATCAAAAGAACATCATTCTGGTCAAGCAATATCGATATTGTTGCGGGTGCTGTTCAATCGAAATTCCTGCTGGAACATTTGAAATGAATGATGATGATGGGCTCGAAGTAGTGAAACGAGAGCTATTAGAAGAGACAGGATATGTATCTGATTGCTGGCAGTATCTTGGGTCTGTTTTTGAAAGTTCTGCTAAATTAACAAATCAAATGCATTTATATTTTGCAAGCAATTGCAGGAAAATTGGTAAGCAAAATCTTGACGAAGTAGAAGAGATACAGGTAATTGTTGTTCCGTTTGAAAAAGCGATAGAAATGGTTATGGATAATGAGATTCGATGCAGCAGCTCTGCAAATGGTATTTTACGTGTTGCAAGGTTGTTAGGAAAGTAAGTTGATTGTAGAAAGGATAAAAGTATGAATTACAGAGATGAATATGAACGTTGGCTGAAATATGCCACGGCGGACGCAGATGACGCAGCCGAGTTAAAATCGATGGACAATACGAAAGTTGAGGATGCATTTTACCGTGACCTTGCATTTGGCACGGGCGGTCTTCGCGGAACAATCGGAGCGGGAATCAACCGCATGAATATTTATACAGTTGCAAAGGCATCTCAGGGATTGGCAGATTATCTGATTAAGCATTTTGATAAGCCATCCGTTGTCGTTGGGTATGATAGCCGCATCAAGAGTGATGTGTTTGCCAAGGTGGCGGCGGGGGTGTTTGCGGCCAATGGGGTGCAGGTACATATCTGGCCGACGCTGATGCCGGTGCCTACGGTTTCCTTTGCGACGCGCTATTTGGGCGCCTCTGCCGGTGTAATGGTTACAGCATCCCACAATCCCAGCAAATACAATGGCTATAAGGTCTACGGCCCGGACGGTTGCCAGATCACCACCGAAGCCGCTGCCGAGATTCTGTCTGAAATTGAGAAGCTGGACATCTTTGCAGACGTGAACACCGGCGACTTTGAGGCCGACATGGCAGATGGCAGTATTCGTTATATTTCAGATGACGTCTACACCGCTTTTGTGGATGAGGTTAAGCAGCAGTCGGTACTGTTTGGGGAAGAAGTAAGTAAGGATGTAGCAATTGTATATTCTCCGTTAAATGGTACTGGCCTGAAACCAGTCACGCGCACTTTGAAAGAGATGGGGTATACAAATATCACTGTAGTCAAAGAACAGGAACAACCGGACGGCCATTTTCCTACCTGCCCGTATCCTAACCCTGAGATAAAGGAAGCAATGTCTCTTGGCATGGAATATGCTAGAAAGTGCAATGCCGACCTGTTATTGGCTACTGATCCTGATTGTGACCGTGTGGGCATTGCTGTCAAAAATGAATCAGGGGAGTATGAACTGCTCACTGGAAATCAGGTAGGGCTGCTTCTTCTGGATTATATTTGCAGCCAGCGCGTCAAGCATGGCAAAATGCCTGACGATCCTGTCATGGTCAAAACCATTGTAACGATGGATATGGGCGAGCAGATTGCCAGTCATTATGGTCTGCGCACAGTCAATGTGCTGACGGGCTTCAAATTTATTGGCGAGCAGATTGGAAAACTGGAGCAGCAGGGAAAGGCGGACAGCTATGTGTTTGGGTTCGAGGAGAGCTATGGCTATTTGACCGGCTCCTATGTCCGCGATAAGGACGGCGTGGACGGCGCGTACATGATCTGCGAGATGTTTAGTTACTATAAAACCAATGGCGTCAGCCTGCTGGAAAAGCTGGAAGAACTGTACCGGACCTACGGCTACTGCATGAACACGCTGCACAGCTACGAGTTTGACGGCAGCGCGGGCTTTGCAAAGATGCAGGCAATTATGCAGACTTTTCGTGGCGGAATTACAGAGTTTGGAGGGAAAAAGGCTATAAAGCTGCTGGACTATGCAGAAGGACTGGATGGATTACCGAAGTCTGATGTGTTGAAATTTCTGCTGGAGGATAACTGTTCGATCGTAGTGCGTCCCTCCGGCACAGAACCGAAACTGAAAATATATGTCTCTGTCAGTGCAGAGAATAGAGAAGCCGCAGAGAAAATTGAGGTGGAGATTGTTAAGAGTGCGGGAAAGTGGTTTGATTAATTATCAAGGATTGTCAAACTACCTTTGAATAGGGGTATTTCAATTTTCTTAAGATGTAGATTGTAAGGAAGGCTGCGAGGAGTATGAATATGAAAAACAATACATAATATTGTATTTTTTTTAAATATATGCGTTACTTTCCCGTGTCGAATTTGTATATATTATAGAACCCATAAAGGGAAATCTATGCAAGTGAATAATATAAGTAACTGGAGTAAACCTATGAAGAAACGAAGAGTATACAAAACTGTATTCCGTATAGAAATCATGGATTCCTGAACCACTATAGCCGGATGATAGAACGTTTGGCGGATTTTGTAACAATACTTGCCCTTGAAACCAGTTGTGAAGCAAGCGCACGCATCATGCAGTCTATGAATGTTAAAATCAGTGGTGACACGGTAACCCGCATGCTTTTGAAAAGATATCATGCCCAATCATCCATATCATGTGGGAGTCATATTGGTGTGGATGATTTTGCTTTTAAGAAACGGCATACGTATGGAACTGTTATTGTTGATGAGGATTCCCATATGCCTGTTACTGTTTTGGAAGGACGGGATGGATCAGCCCTGAGAACATGGCTGTCCAGAAATAAACAGGTGACCACAGTGACTCGTGACCATGCGTCTGCCTATGCAAAAGCGGTGGAAGAAATCCTTCCCAATTGTATGCAGATAGCTGACCGTTTCCATTTATACCAGAATCTTCTGGAGGCGGTGAGGAATGTGGTAAACTCAACAGTGCCGGTAGATATAAAAATTTCAACAGATTATACTCCATCCCATACGGAAGCAATTCCTTTAGGTACTCCAGTAGAAAATGGTAAAAAAATGGCTGAGACTGTGGATAATTCAGTAGAATACAATTCTAAAAGTATACAACTATATTATGGTATCCGTGAATATGCAGTTGCTGGGTACAGCAAAAGAGAAATTGCAAAAATTATACATTGTGGACGCAATACAGTCACTAAGTATCTTAACGGTGGTCATGAATCCCTGTGCAGGAGAGATTTCAAAAGCGGTATGGATCAATTTTATGATTACATTGTAAAAGAGCTGACCGCAGGTGTAAGCAGAAAGGATGTCTACCGCCATTTACTCCTGAAAGGTTACAAAGGTAAGTAGACGGCTGCCTATGATTACATGAATAAAATAATAAAACGTGCTCATATTGATATAGCCATTTATAAAAGTTCCAGTGCGGAAGCAGTCCAAAAGCGGAAAGAACTGCAGAAATATGACCACGTTTTAAGGTCAGGAGTTTTCCGCTTTCTATGGATGAATGCCGACCTGAGTAAGACGCATTGCGCTTATATCATGGAGAAATACCCCAAAATCCGTCAATTAGATACATGTATCCGTGAATTCCGAAAGATATACAAACAGAGAAACATGGTATTGCTTTATCTGTTTATTGAAAAGTATAAACAGTCAGAATTAAAAGACTCATCCCGTTTTGCAGAAGGACTTGAGAAGGATATTGATGCGGTTGAAAATTCGGTTGCAAGTCCTCTTTCCAACGGATTTGTAGAAGGGACAAACAACAAAGTAAAAATGGTAAAACGCACAATGTATGGTCGATGCAGCCGCCAATTATTAGAGGCCAAACTTATGTATCGTCCAGATATATAAATACCCAAATATGCGGAAGAACCCCGCCGCATCGTAATAATCCCCGTGAAAGGTGGTCAATTTGACCGTGAGTGATGGTCAGTTTATCTGTAATATACAACTGGAGTCAGGTTGATGATGAAGCTGTGGGAAGATTAAAATAAATTCCCTCTGTTTGGAATAGCACTATATAGTTTGTTCCAACAGAGGGGATTTTTTATGCCTTCCTTGCCGTTACATATTTCTGATTCCGGCTGTTAGGCTTATCAGGAATAGTCATGACCAGTTTCCCGGAATCTAAAAGAGGAATAAGATATTTTTTTGTAAAATATGTGAGGTTCTTATATCCTAAATAAGAACAAAGCTCCTTTTTACTGTGGGCTATTTGGCAAAAATCAAGAATTTTTGTATCAATATCTTGGTCAGTGACTAAGTTGACTTGGTTACTTGTGACTAAGTCCTGAGGTGTTGGTCCCACAGTAGCGGTCGCCACGTCAGTCAGTGGGATTGTGATGCGGAACACATCTCCTTCTACAAACTGTGGCTCTCCGCCGGAATACATCTTAGTATATTTATAAGTATTTCGCATACCAGACCCCAGTTCATCGGCAAGCCCTATCTCTCGGAATACTTTTGAGATCGGTGGATTCTTCTGGAATGGATCGAATGTTGCAAGGTTTAAAATGCCATATCCATGCGAGAGGTTGGCGTTTTCGGTATATAGTTTATCCTTTTCAATAACCATTTTGGCAACATAACCGCTTGAAAAGTCTCGATGCATAAGGAGATTCGAAACAATTTCACGGAGGATATGATCTCGTGCGCTGACGCTCTGCATCCCTTCCAAATGGAAGGTATCGTTCAGATGTTTCTCACCAAATGTAATCAGGCGGTCATAACTTTCCAGAAGATTTGTAATAACAACATCCCGGTCATCGTATCGGTCCAGATTCTGGACGCGAAAGATCGCGTCTGTTTTGTGCTGTGGAAGGACCGACATGATGGTGCTATCTTTTCCGAACAAGAGAATGGCGGCAATCGTAATTCCTTCCTGTTGGGTAAATTCATCTGTCAGAATCAATCCTGCGCTGCGCAGAAGTTCTTCATCCGACATGGAACGCCACGGATGGTTTTCACCGCGGACACGGGTCATTTTTTTGGCCCGTTCAATCAGGTCGGGACGGAGAGCGTCCATACTGAAACGGGTGACCTTATTTACAAAATAGGAGCCGCTTTTACGGGCGTAAAGTCGATATACTTCATTCGAGTGGTTGGTAATATCAATATCCGCCTCATGGTTCCGGTCGAAGATGCGGCCATTGCAGCGGCATACACTGGAGCAGGCCGGCACGCGGATATATAGGATAATCTTTCCATCGTACTCATATTCAATCGGTGTGAGATAAAGGGGAGGATACATCTTATTTTCATTATTGACCGACGTAACAAAGTTTTTCTTCATTGCATCAACACAGTCTGGCTGGATACCGAGAATTGTCCCATTATCCTTGATTCCGAGAAAAATGTGGCCGCCATTCCTGTTAGAGAAAGCGCAGATTGTATCATATACATCTTTGGTTATATCTGTAGTGGATTTTTTGAACTCAACTTCTGTATTTTCGCCATTTTGAATCAGTTTGAAAAGTTCCTGAGGCAACTGTGCATAATTCATTCCATTCACTTCCAATCTGAGGGCATTGTACGGGCATGAATTCCTGACCCTCTTTTATATATTAACCGTTGAAAGGAAGAATATCAAGCTGGTAAAGAAGAATTTTTCTCTCGTCGGTGGATGCTTATTTTTTATGTTGGCTGGACAGCAGAGGACTTTTCATATTAAATCCATGTCTCGGAATAGACTGCAGTCTATTTCTATGATTGCATCGATCAGATCAATACGCTCCGTCCATCGGAAATCTTATTTTCGGCATAGAAGATGACTTCCTGCTCAACAGTATCTAATTTTTTGACAATATCTGTGTTAGTTGCATAGTAAGCGCTTAATTCTTGGGTACAATAAACAGTACAGTGGAGAATTTGAAACCATCACAGATTGCGAAAAAAAGGAGAACGCAGATTTAGAAAATAAACTTGGTTAAAAACAGTGGATGTGGTAAATATAAGCCACCTGTGGGTATCATATTAATGTGACGGGAATGTGGCTTGAATTTCTACAGTCTTGTTTGCGAATTTTCGGTTAGTAAGTGCCTTCGCTTCTGTGGAAAATGAGGCGGTTTGCTCAGATGAGAGTTTATTTGGATAATTGTTGTTTTAACTGACCGTATGAGATGAGAAAAAATGCCATAACAGAATTTACAGACCGCAGACTGTTAAAGTACCGAACAGATAAGCTGAAGATGATGAATCCGTTAGACTTTATCAGGGAATTGGAGGTGTAATGTATGGGTTCGAATACAATAGCGATTATGAATAAGGGAATAAATTGTCTATTGGAAAAACTTGGCGTTGCAGAAGCGGAACAGTTTATTTCTATCATAATAAGGGAGAAATTTGATTATACAAAATGGCAGCAAAAACATTTTGATGAGATGACTCCAGAACAGATAGACGATGAAGCCCCCAGTGAATCAGATATATAGTGTAAAGCTGAATATCTGAGCCACGGGGTATTTTTATACACATGGGTTAGCTTTGACTAATATCATTTATCGGTGCAGACTTGGTGTTGTCCGGCATTTTATCTGGCACCAAACCATACCACATTCAGTCAAATTAAAAAGAGGAGCAGCATTAATTAATCTGATGGAGATTTCATTGAATTGCTCTATGCCGTGACTTTTGTGACTGATTAAAGCTGGTTTGCTTCCAGCACTAAAACTGGGAGACTTAAAGTAAGGAAGAAAACTCTATGCAAATCCCTTCAGGAATATGAGGAATGCGATTTTTGCGTTAATAATAGATATTTTATACGGAGTGTATTATAATTTACCTATAAACAGAGAAATCATGTAAGGAATAAGGATATGACAGATTTTATAAATTATATATGGAAAGATATCCTGAAAAGGGGAAAAATATGAATGAACAATTAGGCGGTTATATCAGCAGTATTGTAGCTGGTCTTATAACCAATGGGATACAGGGTATATTTGATTATATTACAGAAGAGACATTACAGGATCGTGTGATAAATGTAATTGAAACTGTACAAAAATTATATGAGAAAGAATACCAATGCAAGGATGACAGTTTGTTTATCTGGCAAAAAAATATTGAATATTATACCTTGTGGCTGGCACAGGGGTTTCTTCCAAGAGAGAACGCATTTCCTCCGATCTTGCACGGCAGGGATGAAGGCAGGAAGCTTACCATGGAAGAAGTTGATTTCATTTATTGCAAGATGGACCATCTGGTAAAAGAAGATGCGGAATTACGGAGCCTTCATGCCTCCATTGTGTGTGATGAGATATACCGGATGCTGTCAGGAAAAGACTGCACAGGGAAAAATCAGGACTATTATGGGTATGTCAAGAGTTTTGGCAGCGTGCTTTTTTTGCATAAATCAGAAAATAAAAGGGCTATCACCTTGAAAGATACTTATGTTAAGCCAGACTATGATATAGCGGCACGCAGTGCCATAAAAGCAGAGGATGACCCGGGTGATATTGAAGAATTCCTGGTTGGGTTTTCTGCGGATAGAAAGAATCGGGTCATGATTATTGAGGGAGATGCCGGTGTGGGAAAAAGCAGTTTGCTTTCTTATCTTGCGTTCCGCAATGAAAGAGCCCGGCAGGAGACTGGCAGTGGGATATTCGGCACATCGAAAATGCTGTGTGTGCGTTTACGGAATCTGACAATGAATCAGGGATTTATTGATGCACCGGTTAAGAATATCGTTGAAGAATTAGGATTCCGGTCCTGTGAAGAACTTGCAGATTCCATAGGAGAGGCCGTCCTCTTGTTGGATGGGTTTGATGAAATATGTATGATAGACGGCATGACAGATTTTGCGGAGCAGATTCTGGGAGAAATCATCAGAGGCTTTTCAGAACAGCATATTATCATAACCACAAGGCCTAAATTTTTAAGTGTTTCGAAATTGAAAGAAGAAGGAATTGGCACGGGGATCGCTTATATCCTGTTAAAACATTTTGATACATTTAAAAGAGCAGAATGGATTAAACAGTATCGAGAGGTATGTGACAGGGAAGAGAATCCGCGGCTTGAAAGAATCCTTATGATTGACGAGGATGCTTCCAATGGGATTTGTGATACTCCGTTGGCTCTGTATATGCTTGCGGCAGGGAAAATCACAGATGAAGCCTGGGAAAATCCATGGCTTTTATACCATCAGATTTTCCGTATGGAACTGAGTAATACGGAATATAACAAACTGTTTTCCGGCGAATCCTACACACATTCGATCAGCCGCTATAAGGATATTCTGTATCAGGTCAGTGCTGAGATTGCATATAAAATGTATGTATCTGGGAATAAGCAGCTTTATGTAACACAGAGTGATATTGAAGAAGTGATCCGTAAATTGCATCTGGAATCAAGGCAGACCGGTCAGATTGTCAGGCGGTGTTATGCACTTTGCAATTACTGGAAAAATGACGGAGAACGGGGTGTGGCTGAATTTTACCATAATAATATAAGGGACTTTTTTCTATGCGAAAAGATATTTTACGAGCTTGAAAAGATTTATCAGTCCTTTGAGCCGGCCTGTATGACAGATAACGAGAAATGTAATAAAACCATTGAACAGTTTATTAATTGTTTCAGCCAGTTGTTTGCCTGTTCAGATTTGAATGATAAAGTATCCGAATTTATCTATTATAGATCGTTGTATAAAATGGTGTCCCATGAAGAAGAGGAGTTTATACAACAGGAATTGAAATATCAGTTCCTGGGCTGTTTTTTTGAAAAAATGTTCGTTAATGGTGCAATCCATGATTACCACTATGATGGAAAACGAAATCTGTATCAGGAGAATGTAAATGTATTGAAATGCGTTGTGCAGATATACAGGCATATTTATGAGCCCTATGTTGTAAGAGGGAAAAAGCGGCTGGAATGGTTTTTTAATGCCGGGTCTGAGATGAATGATATGGAAAGTCTGCCATTTTTGTTTAAACCTGTTTTTATTAGAACGCCGGTAACAATAGCGTCTGATTACTGTATTCCGGTTGCGGGATATGCGAATTTTAATCTATATGATATGAAAAAGGCAGATTTACGGTATGGGATGTTTAACCATTCGAAATTCCTGAGCTGCAATTTTTCAGATACGGTGCTTGTAAGCACAGATTTTTCAAATGCCAGATTAACAAACTGTAATTTTGAGAATGCAGATTTCAGGTTTTCCAGCCTGGCCGGAGCGAATATTACAGGATGCAGGTTTGATAATTGTAGTCTTGCAGGGACAACTCTTCCGGATGGATTTTGTTCTGATGTGCAGGAAGAACAGATGGAGCATATAAAGCAATTACTGCAAAAAGCGGATTGAGGTAATCCATAATTTCTCTGGAATCATTAATAGCATTTTGGTAGGACATTATATAAGGTGGACTTTATGAGCGAATTTAATTTCCAAACGGTATTTCAGATTTTGCATGAGCCTTTGGCGGGTAACACCAGTATAAAAAAAGAGGAACTATACAGAGATATTTTTCAGGGAGTATATCAGATAGCAGGCCGACGGTGTGAAGATGACGAAGACACGGCACCTTTCCGTAAATTTACCAGCGGCAGCCTGCCGATTCAAAAGTATGTGGCAAAAAAGCTTCAATCGATAGCTTATTGTATGGACGATCCGGTTTTGCGTGAAATGTATGCTGATCTGCTGGCTACAGCTATGAATTCGGAAACGGTCGGGAATGTGCATCCGACATATGTTGAGATTATCCGCCAGATGTCGCCTTATGATGCGCTGGTATTTCGCGAGCTTTGTAAGCAAGTGGTTATTCCGTGCATGGATGTGGTATACAAAAATAAGAAAACAGGACAGTCATATCCGATTAGTGAATATGTCGTGTTTACCGATTTAGAGACCCATCCGCTTGTGCAGACACAGATTTCTCTTGAAAATTTGAAAAGACTCTGTATTATTGACGTAGTTAAAAATAAAAAATATGCAGCTGAAGAACGATATACCGAATTAAAGTCTGCGATACGCAATACGGTAAATGAATTTGTAGAAATGAACAAAGAAATATTGAAGAAGAATGAATATACGGTGGAGTACCAGGAATACGTAATAATGATACGGGGGTTTGGACAATTCTTTGCCAGAGCATGTCTGGGAACGGATTTTTCTGATATAATGTGATGTTTGTCCGATACATTAAAAAAGCTCCTGCTTACGCAGGATGTATTTGCAACTACCAATTATGACCGGTTATTGGAGTGCGCCACCGGATTGTCTACGCTTTCTTATGAAGAACCAGATAAAGTTTTCTGTATGCTTGACAAAAAGAGTGAGGCTGTTCTTCATATTCATGGGGTATATGATTCAATTCACGGGGTTGATAATGTATATACAGAACCACACCCGGTCCAGTGATCCGCATTTTTCACAATCTGGCAGAGCAGCCATGCGCGGCTTTTCCCTTTGACAGCGCAGTGGTGTCACAGCGAAAAAAGTCATAGAGAGTGGCTTGCTATTCACCTGTCAGTGAGGTAAAATAAAGCTGGAATGGTGCAGTAAGGCCCGCACTAGTCGGGAAAGGAGGATGAGTCATATGCAGAAAAAGAAGCTGCCTGTTGGCATTGATGATTTTGGGAAACTTCGCAGGGAAGATTTCTATTATATAGATAAAACCGGACTCATCCGCGATCTGCTGAACAATTGGGGTGAGGTCAACCTGTTCACCCGTCCGCGACGTTTCGGAAAGACGCTGAACATGAGTATGCTGAAATGCTTTTTCGAGATAGGGACGGACAAGACACTGTTTGATGGCCTGGCAATCTCACAGGAGGCGGCGCTGTGTGAAGAATATATGGGAAAATACCCGGTTATATTCATATCTTTAAAAGGCGTGGATGGATTAACATATGAACTTGCAATAGAACGGTTTAAAACCATTATTCAGGAAGAAACTATAAGGCTTCATAGCCTATTGCAGGAAGATCTTTTATCATCTTTTGATAGAAAAAAACTGAGTCAAATAGAAAACCGGGAGGTGCCTGAAAAAGAAATTCCGGATAGCCTAAAGTTTCTTTCCAGAATACTATATACTTGCTTTGGTAAAAAAGCGATTCTTCTGATTGATGAATATGACGTTCCGCTGGATAAGGCATTCCAGCACGGCTATTACAACGAGATGGTGTTGTTGATTCGTGGATTGTTCGGACAGGTGTTGAAAACCAATGAATTTTTACAATTTGCCGTCCTGACGGGATGCCTGCGTGTTTCTAAAGAGAGTATTTTCACTGGGTTGAATAATTTTGATGTCAATTCGATCGTTGATGTGGAGCATGATGAGCAGTTTGGGTTTACGGATTCAGAAGTGCAGAGACTTTTGGAAGATTATGGATTGAACGAAAGAGCTGGCATTGTGAAAGAGTGGTATGATGGATACCGTTTTGGCAACGCAAACATTTACTGCCCCTGGGATGTGATCAAGTATACGAAAAAGCTGTTGGCAGACCCTTACGCAGAACCGGAAGCTTTTTGGATCAACACCAGTGGGAATGATCTGGTGAAACGGTTTATCGATAAGGCAGATAAAACCACGCAGAATGAGATCGAACGCCTGATTGCGGGAGAGGCAATCGAAAAAGCGATTCGTTTGGATCTGACTTATAATGAACTGGATGCCAGCATTGCAAATTTGTGGAGCGTCCTCTTTACCACAGGCTATCTGACGCAGACAGGCAGGGCGGTAAACGGCGTTTATAAACTGGTCATCCCCAATCGAGAGGTACGGGAAGTTTTTATATTGCAGATACAGGAGTGGTTCAAAGAAACGACCCTTGCAGATTCTGCGAGAATCAATCGTTTTTGCGCAGCTTTTCCCGCTGGAGACGTATCGACTATTCAGGATATGCTGCATGACTATCTGTGGGATTCCATCAGTGTGCGGGACACAGCAGTGCGGACGAGCATGAAGGAGAACTTTTATCATGGCATGGTACTGGGACTGCTGCGGAGTCAGGGGAACTGGCTGATCCAGTCCAACGCAGAGACCGGGGAAGGATACAGCGATATATCTGTAAGTACACCTGCGCGCACAGGAATTGTGATCGAACTGAAGTATGCAAATGATGGGGATATGGAAGCGGCCTGCGCGGAGGCTCTGAAGCAAATTGAGGAAAAGAAATACGCTGTGGGTTTGCAGCGCCAGGGGATGAAGACAATCATCCGGTATGGGATAGCGTTCTGGGAGAAAGAATGTATGGTAGTTATGGAGTAATTCTGGAGACTGCAAAATTGTGGTTTCCGGAAAAAGCGTCTATTGTGAAATAAGTAAGAGCACATCCTCTGTGGTGATTACCGGAGTTTTTGGTAATAGTCACAGGGGATGTGCGTTTAAGGCTCTATCCCGGTCTGTGACATGCGACCGAGCGGATGCGAGGCGAAAGGCAGGTGCTTATTGAGAACTTTGGAGCCGGAGAGGCGCAGAATTCGCAACAAGTACCGGAGGGATTTGCCTGGGGGTTTTCATTAAAATTTGGTATTAACCAATAGCGCTATTTATGGTAAAATATACTAAAAGCTTTTGTGTTAACAATTTTTATAGTGGGGTTTAGAATCGGATTATTAACAGAAAGGAGAAAGGATAACCTGGAGACAGGTATCTGTAACAAAAAGATGGGTGTAGTAAGGACAAATATTGGAAATGTGGAAGTACTTATTGAGACAGTTGAAACAGAGATGCAAGAAGCATTCCCTGGAATGACGGATACGGCTGATAGGAATACAGTTAGCGATAAAATATATGATGCATTTGAGAGCGCAAAGGATGTCATTCAGGGAATAGTACGGGAATTTTCAGGAATTAATGCTCTGGGAGTTAATTCTCCAGATGAGACAAAGATATCATTCAGTATGTCGTTGGCAGCAGAAGGGAATCTTTGGCTGATCAAGAGTGGCAGCAATATGACTTTGAATGTTGAGATGACATGGAAGCAGAGCGAGAGATGAATGATTTTGATTTACCAAAGAAATCAACGATGTTGGAAAAATCTGTCTGTCGAGTAGCCTACAAAGTAGGAGATAAGCAATCAACAGAGACCGGCTGGCTTTGCTCTGAGGACGGTTGGATCATCACGGCAGGGCATATATTTGTGGAAGATGGAGAAAGATATTCACGTGAGGAAGGCGTCATACAGGGTGCTGTCCTGGTGAAATTTCCAGATCTGGATGAGATGCCGGTACAGGTGCTTTATGCAGAAAAAAGAAACCAGGAGGGAATTGATTTCGCTGTGCTAAGTTTAACCCGGCGTCCCTCTGGAATGATACCTTTTTGCGTGAATCTGGATGGCAGAAACCAAACAGGAGAGATTCGGATCATTGGAATGGGAAAAATTCTTCAGGGCTTTCTCGCGCCGGTCAGAGGCTACATTGAAGGCAGTTTGGTGGATGTTGAGTGTGGTGCAGACAGTTTTTTGCATATTAGCGCGGAGAATGCAGTGCAGCCCGGTTATAGTGGCGCACCTGTTTTTTCGGTGGAAGATAATGCGGTCATTGCAATTCAGGTTATGGCGAGTAAATCTGGTCAAGAACCGAATGCTTATACACCTGTGGCTGAGCGGAAAACCGTAAATGCTGTAATGCTCCGGCGGATGATAGAAAGATATCCTGAATTGGAACAACATCTGATCGCCCTGAAAAGACCGTTTTCTGGATTTGATATCTTAACAGCAATCAGGAACCATCGAGGAGGCAAAAGGATATCTGGTCAGCATTTCAGTGAAGAAACCATTGATGAAACAATTCTTCCGATGATTCAGGAGCAGGAGCTGCGACACGACAAAATAAAGGATCTTAGCCAACCTGTATTGGATGCGATCCACAAAGCTCATGATAAAAACTGTTTCGTTCTTGGCGAGGAGGGAGGCAGTGGAAAAACGATGACGCTTCTGAAACTTTTCTCCTATTCATTAAAATTAAATACGGTTAGGAAGATTCCATTGTATATTGAACTGCGCAATCTTCCGATACGGACAGAGCGATACAATGTATATGATGACCCGGGAATGTTGTTTGCAGATTATCTGGCTTCAGAATTGTACGGTAGTTATTTAAGCAAAGGAAGGATTGCTGCAGACAGAGATGATATGCGGGAAAAGTTCCGTGAAGAGCTTGAGGAACCCTCCTTCAGGGGAACTAAGTATTTATTACTTTTGGATGGTTTGAATGAGGTTTCTCTTGCCAGACGACCTGAGGTTTGTGAAGAGATTTTATTTTGGGCGCGGAATCCTCATACTCAGGTCATTGTTACAAGCCGCTATAAGGAAGATATGCTTGTCAAAGGGAGCGCGAAGAAGTCGGATTTTAGCAGCTTCGAGGATTTTTTTATTGAGGACAGACAACTATGGGATGTCAATGATTCACAGGAACAATTTCTTCTCTTAACAATTCAGAAACTGAAAAAACAGGTTGTGTCGGATTATCTGAGTAACAACGGAATCGGGGAAAAAATTATCGGGGAGGTGATGAACAATCAGGAATTGCTGGATATTTTAAGGATTCCCATGTACCTTACTATTTTTGCCAGACTGTATAACATAAAAGCCCAGGCACGTAAAATCAGTTCTGGCGGCAGACTAATGGATGTCTGTACAAGGGGAGAATTATTGTATGAATTTTTTGGAGAAAAAGAGGCTCAGATTACGAGAACAGTGGATGTACAAAAAGATAAGCTGGAAAAGAAAGACAACATAGAAAATAGAAAAAAGATATTCATGTTTGAAAAGATTATTCCGTATGTGGCTTTTCATATGGCGGCTGTGCAAAGCTATAGTATATCAGAGGATGATTTGTTAGAGTTGCTTGATAATCTGCTAACAGAAGAAGATTCCGTCATGAAAAAAAGAGCATCTTTTATCAAATCGTACAGGACAATATATGAACTGTATTATGACCGCAGCAATCTTAGCGGAAGAGGTGAGGTGGACACCAGATATAGCGCTTCGGAAGAGATTATCAGGTTCATTGTGGAAGAACTGCATATTATGAAGAAGATCCATGTAATCAGAGAATGCAAAATGTCGGACATGGGTATAAAAGATATAAATGTGATCATGTATGAGTTCCTGCATGAGAATCTTCGTGATTATTTTGCCGCAAGACAGCTTCAGGAAGACGTAAGTTGCTTTATCTATTTGAACGTGAGTGAAGGACTTTCGCTGGCACAGCGAAATATACCTCATACGGTTCTGGAGTTTTTTGGCGATATCTGCCATGAACATGAGTCAAAGCCTGTCTGTGATAACAAGAGCAGACAATGGGTAATCAGGCATACATCGTTTATCAAAAATGCTTTGGGCTTGCTGCGCGGAAGACATGACGAGGATGCCAGAGTTATGGTTTCAAATATTATCTCAGTCATGCAGTACTCAAGAAAAAATGATCTGTCAGGTTTGGATTTGCAGGACATTGATTTTACGGAAACGTGGCTGGGTGGTATTCGATTCAGCCGGTTTTATGGTAATACATATTTATCTTCGATTTTTGATAGAGCAACAATCCATTCATTTAATCTGCTGAGGAATGGACATGATACAGTGGTTACCTGTGTAAGAAGGGATAGACGCAATCGGGACATCATCTATAGTGCAGATATGTCTGGCCGTGTAATACGCTGGGATTGTGAAAGAAAAAGGGGCAGTGATATATGTCAGCTTGATGAAAATATAAGAGATATGCTGGTATCTTCTGAGAGCGAAAATATAATTTATATTGCTTCGGAGCATTCCATATACCGACTTGCACTGTCTGATCTGACAATCAGCAAAGTCTATGAGACAAAGGCGTTCCTATGGAATCTCAGACTATCGGAATCCGGAATTTCTTTTAAAACAGATATGAATCCGTCGGTGTGGATTCGGCTGATCATTGATGAAGATGGAAGACTTTGCCAGGTAATTGGGGATGAGTATTCCATGCCTTTTTGGCTGGTTTCCCATTCTTGCGAGAGCAGAGACGGTACATGGCTGATTGCAGGAGGAAGTAGTAAAAATCATCGTGTTCAGGTATTTCACAGAGAAAAAAATGAGGATTGGAATAGGATTCCTGTGCAGACAGTTCCGTTCCATTACGGAAACCGCATGAGATGGATGGAAATGTCTGTGGACGAGACGAGGATCTTGTTTTGCGTACAAAATTATTTGTATGAATATTCATTAACAGGAGGAATGCTGGATAGTGAAATTTTTCGTTTGTATTCGGTGTCGGAGATTGCCTTTGCCTCTTACTGGTATAATGATGATGGAAGCTTGGACGGAATTTTATATTCTTGCGGTTCAGAGATTATACTTCTGGACAGAAACTACAAAATCAGTATGCGCCTGAACAGCGGAAATGGAGTTTGTCATTATGCAAGTCCGTTTCTGATTGATCATGACTACAGATTTTCCAGGCAGAGTGGATTGCAGAGAGGAGTACAAGAAAAATATCATCTTTATATGGATGGTGAAATTCAGGAATTTGATGCGGATACAAATATCTGCAACAGAATCTATGATATTAAAAAAAGAAGTAAACTTGGGTATTGTTTGAATGATCATAAGGTAAGGCTGTTCCAGACAAATCTGTACAGCGTGAATCTTCAGAGCGCTCAGATTGAAGATACATCGTCGGAGAATATTCAGTTTATTGATTATGCAGAGATGAGGGATTCTGTCGGGTTCAGGATTCAGCGCCTTGGGCAGCAGATTATCGTGTACGATCGATATACCGAAGAGCAGGAGTCATTTAGGGCATATCGGGGATTACTTATTCAGGGATGCTCAATGAAAGATATAAAAGGAGATATGCAGGAACCGGAGAATCAAGAAATATTGAGGCGTTATGGAGCTATTTTGAAGGAGCATTGATATTATGAATCTGATAGAAGTTTACATAGATACATATTTGAATAAGGGTAATGCATATCAGTATGGTGAAATTTTATTTGACTGCGGCCTGAAAATTAAGGGCATCCACTTCCATTCTCAGAAAAATATTGTTCACGTAAATTATCCGGCTGTTAGGGACGGAAAGCGGATTTTCCATCCATCTTTTCAGCTCAAGGACAGTTATGCAGACAGAGCAATAAAAGGAATTTTGGAATATGCCTGGAATCGGATGAAAAATGATGGAAAAAATAGTATATATGGATGCCGGAAAGCACATTGCTGCAAAGAATTGGTAGAAATTTCAAAGGATGACTTCGAATGGCTTGACGAAAAAAAGAAATGTGAATACTCATTTTCTGGTATGGGGAAATCAGCAGTTAGAGTGGAGTTGATTGATGATAGAAGGAGTATAGGCGCACTCAGATGTGCGTATGCCAGAGTGTATTTTGACGAGAGTTTTGTTATCAGTAATTTAAAGGTTTTTGATGACGGTGAAGGCATTGGTAAAGTTCAATTTCCACATCATATGCAGGAAGAAGCAGTTACTTTTATGGGGGAAGGAGATAGGAGTTGGATAGAAAGCTGCATTATAGAGCGGTTTCAAGATAGAGCAGAACGGACTGGCAATGTGATTAAGACAGAAAATTCTACGAATGAGGAGCAGCTGTTTAAAATTCTCTGGAGTGCTTCTGACAATGGATATATTCTGCAATCCAAGATCCGGGGAATTTTGGAACAGAATAGGATTGACTGGGAAAATATTTATCATGTGAAGAGAATTTCGGAACTTGTAAAAAAGATGAGTTTTATGTCGTTAAGAAGGCTGGAAACGTCACCAGAGCATTATGTAGACTGGGTAGTAATTACTTATGAAAAGGATCCGGAACCTGTAGTTGTGGAAAGCGAGAATACTCAGATTCTGCCTGATGATGTTAAAGAAAAGTTGCATAATGTACTGGCTGACGAGTATATGAGAAATGGTAAAATTATACTTTCTAGTGTAATTCCATATTTGTCGGAAGAGCATCCGGAAATTTTGGAAAAGTTCCCAAAGGTAAAGCTGAAAAGGATTCTTCAAAGCTGTAATTTTATTAGATTTGAAGGAGGTCCAATGCCACCGATCTATATACATATACAGGATGAAAATGTAGATTTGACCAGGCAGGAGGACAGCAGTGTTACGTGTATAGCACATGAAGATGTACAATTTGATGTCGTTTCTCAGAAACATCCTGATTTGACGGAACAGGTTAGAATGTCAACACAGAAAATAGAAGAATATGATCAGTTGGCAAAAAAGAATCCGTTTAAGTTTGTTCCAAATACAAAGCTGATACAGGAGCAGAATATCCCAGATTCAAAGTTGCCTAAAATTACGGCTGATGAGGCCATGAGGAGATTCCTGAGAATGGCGAGTCTTGAACAGCTTGACTTCATGGATTTGGAGATTGTATATTGGGTATCTAAATTGCAATATTCGAAATCCTCATTTTTGTATGATCTGATTGTCGGTGGCCTTATAGAGGTTCCGGCTGGAAAGAGAATTAACAAGGATAAGCTGAGCACCAGGCTGATGCGTTTGTATAAAGTTAATCTTGTTGGATTTTATAAACTTTGCTCAGTCGATGAAAATGGAAATATTGTCAGCAAATCTGCACATCGTATATTGATGGTTACTGCATATGGACGTACACAACTTAGAGTGATTGGGCGGCAGAGCGATTTTGATTTCTTTATGGCGTTGGATAATATTGAAAAAATACTTAAAAAATTGTCAGTTAACCAGTGGTTTACAAAATTTATGACAATATTCAAAAATGTATCTTATTATCTTGACGTTATTGTGATAGCGAAAATCGCGGAGGCGAATGCTGCCAGAATCCCGCTGGTTATAGTCAAGGATGGCATACCTGTTTTTATAAATGCCTGTAAACGGGGAAGTCTTTTTGAACAGGACATTCGTTCAGGGGATTTTGCTTTTTGGATAAAACGGGTAAGTAATCTTATGGAAAATTACAATGAATTGTATATTGGAGAGCATCAGGTCAGCTTTATAAAAAAACCTAAATTGATTTTTATTTGTGAAGATTCAGAACATTGTATGGAAATTTACGGTCAGATTGTCGAAGCAGTGTCAAAGATTAAGAGCAGAACGGTTCTTGACAATTTATGGTTTGCTGAAGATATTAACATTTATAATGATTTCCTGCATGCCCACTATAGTTTTGATCGCGGAGAAAGACGGATTTGCGAGAATATAGATGAATTCCTCGGTGTAGAAATCGGGAGTAAATTAGTAGAAAATGCTGATTTTACAAATGAACAGAGTCCAGAAGAAGATATGCGAATCTTAAAAGAACTAGAGCGTGAAGAAAACCTGATGATATTGCCTTTTGAAGATTCGCAGACTTGGTAGTCTGAGTTTGTTTATTTGTTGCTGGTAAAATGCGTATATAAATATAGATTTAAGAATCAATAAAAGGAGCTATATAGCATGAATTTATATACGTTATTGCATTATTGTAAGCTATTTAGTGGTTGAGTAGTCAATCAATGTCATGTAATGTCCATGCGCGGCTTTTCCCTTTGACAGCGCAGTGGTGTCATAGCGAAAAAAGTCATAGAGAGTGGCTTGCTATTCACCTGTCAGTGAGGTAAAATAAAGCTGGAATGGTGCAGTAAGGCCCGCACTAGTCGGGAAAGGAGGATGAGTCATATGCAGAAAAAGAAGCTGCCTGTTGGCATTGATGATTTTGGGAAACTTCGCAGGGAAGATTTCTATTATATAGATAAAACCGGACTCATCCGCGATCTGCTGAACAATTGGGGTGAGGTCAACCTGTTCACCCGTCCGCGACGTTTCGGAAAGACGCTGAACATGAGTATGCTGAAATGCTTTTTCGAGATAGGGACGGACAAGACACTGTTTGATGGCCTGGCAATCTCACAGGAGGCGGCGCTGTGTGAAGAATATATGGGAAAATACCCGGTTATATTCATATCTTTAAAAGGCGTGGATGGATTAACATATGAACTTGCAATAGAACGGTTTAAAACCATTATTCAGGAAGAAACTATAAGGCTTCATAGCCTATTGCAGGAAGATCTTTTATCATCTTTTGATAGAAAAAAACTGAGTCAAATAGAAAACCGGGAGGTGCCTGAAAAAGAAATTCCGGATAGCCTAAAGTTTCTTTCCAGAATACTATATACTTGCTTTGGTAAAAAAGCGATTCTTCTGATTGATGAATATGACGTTCCGCTGGATAAGGCATTCCAGCACGGCTATTACAACGAGATGGTGTTGTTGATTCGTGGATTGTTCGGACAGGTGTTGAAAACCAATGAATTTTTACAATTTGCCGTCCTGACGGGATGCCTGCGTGTTTCTAAAGAGAGTATTTTCACTGGGTTGAATAATTTTGATGTCAATTCGATCGTTGATGTGGAGCATGATGAGCAGTTTGGGTTTACGGATTCAGAAGTGCAGAGACTTTTGGAAGATTATGGATTGAACGAAAGAGCTGGCATTGTGAAAGAGTGGTATGATGGATACCGTTTTGGCAACGCAAACATTTACTGCCCCTGGGATGTGATCAAGTATACGAAAAAGCTGTTGGCAGACCCTTACGCAGAACCGGAAGCTTTTTGGATCAACACCAGTGGGAATGATCTGGTGAAACGGTTTATCGATAAGGCAGATAAAACCACGCAGAATGAGATCGAACGCCTGATTGCGGGAGAGGCAATCGAAAAAGCGATTCGTTTGGATCTGACTTATAATGAACTGGATGCCAGCATTGCAAATTTGTGGAGCGTCCTCTTTACCACAGGCTATCTGACGCAGACAGGCAGGGCGGTAAACGGCGTTTATAAACTGGTCATCCCCAATCGAGAGGTACGGGAAGTTTTTATATTGCAGATACAGGAGTGGTTCAAAGAAACGACCCTTGCAGATTCTGCGAGAATCAATCGTTTTTGCGCAGCTTTTCCCGCTGGAGACGTATCGACTATTCAGGATATGCTGCATGACTATCTGTGGGATTCCATCAGTGTGCGGGACACAGCAGTGCGGACGAGCATGAAGGAGAACTTTTATCATGGCATGGTACTGGGACTGCTGCGGAGTCAGGGGAACTGGCTGATCCAGTCCAACGCAGAGACCGGGGAAGGATACAGCGATATATCTGTAAGTACACCTGCGCGCACAGGAATTGTGATCGAACTGAAGTATGCAAATGATGGGGATATGGAAGCGGCCTGCGCGGAGGCTCTGAAGCAAATTGAGGAAAAGAAATATGCTGTGGGTTTGCAGCGCCAGGGGATGAAGACAATCATCCGGTATGGTATAGCGTTCTGGGAGAAAGAATGTATGGTAGTTATGGAGTAATTCCGGAGACTGCAGGGAAGCAGATAATCATCCCTCAGGCATACTGGTGGATCAGGGAAGAAATTCCGGCATATCTGGAGATGGTACTGCGCTATATGCCGGACTACAAAAATGAGCCAAAAGGTATAGAAGAACTGATGCCATGGTTTGAAATGATACAGCAGAGGTGCCGAATCAAAGCGAAAAGTTGTAGTTGGAGCAGTTTGTTTTAGCCATAGCGAAATATCTTATCAGGTGGACATGCTTGCATGTCCATTTGATTCTGCGCGGCTGGGAAAAGAGCGTGAAATTTTTCTTAAGCTGCAGTATAGCATTCCGGGATTGTTAAGAACGTTTCTGTATGGAGAGATTTCCAGTTTGTGTGAAGAGAGAGGAGAAGGGGGATCTGTGGTTATGGAAGAAGAGCAACGGAGAATGATACGGTAGTGGTGCGGGGGCATCTCACCTATGTGGGAAACACTTCGATGGAGGTGCGGGTGGACACTTATCGGGAAGCGCTGGATGGGACAAGAACGATGATTAATCGGGCATATGTTGTGATGGTGGCGCTGGATGAGGAAGGAAAAACAGGGAACTTTTGCAGTATTTTTATACCATATAATGTAGGCATGGAAAAAATAAATTTGTTACAATAATAAAAATATTACAAAAGAAGGACAAGCAAATGAGCACACGTGATAAGAAGATTTCTGATATGATGTTTGTCTGTTCTGAGGACATTATAGAGCTTGTGAAAAGGCGAAAGATAGACGCTGTAGTGAATGCTGCGAATCCTACTTTAATGGGGAGCAACCAGGGAGTTGACAAAAGTATTCATGATGCGGTTAATCGGGGACGTCTGGATGGAAAAAATTTTAAAGATATAATTCGCGCGCAATTAGATGGAGAGTCCCTGAAAAATGAGCAGTCTTTTCGGTGTAAAAGAGGCGAAGTGAGAGTGACCTCGGGAGAAGGTCTCTGCCCTTATGTGATCCATGCTGTTGGCGTGGAATATGATGGGAAGAAAAACAGGAAGCTAAGTCTTTGCTCAAGCTCCTGTGTGATAACACTGGAAAAATGTTATCTGGAGATCGTGAAAGCATTGAGAGAGCATCCGGATATCAAGTCAGTAGCAATTCCAATCATAGGAGCTGGAAATTATCGTTTTCCATCAAAGCTGGCGATAAGAATAGCTGTTTCTACAGTCGGGAATGCTTTGATCGACTGGAAAATAAAGGATGCGGAGCTGTTTAATATGGCAGCGATCGAGGAGGTCTTTTTCTGTATATATAATGATACAAAAGAAGAACAATATCAGAATTCCTGCTACGCGGGAAAAATTCTGGAGAAATATAGACGATGCTTTGAAAAAGAAAAGAAAGTGACATACCAGAATTCCCTGATGGCGCATATGCGTTATATGATGGAAATTATAAAGTATGATCGGAACAGAGGGTACTTTGCAGTGGCAAAAATGTTCCGGCTTTTTATGATGGCAATCAGAGGCCTTTTTTTGCCTGTAACGATGCTGAAGGATTTTTTTGGAAAGTATGATTGGCAGCGAAGACGGATGATCGTAGAGTTTATTGCTATTCTGAAAATCGCCTGGCCCTGTTTCGTATTGCTGTATCCGGGAATTTGGGAATGTACGGTTACACAGAGAACTGCAATGGAATATTTAACAATATATTTCATGACAGATACGATCACATATCTTCTCATATTAATTCTTCTGGCTGATATCCAGAAACCGTCGGCTAATATAATTCGTTCTCTCATTCTGTTATTTTTGAATTATCTGGAAGTGTCTCTGGACAGTGCGGTAATTTGTTATCTGTGTAATAGAGGCGGTGTAACGGTAGCGGATGCAGTTCGTTTTGGATTACTGGATAAGGAAATAAATGCGGTTTCTTTGGAGATGAATGTTTATTTGGATTATGTGAATGCCGGAATGAAGTTTTTCTTTACCACACTGGCTTTTGGATACTTTGCGAATCATTTGCGTCAGAGAAAATTCCAAAGCTGAGTGTATGATGCACATTTTTGAGCATTTTAAGAAACTGGAGGGCGGATAAGAGATATACCGGATCAGATTCCGGAGATTAATTGTTTTTTTGAAGAAGCAGAATAAGGAAAAGCCTTTAAATGCCGAATGCCGGGTGTTTAAAGGCTTCTTTGTTTTTTGGGGAGCTTTACGAGGTCTTATCCTGCCGGAGGCATGGAGGCATACTGCTGACAGATGATAAAGAAATCAGGGGATGGTTTGACGATTTTTCGGTTAACAAAAGCTTTATTCAGTGTTACAATACAATATAAGGATACAGACGAGCGGATAGGAAAGGGGTATTGCAGGATGAAGGAAAGGACTGTGAGCAAAGAAAGACGGGAAGAATATAAAAAGCAGATTTTACAGGAATTTAAAAGCGCGGTTAATTTTTACAGGCTGGAATCCTCGGAGGATTTGATCGGGCTGTTTAATACATTCGGATATTTGCTGATCTGCGGCCTCACCGGCGAAGGCGGTATCCGTGAGCTGCGGGAAACAAATTATGCGTCTGCGGAAGAACTGGAAAAAATACAGGCGCGCATTCGTTATGAAGAAACAGAGCGCTGGGCCTATCTGCTGGACGATAACAGGGCGTTGGCAGAGACGGTGCGTAAGATCAGGCAGTATACGATCCCGAATGGCATAACGATTTCTGTCTGGAATAATATAATGGCTGTCCTGCAAACCACTTTGGAATGTTATCAGGAGGTCTGCGATCCGGCATTTCTTTACGAGACTGTGCGGAGCATGTTCGATCTCTGCGTAAACACAAAGACAGATCTGAACCGTTATACGCTTCCGGATTACATTGTGCTCCAGCTTGTAAAATTACTGCAAAGCGAGCCGGCAGGTAATGAAGGAAGAGAAAAGCTGCGGATTTTTGATCCGCAGTATGGCTCCGGAAATATGCTGCTGACGGTGGGGAATTATTTGAAAAATGCGCATCTGTGCGGCTTCGAACAGGATGCGCGGTTTCGCATGTCGGCGCGGATCTTAAGCGTTCTGGCAAATCAGGTGATCGAAACGTGGGACGGAAAATTTCTTGAAAACCGCGAAATCGGATCGTTTGATATCGTGATCACGAATCCGCTGTTCAGCAGCGAGAGCGTGCGGGAAGAGGACAGAGCGTGGTTTGTGCCAGGAGAGCTTGGGCGTGTGCGAGGACGTCACAATCTGTTTCTGGTGAGAAGCATGCAGCTGCTGACAGAAAACGGACAGGCCGTGCTGGTGGTGCCGGACAGTTTTTTGTTTTCTACAAAAGCGGAGACGATGGATGTGCGGCGATGGCTGCTGAATACATATTGTGTGGAAGGGATCGTTTCTTTGCCGGCGAAAGTCTTTTATCCAAGTACGATGACGAATGCCAGCGTTTTAATTGTTTCGAATCCGTTTATGCGAGTGGAACGGATAAGCGGAAAGACGCCGTATCTGTTTTTCTATCAGATGAATGTGCAGGAAGACACAGAGCAGACGGATATACAATTAATGGAAATCTGGAATCAGCGGGATTATTATTTTGACAAGTGGCAGCGTCAGATGCAGGCAGACTACAGGAGATTTGGAGGTGTGCCGACACCGGAGAAATGGGAACATGAGAACTTCTGGTTTGCGGATATGGATGTTGTTGCGGGCGAAAAGTGGAGTCTGCTGCCAAAGAACTATAAGCCGGATGGCCGCACAGAGCTTCAGGCGGAGGATCCGCGGGCACTGCTGGAAGAACTGATCCGGGAACAGGAGGGGCTGCTTAAAGAGATGCGTCAGTTTGCAGAGGAGGTTGAGCGGCTATGACAAACTGGCATGAGAGCAGATTAAAAGACGTTGTGCTTTTGTGGGTGAAGGGCGCCACTCCGAAACGCTCGGAGGAAGCCTACTATAGCGGCGACGATGGGATTCCGTGGATAAGAGTCAGCGATCTGAATGAGCCGGTTATTACGAAGGCGCAGCAGTATTTAACCGCCGAAGGCGCAAAGAAGGCGGGACACGAGGTGCCGAAAGGGGCGGTGCTGTTATCCGTGTCGGGAACGATCGGAAAAACGGCGGTTGCGGGGATGGATCTGAGGATAAATCAGGCTGTTCAGGCGATGGTTTTTGATGAGACACAGGTGCTGCCCAAATACGCCTGCTTTTATTTCCAGTTTATCCAGGAGCAGCTTGAGAAAACGGCCAATACGGTGACAATCCCAAACCTGACAAAGGCGCAGCTTGAAAATACGGTGATCGTTTATCCTGATACAGACGGACAAAAGCGTATCATAGCGCTGTTGGAACGTGCGCAGGATATTGTGGAACGGCAGAAACGCACATGGGCAGAGGTGAAGCATATTTTATTCCAGACACTGCATGACAAATGGAAAAGGGGCTGGAAGGATCTGCCCTGCGTCTGCTTAAAGGAGATGATTGCCGAGCCGCTTCTTGCCGGGCTGTCTGCAGCCAGGGAAGAATATACGGCAGTTCCCTATATCAATACCATTACGCCGGGGATCTGGGGCATACAGAGTGTGGATGAATATCCGCAGACTGCTGTGAAGCCGGATGCGATCGCCGGATATCAGTTGAAAAAAGGAGATCTTTTGCTGCGGCGTTACCGGACGGATGAGTGCGAACCGGCGCTGCTTGCGGAAAGGGATCTTCCGGGGACCGTATGGGGAACAGGTATGTTTCGCGTACGTGTCAGAGAAGACAAGCTTTGCCCGGAGTTTTTGCTTTTGTGGCTGTACTACAGCTTTCGTTATCTTGAAAATGAGCCGTACCGCGGGAAAACCATGACGGATGCGCGGGCAATGGGAATGATATGGATTCCGACGGTGCCGATGAAGGAGCAGGAAAAAATTGCGGACATTGCGCACAGGATCTTTTCGATGCAGCGCAGAATGAAAGAAATGGAACAAAAAGCAGAGGCTTATTATCGCGCGATGCTTGCCTACGTATTTTCGGCACATTTGTCCGAAGCATATCGCAGGAGAAAAGAGCCGGACCGGTATTTTGAAATAAAAAGCCCGGATTTTCTTTTAAATTATGAAAGCTCAAAGAGAAGCGAATGGCAGGAATACTTAAACGATAGTGAGCGGGAGCTGCTTACACATCTGTCAGAGTTTCAGCGCGAGCTTCTGCGTATTTGCGGAGAAGCGCAGGAGCCGCTGCCGGTACATGTGATATTTAAGCGTGTGAAAAAGGAGAACAGGGGATATTTTCGCACGCAATCTATTCAGGATGCGATCGCGTCCGTCAAAATACTGGAGGGGCTTGGCATTTTAGCGCGGGCTGTCCCAGAAAAACTGATGCTTGGAGAAGAGGAGATTTCGGACGCCAAAGATAAACCGATCACCATTCAAAAATACGAGTTGGCGAAAGAGGAGGAGAAGACAGATGAAATTGGATTACCTGGCGATTGACGGCTACAAGGGCCTGAAAAAACTGGAAATAAATTTTCAGAAGCAGTCTTCTGCGACGGCGATAGATTTTCTGATCGGAAAAAACGGTTCCGGGAAGTCCAGCGTACTGGAGGCGATCGGGCTGATTTTTACACGAATTATGCAAAACGAGACACCGGGCTTTGCTTTTGAGCTGAAATACAGTATGTCGGACGGGACACAGATACAGGTGCGTCCGCAGACAGAAGCCGGAAAAAGGGGAGAAAACAGCTCCAAATTAGCAGTGATCCTTCAAAAAAACGGCGAAGAGCGTGTGCTTGGGCGGATCCCCAATGAATATCTGCCGGATCGCATTGTATCCTACTGCTCCGGCGCAAATAATTCCATGGAAGAAATTTTTGTGACATCACCGCGGGAAGCGCTGATCAGCGATCTGTATGATGAGACAAACCGGCAGGAGGAAGCGGATGCTGAGCTGGTGCGTGAAATTATGAATTACTATGAACGTCTGGATAACAATCCGCGCGTGCTTTCTTTGGACGCGGCAACGTCAAAGGTGATTTTGCCGGTGGTGTTTGCTGTTTTTCCGTTTCCGGAACAGGAGCCGCTTTCCTCCATAAAGAAATACAGCCGGTTTCGGCGGATGCTGGCGGACCGGCTGCAGATGAATATGGCGCCGGTTGCGTTTTCCTTTTGCGTGCAGGATGATCTGCTGGAGCAGAGGGCGGATCTGCCGCAGATCGGCATACTGCGCGAGCTTTTGACGGAGAGAAAACAGCATAAGAAAGCCTGCGCAGATTATATTAGCAATGGCATTTCCACAGAACATGTTTTGGCAGATGGGAGTCCCGCGACGATTTCAAAAGCGGTTTTTCTATACCGGACAAAAGGAGACATAAAGGATAGCTTTTATCATCCGGGACTTCAGGAGTTTTTTTCTGGAAATCCGTTTACCCTGATTTCGGTTTTGCTGACGGCGTACCGCCTGGGGGTGATCAGCGAGATTCATTTTGTATATCAGGATGGAAAAAAACGCGGTCTTTATGAAATGGAAGCCTTAAGTGATGGGGAGCTGATGTGGATCGCACGCATGGGGCTGGTTCTGCTGGCTCAGAAATATTGCGGTGAGAATACGCTTTTTTTATTTGATGAACCGGACGTCCATTTCAATGACGAGTGGAACCGTGATTTTATCGGACTTCTTTATCAGTTGAGTAAAGATACGCATCATGAATTTATAATTGCGACACATTCCACATTGATCTTAACGGACGCATTGTATGAACAGCTTCATTTGTTTGACAATACTTCCGCCGGACGCACGAAGGTAAGTAATATTGAGATTTCAACCTTTGCGGCACAGCGGGATGAAATTTCACGTCAGATATTTAAAACAGAAGCGATAGGCGTACATGCGGAAAAAACGGTTCAGAAGATGATGCGGGAGACAAAAACGGAAAAGATCATTGCCAATATCGAAAAACTCGGGCCTGGCTATCAGCGTTTCCGTATGTATGAGCAGTTGTATGAGCTTCTGGATAAAGAGAAAGAGCTGAGGTAATTGGATGTATTGGGAGATGGACCAAAGCGGTCATGAAAAAGATTTAAAATGTATCAGTGATTATCTGCTTTCTTTTTTTGCCTTTGCAGCAGGAACGGCAAGCACGTCGTTTGTCAAAACGGAATGGCTTGCGTTTGCCGGGGCAGACGGCAAATGGCTGTATGAGCTTTATGAAAAGGATGCGGCAAATGGAGCTGCGATGCGGCAGGCGATCCGGCAGTTATTCAGACTGCCGGTCAGCGAGCGGCAAAAAATATACAGGGCAATTGCGCACGACATGACGTTTGAACAGAATCGAACGGTGGCATTTGAATTTCAGAGCATCGAGCCGCACCTGAAGAGTGAACAGTGCAAAATCATCAAAGACTTTTTTCTGTATTTTTATGAGGTGGCGCTGTGTTCCGCACACATTCAGTTAAGCGGACTGAGCAGACATTCCCTTAACCGTGAAGGGCTTACAAAGATATTTTTTGCAGGAAAAAACCGGAGCCTGCTGCAGAATTGTCCGATCTGCCTGCAGACGGTTACAAACAGTGAGCGCGAGGAGGATGCGGAACATTATTTTGGGAAAGCAGACGTGCCGTGTCTCGCGCTGCATCCGTATAATCTGTATTTTTCCTGTAAGTCCTGCAATCAGAGGTATAAGGGCAGTAAAAGCCCGCTGAAGAACGGACCGGATCTTCGCAAAGTGTTTTTGCCGTATCTGGATGTGGTTAAGCAAAAAACAAAGCTGGAATTTTATCATGAAGAAAAACAGGATGGGCTGCGGATCCGGCCTGCGAATGTAGCGGAGCCTTATATCTTCGAGAAAATTGAGGCGTTTGATCAGCTTTTTAAGCTGGAAGAACGGTGGTCCGGAATGCTGAAGCGGTATTATCTGACTTTGCAGAAGGATTACGAAGGGGAGTCGTTTGAAACGACGGACGATCTGAAAGTATTGATGAAGGCGGATATAAAAAGGGCAAAGCGCAAATGCTCCGTGCGGCCGGAGCAGTATCTGGAAACGAAGTATCAGGAGTGGATCAGCGACAGGCAGCTAAAAGCCTTTTATTCAGAATTAAAACATCGCGGGCGGAAAGCGGTTACAGATACGGAAGCCTGAAAATACGCGGAATTTTGCCGCCTGGAACCAACGAAAAAAAGTCGAAAAAAATTTTTGAAAAAAATTTAAAAAAACACTTGCATTTTAGAAAAAAGTGTTGTAATATATCGAAGTACGGTTCGTTGGTCAAGCGGTTAAGACGCCGCCCTCTCACGGCGGAAACAGGGGTTCGATTCCCCTACGAACTGCTGAGAAAAGCTTCGGGAAACGCAAAGTTGTGCGGATTTTCGAAGCTTTTTTATTTTCTGCAAATTAAAAGGTAATCAGACATATCTTCGTATTTCCTGACAATAAAA
>OGWU01000225.1_pt1 | contig 37621 bp, 37 predicted proteins | sample 1576071 | NCBI WGS metagenome assembly OGWU01 (sample SAMEA3541582, study PRJEB24748) | human gut metagenome | biome: human gut; feature: human-associated habitat; material: faeces | place: China | collected 2012
CAGCCTGACTTTGGCTCGTGGTCACATCCGAACTCGTCGTATCGTTGGTGTTTTTCTTTTTCTTGCAGCCGGTCAAAGAAACCGCAACCGTAGCGGCCAGTGCTACAGCAACGATTCTTTTCGCTGTACTAACTCTCCTTTTCATGATATACCTCCTTTAACTTTGAGGGATAGTTTTGTAAGTATATTATATCACATTATGTATTTGTTGGAGTCAATTTCAGAAGAATTTACAACTTCCTGATAATGTTCTCCCCTTTGCATAAGCGGTATATCCCGAAACTGTGCATAGTACCCAGTACATATGGCTAACTCTTAGTCCTTGGCACAAGCCATTGATTTTATGCCGACAAGAAAAGCTCCTACTTTTTTGTGAGCGCTCTTTTTTGTGTCTTGTAGTGCTTTTGCCGAACCGGGAAACTATCGTTACTTTCTTGCTGAAAATTTCCAAAATGAAATCTCAGTTGATGCCAAGTGCCATTTTCAAGTTGCCATTAAACGAATTTGCAATAGCGTGTACGGTACGATACTGACCCGTATACCGCTTGCACTGCTCATGCGTCAGCAAAGGCTCCTCATACTCGATACGGTCGATACGGATATCCACGGCCAGTTTGTTGTTGCAGTAGTCATTTGGGCTGTCTGTCAAAATATAAGGCCCGTAGATGATAGTACCATAGGCATAGACACCGCTCTCATGTGCCGGGTCCTGCTTATCCACATGCAGCATCACGATGTCGTCAAGCTGCATGTCCCGGGTTGCAAGGAACGGCTCCACATGTCCGGGACCTTTTACCTTGTAGAACAAGTTCCAGTTCCGGAGCTTGATGGGCTCAATATAAAATGTCACTATGGCACCTCTGATACGTCAGTTGTTTTCGAGTACCCACTTCACATATCTTCTGGCAATGCTCAGCGGATGGTCTGGGAATTTTTCATCGAAAATATCGCGTTCCGAGAAGTTCATGAGGAAGCCTTCCCTGTATTCGGCATCATAGGGGTCTTCAAAGAACATCTTCATGATTTCCTTTGTGGTGAAATGCTTATCTGGGTGTTTCTCTTTTATTGCGTTCTGGAACACTGCAAATCCAAAACTGTCCCTCGCCCCGGTCATGCCTTCTTCGGTGAAGCTGCCGTTGACGAAGTAGTCATCCTCACCGACATTCACATTCAGGTTCAAGAGATACGATACCTCCGGCTTCGGCAAGCCCTGCACTGTCTCCTGAATTTTCCGGATGGCGTAGATGTACTTGTGCCCCTTCGCGGTCAACCCGTTCTTGCATTCCAGAAGACCCATATTCTCCATCAGGGACAAGCGCACATCTTTGACGGTATCCTCAACGGAATCGTAGTCCATCGCTTCTTCCGGTGCCACAATCCAGGCAAAAATCAGGCCGAAGCACTCGTCATTGCGAATACCGCATCCGACATTGGGTTTCGGAACCGTATCGGGCAGAGGCTTATTAAGGTCACCGTATTCGTCCGGTTTTACCTTGAGTTCAAACGCTTTGAAATTTTGTTCAGACATTTCCTGTACCTCCTGCCTCAATGACTGTAGGTGCAATGTTTTTAGGCTCAGTCGATTTCGCCCATCTCGCGCAGCGTATCCTCTGCGTCACCGAAAATTTTATCGTAGTCGTCAGGATATGTCAATGTCCCCAAGACATTTCCGGTTTTTTCATCAAGATAATTGATGGTAACTTTCAGCTTCTCAACGCCATTCAAAGCCTGATACCCTTCTGCGCTGATACCGAACAGCATCGCCTCCGTCGTATAGGGCGATTCATAGTCGTCAGCGTCCATATTCACGGTAAAGACCGTCATGTCATCATTGTAGGTATAGTCGCTAAAATCCGATTCATCGCCATCATCGAAGAAATCATTGAATGTCTCATCGATGGATGCTTTGAGGTCATCGAGCAACTGTTTGTGCGCCTCGCCCGTCATAGTTGCAATGACAGACCCGTCGGCGCTGGGTTTTGCTTCCAAAACACCCTCTCTGTTGAGCAGGTCCTTGCAGAATTCCTTTGCCGCTTTCATCCTTTCCTCATCCGTGTCATCGCTCATAGAGCCCGGAATCATATATTCGGGATAGGTTATAGTCACCGTCTCGTTGCCTGCTTCGGCAGTCGCTGTGCTCTTGTCGGTGGCAGAAGATGCCGATGCATTCGTGTTAGCCGTAGCACCGCAGGCTGTGATAGATACAGCCAATGCCGCTGCCATAATAAGGCTTGTCAGTTTCTTCATCATGTCTCCTCGATTTCCTTTTAGAAATATTCCGCTACAATACCGTCCAATTCTTTCCTGATTTCAGCAAATGACTGATACAGGTCCAGTGTTCGGACGGTTATCTTGTTCCCGGACATCTGATATTTTCCGTCTGGCTGCATCTCGTCTTTTGTTTTGGCGAATTCCTCTTTGTTTATCATGGCAAGCCACTTTCTTTCCTTGCTAAATTCAGCCGACTTTATCGCATTGTATATATAAAAATATTGTATATTCTTCTGCGACAAAATGCAATCTGTCTTTACTCGAAATAGCTATTTTTTCAGCTTGCACAAAGCCAAGGGGCAATGTTTGGTAACTTCGCGTATTGACATCACCCGCAACTGATACGGCAACGGTCGTTGCCTGCCGCCTGATTTCCCGGAAAATGCATTATCCGGCTTCTTAACGCATTTTTTGTATCCCAACTTTGTTTGAGTTAAGATGCAGCGGCAGAGTCAAGATTGGCAAATGAGCCAGTGTTTGCAAAAATCTTCAGAAAATTCCCGATTTTTTGCTGAAAGTCCAAATTATGGGACAGACCAAGTAGTATAATAAAGACAGGCTAGAAAGCAAGACACCTCCAAGCCTGTCCAAAAATCACTATTTTACATATTATCGCCGTTTTCACCGTCTGCCGCAAGGCATGCCGGGCAAGCCTGCCGCTGCCTGAGCCATACGGACGAATGTCAGAACGGAAAACAAGGATATACCACTCTCTCGAAAGGAGCGCTTGCCATGAACATCCCTCAAATTCCTACCGGACGCAACAGCTATTATGACCTTGGTCCCACAAAACAGTTCGATGTTGAAACCATCCGCGAGGCTCTGCGCCTGTACGAAGATAATTTGGCTGAGAAGTTTGAGACAGCAAAGCCCAACAGCATTGAGCGCATCGAGATGGGCGCGAAAAAGGTATCTGCGCAGACCCTCATCGCAAGACTTAGCAGACACCTACCCCTGTACGCAGACTGAAAGGAATCTTATTAAGATATGACCAATACCGAAATCATCGCAACCATGAGCCGTTGTGTATGCGGCACCCGTATTCAGTGGACCCAAAACCCCGATAACAGCACGCATCGAGGCGTGGTGGACGAGTTCTACCCGCAAAACGGTGCCGAGGATGCATATCTCGCCGTCATCGAGCCGGGGCGTTATATCCCGGTTCTTGGTGCCAGCGAGATACAAAAAATATCGATTTTGGAGGACAGTCATCATGATGCCTAACTACATTCAGAAAAGCCCCGAAATAGACCGTATTGCCGATGCTTTCTCCGGGTACATCCACCGGCATCCCAACTTAGACCTTGTTTGGTCCGAGAAGCTCGGCTATATATTGTTGAGTATCGACATAGTACAGGATTGCCTATATGGCACAAGTATCTACACTGATGCACAGAAGCTTGCTTGCCGTTTGTTTGATGAGGTAGTCACCGATGTCGTACTAGAATGCGAGGATTGCGACGATATTTCCAGTATGGACGATGAAGGCCGAAAAGAAGTACAGCAGAGGTGGGCTCCGTTTTTGGAGATGTTGCCGGAGTACAAGGGCGTTTGCGAGGATATTCTTGCAGGAAACAAGGACAGATATAGCGAATGAGGTAGTATACTATGGCAAACGATTACGGTTATTTTGGCAGCGGCAGCACCGGCTATGCCCACTATAAACAGTCGTTTGACCGCAACTTCGGCGGTTCCGGTGGCGGCGGTGGGAATCACAACGGTGGCGGTAATGGCTCCGGCTGCGGGCCTCTGTTGCTTATCATTGTTGTTGCCGTAGTCGCTGCGCTTGTGCTGCTGGCAATGTAATTCCTGCTATGCGGCGTTTGCTGCGAATAAAAAGCATGGCCATCGCTTGCGGCGCGGTGGTCCTTCTTCTTTTCTCGCCAATTCTTGCCTTTTTGTCGCACTAATGATATAATGTTCCTGAACAACATTTCACTGAATTTCATTTCAGTATAGCAAAGAGGTGCAACAGATGTTTGTAGGTCGAGAGGAAGAGCTTGCACTCTTGCGGGAGGAACATATCGGCAAGGCTGTGATGGTATATGGCAAGAGGCGGGTCGGTAAGACCACACTCATTCTGAAAGCTCTCGAACAATGCCCCTATCAGACTGTGTACTTCGAGTGTCTGAAAGGGACCATACAAGACAACATCGATGGCTTTGTTCAGGAACTGGTTCGCGTGAAGATTCTGCCCGTGCCTCTTGCCTTTAGCTCCCTGCAAGATGTATTTGCCTACCTCAATACCCTGACCCAAAAGATGGTGGTCGTTGTGGACGAGTACACCCATCTTTACGCTATGAACGACTCCGGCGCGGTCGATTCTGTCTTTCAATGCATCATCGACAACCGCCTCGCACATATCGAACTCATTCTCTCTGGCTCCAACATCGGGATGATGAAGGACCTTCTGCAGGAGAGAAATCCTCTGTATGGTCGCTTTGCTGCTTCCATTAAACTCGAAGAACTGAACTATCTGGATGCTGCCAAGTTTTATCCGGACAAGAGTGCCTATGACAAGGTGGCCCACTATGCCGTTTTCGGCGGCTCGCCCTTCATCAATCAGGCGCTGAATCCTGTTGCTACTCTTCGAGAAAACATTATCGGCACGATTCTCAATCCGATGAGCCCCGTGTACCTGTATGCCAGCCAGCTGGTCTTCTCGGACAATTCCTTGAATGTCAATTCCGAGCGAATCTTTTCTGCTCTTGGGAACGACAGGAAGCGCTATACGGAAATCGAGGATGCGTTGCGCGTCAAGAAAACCGGAAACCTCGCCAAGCAAATAAAGGCCCTGACAGACCTCGAAATCCTATCTCGCAACATTCCTATCAACAAGCCAAACGATAACAAGAAGGCAACCTACGAACTCAATGATAATCTTTTGCGGTTCTACTATGCATTTGTGTATAAAAACTCAAGCGCATTGCAAGTGTTAGGCGCAGAGGCTTTCTATGATGAGTATGTAGCTCCCGTTCTGACTCACTTTATTGCCCATCACTTCGAGGATATCTGCCGGGAATATTTCAGCCTGCAAGTCCATTCTGGGCGGATGAACGGTGTCCGCAGCATCGGCAGCTACTATCTCGATACCGCCGTTCGCTGCGAGAACAAAGCGTTTTCTGTCTCCGTTGAACTCGCAGACGGCTATGCGGTTTATCTGCCGAAATACTCTGCTCAGCCAATGACCCTTGATGAGATTCATGGCGAGGCGCAGCGGATGGAAGGAGTCAACGACCCCGGCATTAAACAGCTTGGTTTCATCTCTATCAACGGTTTCGTGGAGCAGGAGAAGCCCTACATCTACCTCGATGACAATGATATTTTTGCAGGTATGTAGTCCGTAATATGCTGTCTGACACATCATCGCTGTAACTCGCCGGATTTCAACACAAATCAAGGTCTTTTTAAAGAGGTTCACCCATGGACAAAGCCACATACTGTTTATCTGCTCTAAAGCAGTGCAAGGAACTCATCCGGAAAAGCCGGTGGAGCACACGGTTAAAGGCCGAGCACAATTCCCGGTGCGCAGAGGTCAATGTCCTGTTCGCATCCTGCCAGAAGTTGCTCAACTATGTCATGTTCCAGCCAGACCTCTCCCCTGCCAACGACTATCAACAGATGGTTTCCTCGAAGGGATGCACGAAAAAGCAGCTTGACAATCAGCTGCAAGTATGCCGCTCGTTTGCCGAATCTCAGATTTCGTACATCGAAGATGCTATCCGGGATGGGTCCGTAAATTGCATCCCATAAATCTCAATACCAAGGGAGACGCTTTTTGCGCCTCCTATTTTGTTGTTACGCCGTCAATGGGATGCCTGCAGCTTCCCCTTGCCAGATGCATAAATCGTCCAGAACGAAAAAAAGGACCTCTGCCACGAAAGCAGAGGTCCTCGCATTATTCAGCAGTATTTCTTATTTTCTAACTCTCGTTTCTAAGCCGTCCATGTTGAGACCCTTGTACCCAACGATATAGTAGTTTCCATCGTCATCAACCTCTACGCGGGAAAGCACCCAGCATGGTTTGTTGCAATTATCCGCCAGCAAACACTCGATGTCAGAGCCAGAGGTGTACTCATGAAAATCATCCTCGTATCTGCCGCTGGTGTTCAGATGTAACCGGCTCGTCCCGGCAATCGGGCGTTGGAGGTGGTTCAGGTCGTCAACTGCTTTTAAGAGAAGCTTTGACGCGTTCGTGAGCTCATTCCATCGTTGCACATCGTCCGGGTCATCCCTGTCGCAGTCGATATTTTCCAGAGTCAGATTATCATAGTAGCCGGATTGTACCAACAGGTGCTTGACCTCGCCTAGAGCATCATCCATTCGTTTTTGATATTCATTGAGGTCCATGGAGAACCCTCCTTAATTTGCTTGGGTTTGATGCGCTATCTGGTTTCGTTGAATACATTATACCATATTAGGAGTCCCATTGTCCTGACTTCCAAGAGATTTTTTACTTGCTTTTTAGCTTCAGTAGCTTCAGCCAGAACGGAAAAAGGACCCCTGCCACGAAAGCAGAGGCCATTCTCTTAAACTATTCCAATTTCGTTGAGCAACTTGACCTTGTCTTCGCTCTGTTTGCCTTGATGCAGCATAAGCGTTTGATTCCGAATCCACCACTGGGACTGCGAACCTGTCGGCAAAGTTATGGACGCTTCTTTGAGCGGAAGTTCTCCGTGCTCGTCAAGATAGGCTTTGATGGTATTGTAGTTTTCCCAATCGAACGCAAATTGTTACATCGTGTTACCCTTGATTTTGCGCCGATTTCTATAAGAAATTGCAACAAATCTATTAAAATCGAGCATTTCTCGCTGTATGTTCAATAGCAAGATATGTGTTTTTTGTGCATTTTAGCTGTTTCCGAGTGTTTTGTGCCCTAAGAGGGTGTTTACATCAAAAGAGGAGGCATTGTACACAGTTAGTCCCCGCTCTAAAGCGTACTTCACGGTGAAGGCTGTGCTGCCCGTTGGCTTGTTGCAGTAGCTGATGCAGTAACGAGAACCATCCACCAGATGCCGGTTTCTGGCAAGATATGCACCCCTGCTCGGTTCCTTAGACACATACACAATCTTATCCATCTGCCGGTCAAGGTTCTTGGCGTGCAGCTGCTGCTCAGGCGTCCACTTGGCGCGGTATCCCTCAAACGGCAACACCTCGATAATCCGCATCCTAGAATTCTCCTTTTTAAGTTCAAGAAGCAGGTCCGCCATCATCGTATCAAAGCCCAAAGCACCACCCACACCAAAGTAGACAACGCCACTCTGGATGAGCGGGATGAGTCGATGCCGGACCCGAATCAGTATCTTAGACTCCTCTCCGGGAGGGATAATCCTGTGCCCGGTGAAGCAGCAAGTCTTGTCTGTGTACTTTCCCATTCGCCCACCCGCATTCAACCTTATCGTGTTATATCATTTTTTAGTTAAATTATCTTGCCGTGTCTAAATTGTTAAATTTCACAAACAATATTGACGAATTTATATTGTTTGATATAATGAAAACAGTATGACAACCTACATATTCAGTAGTATTATTAGGTGTATGAAAATGAACAAGAAAACTTATCCGTATCATTTAACTGCTGCCGAAGAGTCCGTCCTCGAAATCCTCTGGAACAGCAAAGACCCGCTCACCGGGCAGCAGATTATCGAAGAAGCCAAAAAGGACGAAAGCAATTCTTGGCAGGAGCGCTCGATTTTTTTATTTCTCAACAGCCTCATGGACAAGAAGTTCATCGAGAGCGTCGGCTTCGTCCGTGCAGGCAAGACCTATGCAAGAACCTTCCAGCCGGTACTGTCCCGCCCCGAGTTCTACGCACAGCTGGTGAACGCTGCTCTGACAGACAAGGAGCTCGTAGCTTTCAAGCGTGCTCTTAAAGCTCTCAACAAGGCCGATGATGAGTCCGAAAACTAACCCGCTATCTTCCTCCTTCTAATTTCGCCGTGGTGTCTTCCCTGCTTTTTCAAGTGGGGATTTCCTCCACGGCATTTTCTTTTGCCTCCACGAACCACTTCCCTATCTCATAGTATAAGTAAGTGCTGCACCGGCCTATCTGGCAGGTATACCGAACGCCAACGCCTCCGGTCTTTGAGTATTTCCGAGGCAGTATCTCAGAGATATTCGTGATGTCGAACCTCTGCCCGGTATCCCAGACGACGGTTTGCGGTGTAAGGGTCCCGTCCGGCAAGAAGTCCGCGATGACTTCCACATATTTCTTAATTCGCTGTTCAGGCATATACTATCCAATGCTCCCCTGCAAATACCCGTGCGGATGTATTGTATGGTCTCCCTTTGCGTCACAATGGGAAAGGAACCTGTCCTTGTACATCACGCAACGCTGTACGGAATAGTAGCCGAATCGGTTTCGGACCCCATCAATGGCAGATTCCAACTTTTCCAAAGATTCCTGTTTCTCGGCACTAAAATCGAATGATAACTGACTTGGCTCTGTGTCTGGCCGTAGGTCAATGGCACGAACACCAATCGAGCGGAGATGCTCGCTCCACCTGTAATTTTTCTTGTACAGCTGGTATGCGACCTCCGCTATTTCTTTTTCCTGCATTGTAGGCTGGGATAATTTCGTTTGCCGCTCAAAGCTGAACAGGCTTGAATCCCGAAGCGTCACTTCCACGCCCCGGCATCGGAAATGGTTTTCCCGGAGCCTTGCAGCAACACTCTCTGAGAGAAGATAGAGAACAATCCAGACGTCCTCATCCGTCACAAGGTCTCTCGGCGTTGTCCAGCTATTGCCGATGCTCTTAATGGGCGCTACAACATCCTTGTATTCGTACTTGGCTACTGCGGAGGTATCCATCCCGTTGGCAAACTGCCAAATCATAATACCGACCTTGCCGAGCTTCTCCTGAATGAATCTCGGGTTTGACTGCGCCAAGTCCCCTATCGTATGCACGCCGTAGTTGGCGAGTTTTGCTGAGGTCTTGCTGCCAACATATAGCAGGTCCGAGGCAGGAAGCGGGAATACGATATCCTTGAAGTTTTCTCGGTCAATGACCGTAATGGCGTCCGGCTTCTTATAGTCTGAGCCAAGCTTTGCAAGGGTCTTGTTCCAGCTCACGCCAATAGAACAGGTGATGCCAAGCTCATCCTTTATGGTGTCGGATATCTTCTTAGCTATCGTCAGACCGTCGCCGTACATCATCCGGCTTCCGGTACAGTCAAGCCATGCTTCGTCCAGACCGAAAGGCTCGACCTGGTCCGTGAAGCGCAGGAATATCTCTCTGGTATACCCGCTGAACCGCGTATACAGGTCATAGTGTGCCGGTACAAAGATAATATCCCGACAATGCTGCTGTGCTTCCCATAGCGGCATGCCGGTCTTTACACCCATACGCTTAGCCGGATAGGACGCGGTCAGAACGATACCGCTTCTTCTCTCCGGGTCTCCGCATACGGCAATCGGCTTTCCCTGCAATTCCGGGTGGTAGGCCATCTCGCAGGAGGCATAGAAACAGTTCATGTCGCAATGGAGTATCGCCCGCTTCTGCATCATTACCTTTCCCTCCCGCCGCTTGTTTTACGCGATATTGTTGTATTGTGTTGCTTATTGGTTGTTTTTATTATATCATTTACAACCGGCGGTTGCAATATAGATTGAAAAATTCTCCGGTTGTAGTCCGGTTTACGCTACTACAACCAAGAGTCCCTTGACAAAAATAAAAGAGGCGTTCTCAATGACGCCTCTTCGTGCTATAATGGAAAGAAAAAGGAAGTGGTAATATGCAAAATATCAAGGAACGCGCAGCAGCTGCGTATGAGCTGAAAGCTACCGGTAAGTGCAACTGCTCGCAGTCGGTCGTTAAGGTGTTTCAGGACAAGCTGCCTGTTGGTGAGGATACCCTAATGAAGCTGACGGCGGGGTATGCTGCCGGTATGGGATGCATGGAGAGCACCTGCGGCGCTCTTGTCGGCGCTGTGATGGTAGCTGGTATACTGACCGATGGCAAAGCAACGCTTCGGATTTCTAAAGAACTCCTGCAGAAGTTTGAGGCGAAATGCGGCGCTACTATCTGCAAGGACCTGAAAGGCATCGGGACCGGCAAACCGCTCTGCCCTTGCCCTGAGTGTGTGCGCAATGCGGTGCTTGCACTCGGCGAGGTTTTTCCGGACTAAGACAAGCGGCAATTCTGAGAGTATTGGAGGGTATGAGGCATGACCATTGCAGAGATTTTAGAGAAGATGATTTCCTTTTCTAACGGCAACATCCACGACATTGACCACCTTATTCGTGTCTGGACATTCGCCAAGACTATCGGCGAACTCGAACATATCGATGCCGAGACACAGTACATACTGGAAGTCGCCGCCATCACGCATGACATCGCATGCCCTCTCTGCTGGAAGAAATACGGCAATGCTGACGGCAAGCATCAGGAACTCGAAGGCGGACCCTTGGTGCGCGAATTTCTGCATGATACTGGCCTGACTCCGGCGCAGGTAGACCGCGTTGCGTATCTGGTCAGCCATCATCATACTCTGACAGACATTGACGGCATCGATTACCAAATCCTCATTGAGGCCGATTACATCGTAAACGCCGCCGAAAGCGAGTTCAGCAAGGAAAATATCAAGGGGTTCATCCACAAAGTCATGAAGACAAACAGCGGCTCGATACTGGCACGGCAGATTTTCTGCGTGTAACGGGATAGATTCAGAGCAATAAGGAGCGTAATACTATGGCAAAGAAGGTACTTGTAGTTTCCACCAGCCTGCGCGGAAACAGTAATTCTGAAATTCTGGCAAAGGAATGCGAGCGCGGGGCGAAGGATGCGGGGCATGAGGTTGAGTTCGTGTCCCTGTGCGGCAAAGATATCCGGTTCTGCATCGGCTGCATGACCTGCCAGAAAACCGGTCACTGCGTTTTGAAGGATGATGTAGCCGGAATCATGGCAAAGGTCAAGGAATCCGAGGTTGTTGTCTTTGCCACGCCTATCTATTATTACGAAATGTGCGGGCAGATGAAGACGCTGCTTGACCGTCTGAATCCTCTGTACGAGTCCGACTACAAGTTCCGCGACATCTATATGCTTTCCACCGCCGCTGACGACGATGCGCACGCCATCGACAAAGCCTACAACGGTTTGCAGGGTTGGGTCGATTGTTTCGAGAAGGCCGAGCTCAAAGGCTATGTGTTCGGCAACAGTATTGCTGAGCCGGGTGATGCAAAGAATCATACTGAGACTTTGCTGGACGCCTATAATCTCGGCAAATCCTTGTGAGGCATAGAGAGGACTATGACGATTCGATACGCTGTCCCTGATGATGTTCCGGCAGTATCCGCTGTTGAAGCCGAGTGTTTTCCGCCCGCTGAGGCCGCTACTGCTGCCGAATTTACCGAGAGAGTTGCCCTTTATGGGAATCATTTCTGGCTGCTGTACGATGGCGATATACTCATTTCTTTCGTGGACGGATTCGTGACCGATGACGCCGACTTAACCGATGAGATGTACGAGAACGCCGCCATGCACAACGAACACGGTGCATGGCAGATGATTTTCGGTGTCAATACGCTGCCTGCATATCGCCAGCATGGGTATGCCGGTGAATTGCTTCAAAAGGCGATTGCTGACGCGAAAGAACAGGGACGTAATGGTCTTGTTCTGACCTGCAAGGACAGACTTGTCCACTACTATGTCAAGTTCGGATTTGTGGATGAGGGCATGACAGATAAGTCCACGCATGGGAATGTAGCGTGGCATCAGATGCGATTGACATTCTGATAATATGTAAATGCTGTGCCTCTACTCCGCCAGCTGAGTGCCAAGGTATACTGGTTCTTCCGTTCTGAACACACTATACTCTGCCGCGCATCCAACCCGGTAACTGAATTTTCAGGGCTTGGCTTTCACGCGCACCGCGTTCGTGTGCCACATCAGCGTATCCTCGTCATCGGTCTCGCTGCCCGCATCGGCTTCTTCCTCCAATGCAGGCGCAAACGCCCAGAGGTCTGGCCAGTCGAGTACCGAGCGCAGGCGGTCGGATACATTCTCTCCCTGCCAGCTGAAATCCGTGCAGAGTGTGCCCTCGTAATGGAAGCGTTCCCTCTTATCGTTGGTCAGAACGAGTTCCCAGCTCCCGGCATCGCAAACAAACCCTATTGGCTCATAGGCAGAAAACACTGCCTCAAACATTGCCAGAATATCCCTAATGTCCTTTTCGGATTCTCTGCGCACATATACCTGATTCAGCAGGTACTTGGCCCCATTCCCGAAATTGTAGCAGGACAGCCTTGCTGTTTTCTTCTTGACTGAAACTTCAAGCTTCTGCTCCACCTCGGCATCTGGCTCCGGGATAGGCCCGTAGCTCAAAGCATTTGATTTCAGCCGCAGCTTTACCAGCCTGCCCGAAAAGGGTACGCCATCATACATGTTCTTGTCCCTCTAGTTTTGTTCTTTTTCAGCCTTGGCGAAGCCCTTGTTCCCGCACACCAATTACCGCTTTGTCTTTATACGCGCCTCGCCGCCCGCCCAAAGAATGAAATCAATCTTCTTGGTTGCACTGATATCCTGATGCTCCGGTAGTGCTCTGTCAAATGCCTTTATCCACTTCTTTGCCACGGGCAACTTTTTGAATTCATAATACCAATGATTGATTGTATTGTAGCAGTCATAGATATCATCAGGCCGATACTTGCCACTTTTCTTGCAAGGTTTTAGCCCCAACATGGCAAGGACATTCGCGTCCCATATCGGCTCATTGATGTCCACTGTTGCCAACATCTTACTGACAAAAGAGGGTTCAAGAGTTCCAACTCTTACGGAAAGTTCTTCGAGAGTCCTATCAAACCGCGATTGCGGATTTTGTTTCACTTTTTCGAACATCTCAAAGTATATTTTCCGCCATTCTTCGTCTCGGCGCACACGATAGAAAGCGTTGAACACTCGCTGGAAGTCCTCATCTTGCGAGACATCTACCTTCCATACCTGTTCCATTATGTATGCGTAACGCTCAACGTCCCTTTCACGCCGCTTTAATACTTCTACTGCCGATTTCAGGTCCACATCAGGCACAAAAGTGGCTGCATTGCCCGCATAAGGCGCAGGCATGGGTTTCCACGCAATAATCATGTAGGACGGCCACATTCGTTCGTGTAGCGGGTCACTCCACCACTTGCCATCTTCGTAGAAAGCCCTCGTGGTTCTTCTCGGCTTGATTCGCGTCACAAGGTATGCCCCGGCCTTTTTCGGTTTGCCTTCCCACATAGGAGTCCAGCCGTCATTATCTACAGCTGGCTTGTTTTTGCCATTTTCCGCCATACTGGTATCCTTTCAGCAATTTCTAATAGATTTCACAGACACTCATTTTTTGCTCTGCTTCACCCGTAATTTTCAGCGTCCCCGTCCCTAATGATGTAGAGCACATCTTTAGCTTTCTGCAACTCTTTTGGGATAGCAGTCGCCTTGCAGTGCCGGATTTCGACGACTCGCCCGCCCAGATTCTGCTTCTTTACAGGAGTCGGCACAACCACACTGTCATTTAAGCACACTTCATCATCGCACCGATAATACCGAACTCCGACCACACCAGGAATCTCTACGCCGCAGAATACGGCTTCGTCAACCTTTACTGCGACTCGGTCGTGTGTTCTTTCTCTGAACAGTTCGCCGAGACTTTCGGTGTCAAAGAACGAAGCTACTCTGCCAATGAAATCTGCCCAGTTGCCCGGAAGCCCTCCCTTGTCGAAGGAGCCCGAGTAAGACGCTGATTTCTTGTCTGCATACAGTACCGTGATTTGGTAGGTCCTGCTGATATCTTCCTCTGCGGTAGGCTTTGGATTTATTTTATTGGCCTCGAGCAGCGGTCGTTCCTCACACCATGCAAGCAGGTCTTTGACCGCTTCCGGCTTCTCAATCGACAAAGATACGCGCTCGTGGATTCCTACCCTGCGATTGAAGGAAATTTCATGGGTCCTGCTGCTGATAATGAGTCGTTCAACGATATCCTCCACCGGCACATGATACTTTCCCGTGACCTTCTCGGCGGCATTCTCCGCCACTGTTTGCCGGAAACCGATGTCGATGCTCGACACATGGCTGTCCTCATCGATACACATGGCAAAGCCGTTGAGCTCTTTGAGCGTTGTCCGTTCCCGGAGAATCTCAGTCAGAGTCTTGCCATCGTACACAAAATCCTGCCCGTTCGCTCCATGGTAAAAGAACACTTCATCCTCATCGGTCAGCAGCCGAACTTTCCAGAATCCGGAACGGGCCGGGACTTTTTCTTTCCTGTACTTGGAAAACACGGCGATAAACGCATTGAAGATGTATTCAGCATCATCGACCGGTATCTGAACCTTGCATTTTTTCGGCCCATCGATGTAGGTTACGCTGAGCTTCACGGTGCCGTCCGGTGTAATTTCGAGAAGTTCATCTTCATTTTCTGACTGGTTGACAATGCTGTTAAATCCGTAGTTCCGCAGCCGGATTTTGACGAGCTTGCCCTTGAACGGCAGTTGCTCGTGCGTGATGTATCTACCCATTTCGTTTATCCCTCGTTTCTAAAGCGGTCATTTGCTGCTGTCTGCCGCCACTACCTGCTCCGCACCCTTTGCAGCCGAAGCGCTCGTGAAATACCGGAGCGGGATATTCTTGCTGCGGACAATATCAATGATTTTATAGAATGCCTTATGCGACATATAGTTCGTCTGCAGCCATACCATCTCGGCACCTTTGATTTGTTCGCTGCTCGGAACACCTTCGATGAACTTTACATCCGGCAGCATTGGCTTGATGGCTTTCAGCCAGGTCGGATGCCCTCCGAACACGACATGCTTCTTCTGGGTGTGATACGGGAACGTGGTGCTCGGTTTCTGGCCGGGCCTCTCCTCCCCCGCATCGTTGGTCAGAGCGAAAATCAGTTCGCGCAGGTCGTTGAGTTCCTGCTTCTCTACGCTTCTCTTCTCCGTCTGTTTCTCCAAGAGGGTGTTTTTATCCGCCAAAGCCTTCTCTGCCTTGTACAGTTCTTCTTTTCGCTGCTCATTCTCTTTCCGAAGTCTTTCGAGTTCCCTCTCATACTCCTTACATTTTGCAGCAAGAGACTCGGTATCATCCTTGAAATCTACCCGCGCTTCGAGGTTAGATAGCACTAATAGATACGCTCCATAGATAGCCTTACTTTCATCAGCCGTCACGCCGCAGTCATAAAGTGATTCCGCAAACGCATCAATATTCCTCGTATTGCGGGGCACTATAGTGCCGTTCGTAAAGGTGTAAATAGCTTTTGAGGGTGTGTATCTCAGGTCATCTTCCCGCTTCGTATCGGGAGGCAGGTGCAGACACATATCGTTCCAGGAAATCGGCACCATCCGGCTATCCTTTGTATGGAGCTCATTATAAATATCGATGTACGGGAAGCTGTCAATGATATCCGCAGTGAGGGTTCCGGTCTCATCGCTCAACTTTTTCACGGCCCCGCCGCTCCACGGCAGCTGGGCGGCAGAGAAGGACAAAATGACGCTGGTAGGATAATACAGCCATGCAAGGTCATCGCCCTGGTCCAGAAGATAGTAGAAGGCAAAACACATCTCATACGGGTCCGGCACCGAATATCGCGCCGCATACCTTGCTATGAGTTTCGGATACCGTTTTGCCCAGCTTTCTTCCGTCCAGTAGGATTTGACGATACTGTCATTCTGGAAATCGAAAATTTCGCCATAGAGCGCATCGCGTTTATCCTGAATTTCCTCTATCACATCCATGATATCATCGCTGCGCTTTTGAATGTCAAATACCTGCGCACTGACTTGCAGTCCTTCGTCGATGAGCGGGACACCTTCGATTCTCTTCGGCAAGCTTGTGCCATTCACAACCGCTTTTGCCTTCTCTATGATTTTGATGCCTTCCTGAGAAAATAGCCTTGAGCTCTTCTGTTTTCTTTCTAATTTCCTCGGTGTACTTATTTTCTTTCTTTATCCACTTGCTGCGGCATGTGAAATACCGGCTCACCGCGACCTTTGACATCATCGCGAACATGTTGACAGCATTATCTACCAGGTCTTCCGGCAACAGAGCCAGTATTCCCTCAAACACCCTTCTGGACGGTACATCCTGCTTCTGTTTTCCGGCAATCGTATAACCGTCCGTGACAAAGACTTTTGCCGGGTTCTTTGAGGAGTTTACGGGCCCCACGCAATCTTCGTTCCGATGCAGGATAGTATATACCATGCTCCGCAACACTGCCTCGCTGTAGCACGGCGAAACACATTTCTGCAGGCGCACGGAATCCAGTTTGTTCTTGTCTCTCGGGAGGAGCGCCAATGCCTCGTCCATTTTATTATTTGCCCGAATCGCATCGAGAATCCAGATAGCCGCTGCCAGAGAATAGTTGAACATCTTTTCCCCGATACTGTATGGCGGGGCCATCATGATATTTATCGCAATCCACTCGTCATCGAAATCGAAGCTTGGGTTGCTCTTGATGCAGCCATCTGCGATACGCTTCGCCACGGCACGGTTCTTCTCCATAGCATCAATGCGCCGCTCCACACTGAGTTTATCGAGGTCGAAGGACGCTATCACATCCTCCTTTTTCCCAGCCTTTACGCCCGCCAGTCCCTTTACGGCTCCGCTGAATGCATTTCTGCTCTTCTCTCGGAATGTCGCCGTGCGATTATTGTTTCTTTTCGCTTTCGATTTCATGGCAGTTCCTCGCGTTCTTTTCCTTTGTCTCTTATTATACCATATCCCACCATAGAGGGACAGATTTTGAGAATAAAAAAGTGACTGCCGTTTCCGACAATCTCTAAAAACAAAAGCAAGCTGCAAGTCAGGCGCTGTGTCCTTCTTGCAGCTTGCTTATTTTATTTGTTCAGTTGACAGCGCACAGCGATACGCGCCTGACCGCTGTAATCGCAGGTAAAGAGTGTCAGGGGGTAATCGCCCGCCGTCATCTCTTTCACTGCGGTTTCAGCCAGTGTTTCCAGCTGTGCCACCTGATAGGAGTGCTTTTCTCCGTCCATGGTTTGCAGCGTGACCTCATCGCCGGTCTTCAAATTGGTAAGCCCACCGAAATGACGCTTGTAATTATGTCCCGCAATGACCAGATTGTTTTCGGCAACGCTGCCGGAATATCGGCAGACAGTATCCTTCATCCGTTCATCGTCGCAGGTCGCGTATACAGGCAATTCAAGGTCTAATGCCGGAATCCTCAACACACCAAGAAAACTCTCCTGTGCCGTTTCCGGTGTAGCAGATAGCATGGCAGTTTCGGGCGTTTCCGTTCGCATCGCGGTCACTTCCATCAGAAGTTTCTGAGATGCCTTTTCTGCGCGATTTGCCTCAGCATCGTTATAATGCCAAAGCATCAATGCTGCCAATACCAGAGCCGCGCCCAGAATGGTGCAGATTTTCCCAAGCTTACTTTTCATGGCGAGACTTCCTTTGCAGCCATGCACCGAGCAGCATCAGTGCCATACCGAGTGTCAGCAATACCGGAATGGGCCATTTCAACTGTCCGGTTTGGTACAGCTTGTCAGGCGTAGATGGTTGTACAGACGGTTTCGCAGGTTCTTTTGCAGGCGGTCCGATTGTCGGTTCAGGGCTCGGTTTCGGAGATTCAGGGTCCACCTTAGCGAACTTCTCGTCCACTTCGATGTCCTTGTATACAGCACCGTCCTCAATGCTCGGCAGTGTGACGAGGTAAGGGTCAAGGATATATGCCTCGTTTCCCTCAGCCACATCACAGCGTACCACCAGATACAAACCCGGTTTCAGACCTCCGAAGGTAATCTTGCCATTACGGTCGGTGACGCCTGTTTTATCAGGCACCGCAACCTTAGCCAGCTTTTTGGCAAGAGCCAGCTTATCAGAGGCTGTCGCTGCATCCCAGTCACAGTCGTAGGCGCGGTAAGCGTCCACAACTGTGTAGGTGACATCCAGCGTAGCGGCATCGACAGTCTTGTCGGCAATCAATGTCAGAGCGTAGGTATCGCCCGCAAGGTATCGGGTCGTTCCGTCATCCTCATGGTAATGTGCATCGAGCGTGATAGAGCATGTTCCACCAAGCGGTGCAGCAAACGCCACCGTCTGAAAAGCGAATCCCAACAGCACTGCCATCAGAACGGCGCAAATTTTGCGGATTCCGGGCAGGCTCATGATTGTTTTCTCCTTTTTAGAAACTTAGCGAACAGCAGTACAAGCCAACGCAGCACCACAACCACCAGAATGACCGCAACACCCGTCAGTCCGTGTCGGAACTGAATAGGCAGGCTTTCAAACCAGTTCTCAGGGGCTTGCTCCTGCATGACCTGCTGCATATCCTCAGGGATATATTCTACCCTTGTGCCACGCACCAATAAACGATGCGAGTTGACACCGTAGGGCGTGCATGTAATCAGAGTAACAAGGTCTCTGCCGGGTTCAATAGCCAGATGCTCGGTTTCTTCCGGCAGCACAGTCAGGATTTGGTCAACCTGATACGCCAGCGTTTGTCCCAACACTTTGATGTAGAACATATCTCCGACTTGCATTTGGTCAAGGTCTGTAAACAAACTGGCGGTAGGCAGGCCACGATGCCCAGAAAGCGCCGCATGTGTGTTTTCGCCGCCGACAGGCAGTGATGTGGTCATAACATGACCCACACCCACCTGCAATACAGATTCCGCTGTGCCGTGATAAATCGGAATGGTCGTATTTAAGCGCGGAATAGTGATGTAGCCCATCATACCGGTACTATCTAAGTTCAAAAGTTGCCAATATTCGGTGCTTTTGTCCTCAGATTCCCGGTTATCGATGGAATCCGTTTGATTGCCCTGTTCGGCAAGCTGACGGTTGTATTCCTGCGCTTCGGCCAGCAATTCATCCAGCTGCTGCTGTTGAAGCTTGCTGACCGAATCATCGTAGGAAGCGGTCGTTCGACTGCCATGAACCTCGGACAGATATTCACTTAAAGATGGATATACAAGAATGCCAACGCCTACCAGAATCAGTAGTAAGCGAGCCAGTCCAAGCAGCCTGTCTTTCATTTACTGATTTTCCTTCTTCTTTTTGCGGGGAGCAAACACACCCAGCAGCACAACGGCAACGCCCAGCGCGGTCAGACCAATAGTACCGACGCTACCAGTTTCAGGCAGCATAACGCCCTTGACGTTTTCGACCTTGATAGTGTTATCGGCATTGGCCTTATCATCGACCTTGTAGGAGGGAGTAGTGTAGTTATTATCGGTGACAGTAATCTCAATCTTGATGGGCTTCTTCAGCTTGTTGTAGCCGGTAGGAGCAATGGTCTCGTGCAGGTAGTAAGTACCGGCTTTCAGACCTTTGATGGTGATTTTGCCGTCAGCACCAGTAGTAACCGTACTTACTGCATCGGCTTCGTTATTGCCCTTTACATGGTAAACAAGGTCTGTGCCCTCTTCCTTGACCAACTCAATCGCAGTGGAGGTGCTGTCCTCAGAAGCAGTCAGCTTAAAGGTTGCGTTAGCCAGTGCGGTTTCAGTATTGCTCTCGTTTGTATAGAACTTGAAGATATTGATGTCGTAGGTGTAAACCTTGCTCTCGTCAGGATTGGATTTGCCAAGTTCATCAGTGCCGGGGTTGTTGCTGTATTCCAGATATACGGTGTTCTTTGCAGGATTTGTAGTTACAGCGTCCTTTGTGATTTTAGCCTTATAGGTAACAACAATTTCATCATCCGTGGCCACCTTGTCAGTTCCGCTCTTGACCACATTTTTCAAATCAGTAAATGCGACGGTCAATTTTTTAGTGCCATCCACATAAGTTGCGCTATAAGTATTATCTCCAGCCGTGATTTTGTTGCTTGCGATACTCACCTCAACGGAATTTGCAACAAACTCCAGACCATTGGACAGAGTATCGTGGAAAACAAACTTATAGGCGGTGTAGTCAGCCATATCGGGAACTTTGGCGGTCAGCTTAAAGGTAACGGTATCGCCAACCTGTGCCGTGGTGTTATCCTGGTAGGTGTTATTATCAGTAGAAACCTTTTTATCCACAGTCGGGAAGGTGCTCTTAATGGTCTGCTCTGTGACACCACCGTTTTTAGGAACATTCACAAGGATAGCATCAGTACCACGGCTATTCTTGCCAGTAGAACCGCCCTCAGGGAATACAAGATAGTAACCAGCAGTCAGGCCGGAGAAAGTGGCAGTGCCCTTGGTTTTATCGGTATCACCAGAAACCGGTGTCGCAGTGGCGGTGAACTTTAAAACATTGTCGGTAAAATCAGCCTTATGCTCATCACTACGCACCCACTTCTGCGCTTTGTGAGCAAAGTTAACTAGAGTGGTGCCCTTGTTGTTAGTCGTCTCGCTCAGGAGGGTATTGATATACGCAACGGCAGCATCACTCAGGGCAGCAGAATCCAAATCGGTAACAGCATTCGCGGTTGTAGCATCAGCATCTTGCATAGCCTTAAACACATCAGCCTGTTTGAAGAATGCTTCCCACTCTTCTTCCAGCACATAGCTGTCGATTGTATTAGTAGTAGCGGCGTCAGCGTCATCAGTAACACGGGCAGTAAACATACGGATTGCGGTAACATTTTTGCCTTTTGCAGCCTCACCCTCACCGGGGATATACAGGCCAGAACCGGTTACACGCAGGGTGCCAGTGTCCTGAACAGTGTCTGCCGCAAACGCGGTCACTGCCAAGCAGAGGGAAAGTACAACAGCCAGCAACATTGCGGCTGCACGCTTAAAATGTTTCATAACAAAGTGTCCTTTCATTTGTTTTTCTTGTTTCTTAGGATTTCTTCCTGTACCGTGTGCTGTTATTCCATCTCCCCCTTATCTTTTCGTCTGCGCGGTACAGCAAGCGCAAACAGCAGAATTCCAACGCCGAACATCACAAACATCCAGTCACCGGTACTGCCTGTATCGGGCAGGCGCGGATGGTGGGTATTGGTAATGGTTGCGTGGTAGGTCTTTTCGTCATACTTAGATTCGGTCATCGTGTAACCGGGGACCGGGTCCTCCTCAAACGAATAGACATAGTAGGCTTCGATGGTATTGGTCGGTTTCTCGTCCGAACCCATGGTATATTTCAGCACAGGTGCGTCTTTCAGCACCGTGCGCCAAACAGAGGATTGTCCGTTCTGAGCATTAGCCTTCGTTATCGTAACGGTTGCATACAAGGCTTTATTATCTCCAACGGGCGAGCCGTTCGCTTTAAACTCCTGCTGGTATACTTTGACCGTAATACTATCCGGGCGTTTGCCGTCAATGTTGGCGAAGTCCTTCCAGATTTTACTGATGGTCAAATCAATCTTCTTTTTACAGGGGTCTGCGGTATCGGCAGGTTCGGTAGTTGTACTGTCGGGGTTTGCGTTTGTGGGGGTATCGAGCATCAATACCGCTTTCGCCGGGCTCTCATAAGCCGCAAGGTCTGCGGTCTTGGATGCTGTGGTATCCTCCATCTTTGCATCCTTCAAATCATCGTATGCGTTGATGATTTCCAGATGCTTTACATCATACCGGTTATAATTGGTGCCGGTAGAGGTATCCGATTTGGCTGTGCTGAATATTGTGGTTCTATCCGCTTTGACAACCCGGTTCAGCACTGTATCAAAGGCACGGTAGATGGAATAGTAGTTGTTGTTGCCCTCAATCGATTGGATAGTATTGAAGCTGTAAACCGACTTCAAATCATTCACGCCGGTAAAGGGTCCGACCAAGTTTGGTGTCCCGCGCACCACATCGCAGAGGGTCATGGTGCTGTTCTTGACCTGACCTTCATGGTTCAGGCCAAGAAAGCCGCCGGAATAACCATCCTCATTTGTGCCATCTACATCATTTCCGGCACCGCCAGCAAATACATCGTATCCGGAAGAAATGCCTGTAACGCTGCAGCCGTCAATGTCTGTGCGGTTGCCCTTGATAAGGTTGATTTTTACATTGGAGATTTTGTCTTTATCTATGCCGCCTTTTTGCGTACAGGGCAGTTCAATGACCGAGTCACCGATGGTGATGATGGCAAGGTCTCTTTTGTCAGGTCCCGCCTCCTTGTTGAGTGCAACACCGATTTTGAGACCGAGCAATTCAACATACAGGGTGTTTCCATCCTTCAAGACTTGCAGTTGTACAATAGGACTAAGGTTGACATCGATAAAGCCAAGGTTTTGCAAATCATCCATATACAGGATGCTCAGTAGTTTATTGACAATCACAAATACAGTGTTCAGCAGTTCGGATTGCAATTCGGCAGAAACCACATAGTTCATATCGGTCTTGCCGATAAATCCGCCTGCGATTTCGCCGCTGGTGACCTGTTTCAGCGCCGTGGTACTGCAGCCATTGATTTTGGCAAGGTCTGCATATCCGGCAAATCCACCTGCAATGGGCTGTTCACCGCCTTTGGCCTCGACCACCGTGCCAAGCCCAAAGCCGGTCACGGTGCAGTTTTCCACATGGGAGCCGAACAAATCGAGCACACCCGCGTTGGCGTCCAGCAGCTCTTTAAGAACGTTTACCTTGTCAATATCAGCCACGCCGCTTTTTCCCAGATGCCCGACAAAGCCGCCTGTGTAGTTGAGTCCTTCTACGTTGGCAAGGTTGGAAACAGCACTGTTCTTTACGCTGCCGTCCATCATGCCGCCGCCAAAGCCGCCTGCACAACCGCTGTAACGGGTTTCACTCAAGGTTCCTTGCTGTTTTGCGGTATATGCCCGCACGGTCAGACCATCCGAAACGCCGGTGACTGTGGAATCGTAAATATAAGTGCGGAAGGCTTCCAACACCTTTGTTTTCCCCAGCTTAATCAAACCTTGCAGCAGCTTTGTTTCGTTGCCGTTCGCGTCTTTACCGGATATCTGTGCCACACCGGCCACATCAGCCAAGCCGAAGAATCCGCCCGCATACAGGCCGCCGTCTACACTGCGCAGATTTTGTACCTGTATCTTTTTAGCGTCAGAGTCCTTCTCGCCCACTGCACTGGCTTCCAGTGAACCCGCAAAGCCGCCCGCATAGGCTGCATACTTTACGGCGTCACCGTCTTTATACGCGCCATCTACCACAAATCCCCATGTATTGTCAGCGGCAGAAACGGTTGCCGCGTGAATGGTGGTGGCAGTAACCTGCAGCACCTTGACTAAATCGCCGGGGGCGCTGATGAGGTGTTCCAAGATACCTTGCAGCAAGCCGTTGGAGGCGTTGGTATTCACTCCCGCCACGCTGCCTGCCGAGGCAAGACCCACATATCCGCCTACCGCAATGCGACCCGTAACACGGCGCAGGTTGGTAGCGTTGCAGGAAGCCACGGGCGCGGCATACTTGCTAGTGGATTTCCATTGGTCAGCGGTGGGGAGTTTATTGGCTCCGTTCAGCTGAATCTGTGCGCCGTAGGCACTGCCTACATAGCCGCCCGAATAGCCGCAATGGTTTTCCGGCATGCCTGTGGCCTGTACCGTAAGACCTGACTGGTAGCCCTGCACTGAGGAATTGCGAACGGCAGGGACAAACAACTTTGCAATGCTCAGCAGTTGTTCTGCATTGAGTTCCAAACCCAGAATTTTGACTGTGCCGAGTTCTACTGCGCCACCGGTTTTCATCTGTCCGGCAAAACCGCCTGCACTGTGCATGGCACTGACCAGCTTGGCATCGTATGCCATGCAGTTGGTCAGGGTTCCGCTGTTCATGCAGCCCACATAGCCGCCTGCATCACCGCCGTAGAGCATATTGTTAAACTCACTGCGTCCGGCAACGACATTGTAGCCGTAGATGTAATCGGCAAGTTTTGCATCCAACTCAGCTTGCGAATCTACTTTTCCGGTTTGCGCCAATTCGTATCCGTAGCCGCCGTGTACGCCGACATACTCGACCCAGCTGTTCCATGTTTGCACGTCCAGCCCCGCCAAAGGACCATACACGGCTGTGTTGGTCTGTACCGGGTAAATGACACCCAATGCGCCGAGAATGTTATTGACTTTTATCAGACCGCCCAGCACCTTTAAGCCGCCGACTTTTGCGGTGTCTGCGGGTTCCATAAGACCTGTATAACCGCCCGCGTACTCATGCCCGTAGACCGAACGGATGCGCTCGGCCTTGCAAAGGCTCATGGGACCGTTGTAGGCTTTGCTGGTGCCATCCTCGGCAAACCAGAGAGATGTATCAAAACCGTGGATGGTGCCGCCCATATTGTGACCCACATAGCCGCCAGCCATGCCGCGCTGCACAGTTTCGTCCGATTCAGCATTGGCGCGTACTGCGCCGCCGCAGGGCACACAGTTGGTAGAACTGTTGCGGATGGACGGAACGAAACTTTGCAAGACAGAGGCAAGCACTTCATCAACATTGACCAGTTCATTCAGAATACTGGCGTTGTCCAAAAGCTTGGCAACATCGCCGGGCTGCATTTCACCCACATAACCGCCTGCGGCAATCTCCCCGATTATGTACGAGAAGTTGACCGCTTGGCTGTCCTGAATGTGACCGCCGTACATTCCGCCAGCGTAACCGCCAGCCATACCGACCTTGCCTTTGTCCAAATCACCGGTTGCCAGAATGGCATATCCACCGGGTCCGCCAGTGACATCGGAGTGTTCAATGGTCGTCACAACCACAGAGAGGGCATTGAGAATACCGGAAACGGAAACTGCGTTCCCCAGAACCTTCAGACCGCCGCCCACAGAGGCTGCACTGCCGATGTCCATATCACCTACATAGCCGCCTGCATAGCGACCACCCGTGACCGCGTAGGCGCTTTCATTGTTGAAGTAGGTAGGCGCGGATGTATCTTCCAGATTATCCGGAGCCTTGACGATGGTGTGTTTCAGCTTAGTGACATCGGAATACGAAATCTGTGCGCCGCTGGCATAGCCTACGAAGCCGCCTGCGCTGCCCACGGTAGTGTCCTCTGTCAGCTTCTTTGCCGTAACGGTAAAGCCGTCATTGGATTTCACGCCTGCATACTGGATGTACGGCACATAGGCGTTTATCACGCTGAGAAGGTCACTCAGGTTGATATTCACACCTGTTAAACCGCCCAGTATGGAGATGCCCTTAGAGGCATCTGCCAAGGCACCTGAGTAAGCACGTCCGGCAAAACCGCCCGCGTAAGATTGACCGTTTACGGAGCCGATATTGTAGACGGCGTAGTATTTTCCTTCCCCAAGGGCTTGGTTATTCACCGTTCCGCTCTGGAAGTCGGCTGTAAAGCCGCCCGCGACATCACCAGTAACGCTGCCGTTGGTCACATAAGAAACCGTGCAGTTTTTGTAGCTGGGAATCAGGTAGGAAATGGCTGTAACAAGTCCGTTAGTTTTAATCAGGCTTTTGACCTGTGTTTTATCCTCGCCCACCTCAGCCAGACCGCCTGTTTTGGAGATTGCCACAAAGCCTGCCGCATAGCCGCCGTCATTAGCTGCTGTTACGGATTTCAGGTTGGTGACATGAGCGTTTTCTACTTTGGTGCTGTTGCTGCGAGCGATAAAGCCTGCGGCTGTGTAGTCAAGCACGGAGTTTGCTTCGCGCTTCTCGGTAGCCTCAACGGTAAAGCCATCCTTGTCGATGCCGTTCACGTTTGCATCTTTGATAGTGACCTGTACATACTGACCGATGGAGAGTAGCTTGTTGAGCGTAAGCAAATAGTTTAGACCCAACAGGTTGACGGTCAAACCGCCGTCAGTTCCAACCAGTTCGCCGGGGCCGGACAGACCAATAAAGCCGCCTGCATAGTTTTTGCCTTCGATAGATTTAAGGTTGTTTACGGAAACATTGTTGATAGTGCCGCCAATAGCATCACCAAGCCCGCCGCCGACACGCTCCCATCCATCGACAGTAAGACCGTTGTCACTACCGGTCACCGTAACGCCGTCCACGGTAAAGCCAAGATAAGAAGCAATGCCAGCTGTATTATTCAGTAAGCCGCCAACGCTGGCCGTTCCAAGAGAACCCGCAATGCCGCCTGTATAATCGTGACCTGAAACGCTTTGCAGACCGGACACTGCCGTGTATCGCTGCTCAACTGCTGCTGGGGCATACACTCCGTTTCTCCAGTACGATACCTTGCTCAGATAATCGGCACTCGATGGAGCAATGTATGCACCGTCGCCCCGTCCGGTTATGCCGCCTGCGTAGTTGGTGCCAATGACTGTCAGTGGTGCGTTGATGGTGCATCCCAAAATGTAAGACGGATTCACGCCAGCAAGGGAAAGTAGTGAGGTTGCTGAATTCTTATCGCTGCTGAGCAGTTTTACAACTAGGTCTACAAGACCGCCAAGTAAATTGTCTTTGGTGTCAGATTTACCTAGATTCGCTGCCCAGCCAAGAGTTGCAATGCCTGCAAAACCGCCAACATTACTGCCCGTTGCGTGAACTGTGAGAGGTTCTGTAGTCGTCAGCGTGCAGTTAACTGCCGATGTATTGGCAAACGCACCTGCAAAACCGCCAACATAGTTTCCACCATTGACGCTTATAGTCGCATTCTCCAGCGTGCAGTTAAGGAGCAAGCTTTCTGTGTTCATTTTCGGCAGCTTCGTCTGAATGTCCAGAGCGCCGGAAAGAGTGCCCTCGATTACACCGTCGCGGGCAATACCTGCGAAGCCGCCCACATAATTCACGCCATTGACAGTATAGCTACTACCTGTGATGGAACAGTTTTTAAAGATAGAGCCAACCTGTTGCCCAACAAACCCGCCTGCGTATTTCTTATCGCTTGCAGTTGTCAGACTCAAATTGTTTATACCGCAATTGACAAATTTGGCATTGATGTACCCGGTAGGAATCAATTTTTCTAGGGGAATCGCATTGCCTAGCAAAATGGTAATCAAATCGCCCAATCCTAAACCCGGAATGACATTCAGGATATTGGTCAGCAGTTCAACTATTTTTCCCAGCGCTTTTGAAAGGCCATCGTATTGCGTCACGCCAACGGTGTAACCAACAAAGCCGCCTGTATTGTTATTGACATTCCGAACCGTTGCATCAATCACTTCGATGCCGGAGAACTCAACCTGTCCTTCTACGCGCCCGGCTATTGCGCCGGTAGCAAGCGCCGTTGGGTCCTTCTTTCGTGCGTTCAGAACATCACCCAAGGTTTTACCAAGGTCAACCTTCACCTGTCCAAAAGTCAGGATGAAAGTCAGACCACTCAGCAAACCGCCCAGCAGCTTACCCAATGTGTTTGTCAATGTGCTGACAAGTGTGCTGGGATAATAGGTTTCGCTGGTCGTTGTTTGAACAGAAATGTTCTGGAATTTGAGGTTGGAAACCTGAACCAGTCCCTTGCTGAGACCGATATCATTCTCGCTCACCTCGCTGGAGATTGTGGAGAAGAACCCAACGCCCATCTGTTCGCCGACATTCAGCTTGCTAGATTGGTCTACTTTCACATTGGAAATCACCGGTTTTTCCGTAGCGGTTATTTCAGTGTCATTCCAAAGACATGCGTCTGTAGCTGCATTGGCATCGAGCTTGGCGCCAATCATCGTTCCCTGAAAAGTCAGCGGAGTCCAGTTTGCACTGCCAAGGTCAATATCTCGGAAGATGATGTAGTTGGCGTTTGGTGCGTAAGTTTGACCGGTAGCATCATCAATATTCAGATTAGGGTCAATTTCGCCTGTTGTCTGGTTAACACCGCATGGCTCTCTGTCGTAGTTGTGCCCCAATCCGCTAAAACTTTTGCTTGCCGAAAGAGCTGTTCCAAATGTAAAATCCCGGATTCCATTATCTGTAGCTGATAGGTCAGCATCACCACCGTACAGAAGGATGTATTTCTCTTTTGCATCAGTGTCCAACTTCCACGAGTGAAACGCGGATTCTCTATATGCTTGGTAAGCAGCGCCACGCACAGGATAATATTCACCGTTTGATTGCTTTACGCCAATTTTCCGCAGCTGCTGTTCATTGCCAATCAGGATATAGGTTTTACCGCCTAGTTCCTTAATGACCTGTCCCGGAAAATCGCGTCCGTCCGCCTTGCCCTCCTTAACGGTAACCGAGTAGGGCTGCACTGAAACGTCGGAGCTGAATTGTTTAGATAGCACATAGCGGTGATTTAAGCTGTATGTCAGATACGCGTTATCCTCCCCATTAGGGTAGATAAGCTGACCGCAGCCAAAGGTCTCCGCCTGTGCATCGCCATCCATGACCGGCTCTGCGTCTGGGCTTTCCTCGTGCAGCACCGCCAATTGGTACGGGTTGTAAAGATAGATAGTGTCGCTTTGCGCATCGTACAGCGTTAGGTCATCGCTGGTTTCTGTCAGCGGTGTGATGCTGCCCGTGAAATCTTCTGGCAGCTGCCATTGCAGCATGTCACCTGTCAGTTCAATGTCCTCGGCAATGGCGTATTGGGCGTCCGAAGCGTATGTGATGTCTGTACCGTCTTCGTTGGTAACTGTATTACCGCTTCCGATTTCTTTCAACTGGTCGCAAGTGTAAATGAGAATCTTGCAGTCCTGATACAGTGGTTTGTCACTGCTCTCTTCCGGCGTGGCAATTTCTTCGTCAGATGGAAGTTGTTCGTCATTCGGTAGTGGTTGTTCCTCATCAGGGGTAATAGGGTCGATGTTCGTGTCTGAATCTGGTGTATCTTCCAAAGAAGAATCCTTAACTTCAGAAGTTTCCGGCTTATCCGCTTTGCCTGTATCCCCTTCGGAGGGAGCAGCGTCTGCCGCACTATCCGTAGCGATATCATCTGATACATTCATGTCTTCCGAAGGAATTTCCGGAATGTATCCTCCATCACTGTCTGCAGGTACACTTTCATCCATACTTTCAGAAGTTACCACACTGCTTTCCAGTGGGGTGGTGTCATTTGCAGCATAGGCTACCGGTGCCGTGCTCTGGAACAGCATAAGCCCTGCCAAAGTTGCGGACACACATCTCAAAAAGGAGTAATGTTGCATAGTAATAAGCCTTCACACTCCGTGCCAAACAGGCATTTCAATGGTAATATGATTCAGCTTATCAATTCTTTGTATCTAACTGCATTTGATAAGCGTATAAAAATGGCCGTCATAGTTAATATGACGGAATTTCTTTAGCGTATGTATAGGCAATTTATTCACCCATGTCGCTTCTATTGCGTTGTCAACATTCTCGTTTAGAGGGATTATAGCACCCCCCCCCCCACGAAATCAAGACTTTTTCTTAAGAATCCGCAGAATCCGCAAATTCAACTATTATTCCTTACGAAATAGCAAAAGTTTCGTCTATCTAACGGAACCATTATCGTAGTTCCTAATTGAGCATGATTATACCACCGTAAAAAGAGCTCAAGACTTTTTCTTAAAGCTGATAATTATTCCGTAAAACCGAAACGCGTTTCGCAGCAAAACAATTGCCATAATTTGCTATGCGAAACAGCCAATTCTTTTGCCGCGTGATTTTCGCCCACAGATTCTGCGTTTATAGTTCTCCTTTATGTCACTTTTACATCAGATACAATGTATTACCAACCGAGTATGGAAAACTCAAATTACGCCTTTTAACAGAGCATGCTTATTTTGCTCATTTGCTTTTGTCGCAACACTCTCAAAACCAGTATCTCATATGCCCAGATTCCCTTTCTTGACAACAAAAAAGAGGGCACCGATATTGGTGACCTCTGAAATGTGTTGAGCGAGTTGTTTGCTCATCGTTTATCTTCCCGCATTTTCGCGTATTCTTTCTGGATGTCCGAGAACAATATCAGGTTGTTCGGCTGTCCTTTGCTTTCTCTCTCGAAGCCTTTGAGTTTGACCTCGCAGTCCAAGGCGGTTTCAAGGTCCGCGATTCTGGCATGGTCGTTGCACAGCGGCAAAGGATTCTCGTCATCCGGGCCGCAGGTGATACTCAGGATACCGTACAGCCATTTGCCGGGGCTCATGATGAATTCCTTGTCGATGTCTGTTTCGAGGAGTTCCACGCCCGGGAAATAGGGGGTTTCGAGTCTCGGAAATTCTTCCGCATCGAAATTGAAGCTGTAGGTTAGCACGCAGTCAGGTGACGGCGTCTTTATGGTGCAGCGAAACCGCTCATCGGGGAATGCCTGGCACCGCGTCACAGAATACTGATAAGTTCCCGTGCAACTCACAGCAAAGTTGAAGTATTCGACCCACGCATCAAGGTTCGTCAGCTTATACGCGTGTACGGTTTGCAGGATACACTCGATTGCTTCGTCCTTGTGTTCCTGCAAAAGCCGCCCTTCCTCGGTATCGGCACCGAAACTGAACTCTAAACCCGTATCCTTGCTGTACCTGCCTTTCGTGTAGTTGCTCAGCCAGCGTATTTCGAGTACTTCAAACGCTCCCTCATAATGCGCAAAGGCATAAGCGTGCTCATTGATGTGGAGCGTACCCTTGACGATATACTCGGAGTCGTAATACTTTGTTTTCTTGTACCGAAGATTATCGGTGCAAATCATAGCAAACATAGTTTCCTCATTTCGCTGGGTTATAGGGTTCCGGCATCGGCTTCCAGGCGATAATCATGCCTTCCGGCCACGCCCATTCGCACAATGGTCCGTCCCACCATTCGCCGTGCTCATAAAAGGCAGTCGTAGTCATAAGAGAGTCTTTGCGGGTGACGAGGTAGGAATCGGATTCCGGAGGCGGGGATTCTGTCATAGGTGTCCAGTCGATGGTCTTTTCCAAAGTATCCATAAGTGCCTCCTTAGCTTTTCCGTTCTGCAAACCGTACTCAGTCCAGCGGGCGCGTGTACCGGCATTTCGGATAGCTGCTGCATCCCCAGAACGCACCGTTCCTGCCATGGCGCATAACCAGAGGCTGACCGCAGAACGGGCACTTCGTTTTCAGGTCCTCAATATGCTGCTGCTTTTCTTCTTTTGTCACCTCAGTGAAAGGACGGAGCAGTCCGGCTAATCTCTCAATATCCGCATGAGAATATACTACCGGTGCATCCTTTATCCGCTTCCCCATAAGGCGCAGCATCTTATGACGGTGGCATACCGTGATATCCCCGTCAAAGTATCGCGGGACTTTCTTTAGCGTGCAGCGTTCCGAGAATACGACATAGGATGAAAAGGCTTCTTCCGGCATAGACAGGTACTCAGCCAATGCCCTGATATGCGTGCGGTTCTGTTTGACCGGATTGTAGAAATGTTCCTTGCGGCCGCCTCTAAAGCACTGCGTCCATTTCAGCTGGTCTTCGCTGCCGAATATCCAGCCGCTGTAGTATTTGCTCTCAATGACAAAGATGCCCTTCTCGTGCAGCATCAGCAAGTCAATTTCGGTGGTCTTGCCTTTCATGGGCAGGTATAGGTTAGTGAGAACCACACGCTCCCCTTCAATTCCGTTGCTTTGTAAGGCATAGTCAATAAGGTATTCACCGAACTGTCCTGCGTTCCGGTAATGCAGGAGAGATTTGATAAGTCCCGGCTGCTCGCCTTTCAGGATTTGCCAAAGTCCCATGGATGCCACCTACAATCCTATCTGCTATATTTCCTTTTTCCGCCGTCAAATGTCCATTGGTTTTACTGCCGCCTACATTATTATATATATTATACGACAAGCATTACTAAATAGCAATTAGGAGCATATCGAAAACGGCAGGTTTTGGTTGCCTTGATTCCGATTATCTCCCGCCGATACCTGGCAGTTGTTGTGGAAGATTTTCCAAAACGAAACTTTTAATTCAGGCACTTCGCTATTGACAAACTTCTTTCTTTGTGCTTGTGACCCGGACAGTTCCCTTCCTCGGGAAGCGGGTATCCGCTCTGGATGAATCCTTCTGCCGAGGTTCACCGTGCCTGCCGTCCCGCCGGTCGTGCAGCCGGAGTCAGCCCTTCCCGCATCGTTCAGAACGGAAGAACATACTAACACCTATACCTGCAAAATAGTATACGGAAAGCCACACTCCAACAATCCAAAGCAAGTCCCTGACAAGTGTTTAGCAAGTCTCTAACAAGTGCATAGCCCATACGCACCAAACAAACCCGCCGACTGTATCATCGATAGCAGCAGAAAAGGGAGTCGCATTCCACGACTCCCCTCTCGGCAGTAAATCATTTCAGTATTTTATTCAGCTGCAGATTGAAAATTTTGCTCAACGCATTCAGCCGGTCCTTCGGCACATCAATGTTCTCAGGTTCCTTGAATCTAAAGCCTTCCATGTTCTTTAGTTCCGCACGCAAATCATCGGTAAGCATCGCCTGTGCCGTCTTGATGAAATCCCCGCCAACCCTCGGCTCGCACTTCGATATGCACCACGCCGGGTTCTTTTCAAGGGCTTCTGTATCGAATTGGAACAGCAGGCTGCGGTTGTTGTCATACACAGGAGCCATTCCGGTAATTTGCATCGTATCGTTGTCGAAAAGGAACCCAACATTCCCCAAGTGCCGGTCAATGTTGAGAATAAGCGCGTCCAATACGAACATCCGGCGCATAAGGTCCTCGCTGCCGTATTGTTCAGCGAATTTGAGGAATGCAGCTGGATTCCTGCGATTGGAAACCGGTAATGCCGACAGCTTAACCAAGCCAAACCGTTCACTGGTAAACAGCTTGCACTTCGACGCCAACCGTCCATGATAAAAGGTAAGTTCGTACTTTGCATTGTTTCGGCAAAGAATATCGGCTACCTGAGTAGCGAGGTATTCAGATAGTGGTTCGATTTCGTAGGTGTCACTGCCGCTTTTGTACAGGTAGGCCGTGCCATTTTCTCGCTGCCAGCACTTTGCATACGCACCGTCTGTTCCAAATTCTGGGGATGTTGAAGAAAGAGTTGTTGAAGAGATGACGCCATCGAAAGCTGCGTTGGAAACCAATTCATCGAACTCGTTGCGATACAGGGAAACATCGTTCCAAGACATGGTGCTTTCTGGTTCCTTAACCCAGAATGTGTCATTGAGAGAAAGTGCGTGAGTTAATTTTAGAAAATTTTCGATGGATTCACAACCATACTTTTTCAGTAGCTCTGCGATGTGTTTCCTATGCTTAGGTGCCTTGCGTGCATCAAGAAAATCGCCAATGTTATCGTATCCGATGGGTCGAGATTCTGTATACCATTCAATTTCTTTGCCTGCCACAAAGCCGAACTCGTCCTCATAGCAATCAAACAAAAGCCACTTTGTATCTTTGTTCATCAGTAAAAACAACACGCGGAACCACACCTCACTTTATACAATATTTTGCTCTATCAAAAGTATATCTCAATTTATCATAATTGTCCACGAATTTCATAGCTTTGTCCTTTGTTGGTCCCGTTTTTGTCATTCGTGTCATTTAGTGATATTTTCAGCGATTTTTATGCGTATATTTACGCGAATATTTCTGGATTTTTCACACTAAACGGAAACGGCGATACACGCCCCACGCATATCGCGTTGATTTGTTATTTGCGCGTAAACGAGCAAACCCGTCATTCCTCGTTCTTTTTCTTGCACCATACTTCCCTTTGGTGCGGCACGCGATAGGTTTTGCCTTCTCCCAACTCAACACCAGCATCCTCAGCATTTTTCTTTGCCCGTTCGCTTGCCTTTTGTCCTTTGGGAAGGTTACAAGGTGTTCCATCACTTGGTAGCTACAGGCTTCCTAAAATATTCTGGAATACACGGAAATTCGAATCATCTCGCGGTGAGCAATATACAGCGAACTCAATGGTTTCAAACTTCATCCGGTATTCCTGCACCACTGCTTTCATTGCCTGTGCTACAGCCAACGGCGGGTTGCTGAACGCACCGCATCCGAATGCGCCAAGGATGACAACCTCATTGCCATTCTTCCATGCAATATCAAGCACTTTTCTCATCCGCTTTTCGTGCAGCGCCTGCAGTTCTTTCTGGCTGATGCGCACAGTCGTGTTTCCATCATTGGGATTCATACTGTTACTGGGGCGCTCCCGCAGATTCGGGGCCGCGCAGGTCAGTACATTGACAGAATACCACTTGTCCTCCGGCAACAGCTTTGGATAAGCGGTATCGGACTTGAAAGCAATGACGCCCGGCGTGTAGATGCAGTCATCATTGTGCAGCGGGTTCTGCTGGCGGCGATGAGGCGCGTAGAATTGCTTCCAAAGGATTTCTTCTTTGAGATTCGGATACAGCGTGGAACAGCGGCAGATTGCCTCTTCCTGCGCAGAAGAACCCTTCACCACACCACCGCCCGGATTTGCCGCAGAAGCAAAGTTGTGGATACAGACTTTCTTCCCGGCATAGGCATAAGGCATTGCTGCTTCCAGTGTGCGTTTGGAACTCACAATGATTTTGGCAGGCCGAGCATAGATGATTGCTTGCTTCTCTGCGCATTCAATGCCTTCAGGATACAGCTTCTGTTTTTTAGTGCTTTGTTCGATGGCGTTGCGCAGCGTACTGTTTTGTTTGCACAAAGCGAAGGTATCCTCGAAAATCTCGACATTTTCTTGCCTTCCCATAATTCCAACCTCTTTTCTTTAGGCAATCCTATTTTAAAGAACTGTACCACATTTTATCGTCGTTGTCGATGTTTTCTGATTATTGTCCCATTATTTCGGCAGAGGCGTCGAATGGTAATGTTATCGAGTTTCTCTCGGGCAGAAACGAGGAGAAGGTGGGCATTCCGTTCTGGATGTATTATCCTTCTGCTGAGGTTCACCGTGCCCGCTGCCTCTCCGGTCACGCAGCCGGAGCACAGCCCTGCCAGCATTGTTCAGAACGGAATACAGAAGCGCCCGCCAATTATATGGTATCAGGTTATAGGGGCAGACTATCCCTCAAAGCCCTATTTTCCCATATAATAGCTATCTGAGCAGACTATCGCTTCATCCACCGCTTTCCGCAGTCTGTCATAGGATACTTCCTCTTTCGCAAGACGCTTAACCACATTCAGCGATATCTTTCTCTGTGCAGGGTTCTCCTTGCAATACTCGTCTATCACGAATGTTGGCACAACATAAAACACCCAGTCATCCACTGCCAAGGCATTGCGCTTGCCGATATCCTTGTTCGTATTCAGGCAGAATACATATACCTCTGACTGCCTTGACAGCTTCTTCCCGGCATGCTGGTTCTCCCAATAGCTGTTGTTTGTCGGTGCAATCGAGAAGGTCCGTATCTTGGATATTTCTTTGTTCCAGGGATGCACATAGCTGGTCGCCTTGACCTCGATGCGCTTATTTCGGTATGCCATGTCATAGGCTGTCCAGTAGTTGACGTTTTCGGCTTTCTTAATGCCGAGTGCTCTCGCCACGAGAAACTCCGCTATTGTCTCCGCCATCCCGTCCAGCTGGCTGTATGCATATTGCCAGAAATCCTCAACGGAGAAAAGGTCTTTGCCCCGGAATCGGAACATCTCATCGGGCTTATAAGGCTCATATGCCGTGAGTTCCTCTTTCTTCTTGGCTACTTCTGCTTCCAGCTTTTCTGTATGCGAACTTTTCGTGTTCATTTGTTCCCCGTGTCCTTCTCATATACTTTCCCAGACTATGCCTTTAGTCTAGCACATGTTGAGCACAAACGCCACAGGAAATTGGTGCGCAGCGTTGCTTTTTCGCATTGTTACAAGATTTTGCTCCGGAGAAAAAAGAAATCGTACAGGTAGGTGTGCCCATACGCTGTTCGTATCATCGCTAGTCTCGCAGCCGCTCAATCTTGATGTCGGGAATCGCCCCATATTTCCCGAGAAGATATCCTTTGCGGATGTTATCGGTTGTCCGCGTTGAGAAGCTGCTGATGCTATACAACTCCGATGCGCCATCGTCTTTGTGTTTATCTACAAAGTACAGCTGGTCTTTTCGAAGCAGCTCCATGCTCAGCAATTCAGTGTTGTGCGTAGTGAAGACAAGCTGAGCGCCTTTCGGGTTCGTCTTCTTGCTTTGGAATTTAGCGATGATAAACTCGACTAACGCCTGGTGCAGGTCCTTTTCTATCCCATCGATGAGCAAGAGTCCGCCTTTTGACAAGACCGATTCGATGGCAGGCGCGAGCGCCATCAGCTTTCTTGTGCCATCGGATTCGTCTGCGAGCTCAATCGAATACATGTTATGATTTCCGCTCTTGTCTTCGCCTTGATGCATAGATGTCGCCGTGACCTGGCCCATCCTCAAATGCGTTTCTGCATTGTTCGAGGTTTCGGAGAGCAGATGCATAAACTGCACGAGTGCTGTTTTGACTTCATCCGGTATATTCTCCGGCAAGTCAGCTTCCTCGTTAATTTCCTTGCTGTTGATTTCGAACCGCATGTCCTCAATGCCGACATCCGCAGCTTTCGCATAATTAGAAATTGCTTTCAGCATATTGGTATCGTTCGAGTATTCGAGCAGCTGCCGAGGTATATCCGAATAGTCTCTTGAGAAATAAATCATCTCTCGAAACCAAGTCATGGCTTTCGAGCATACCTCATCGTTCATAGTGCATGCCACGGAGAAGAACAACTGATTTTCTGCCACTATCTGGCTTATCAGTTTTCTGCGAGCCTTCTCTTCGGTAAAGGAGAAGACCTGCTCGTTTCTGGAAAAGACGAGAGCCTTCTGTCCTTTCGGTGCATGGTATAGCGATTCAGCATACACCTTCTCTTTCGTTGCGGAAAACGAATACCAGTATTTGGTGCCGTCTAAGGTATACACGAACGAGAACTCTGTCGGTTCAGATGCCGAATAATCGTTCAAAGCAAACGGAACAACCGGTATCGCTGCTTTTTCGTGTTGCGTCTTCTGCGCGTTCTTTATGAACTGCACCGAAAGCCAAAATGCTCGTATGACATTGCTTTTGCCGCCACCGTTCTTTCCGTAAATGGCAACGCTGGGCAATATACGCAGCCCTCCGTATGGGATAAGGACACTTTTCAGCGTGCTCAGACCCGTTGCTTCCATGGAAAGCACTGCCTCATCACGGAACGAGCGGCAGTTTTTCACGGTAAATTCGACCAGCATATTCTCACCTCTTTCGTATACTTATAGTATACATGGTTATTTTGTGAAATTCAACGCTTTTTGTCAACTATTTTGCTTTTTATGCGCGCATTTCTTCGTTTCTGTGCATTTCATTCGTGTTTCCCCCACTACAGATGGTCTTTGCAGCAAATAAAGAAAGCGTACAGGCAGGTGTGCCCATACGCTAATTTGTATTGTTGCTGATTCAGGATACCGCTTTACTGAAGGGAGCGGCATTACCGTTCTGGACTTGTATTAGAGGCCTCGCCGAAATGACTGCTCGCATGCCTCTTTCCAGCGTTGCATCCTCTCTCCTGTGTCTTGAAAAGCAGAACTATATGCGGTCTCGCTGCACGAATAGCACACAGGATATCCAGTACCCCCATGCGGGCATATATCTGCTGAGTGCATAACTCCATCGTGGTTGCCATATATTTCCGCGAGGATGCCGCTTTCCGGGACAGGCAGCGCAGAACCCCGCCGCTAGGAATCATGCCAGAACGGAAAAGCTACAGGGAAGCTATATACTCGTTTACAAACCCGAAACTGTAATTACATTCCATACATATTGGCATTCTTTACAATCACTCTATCTCCTTTTT
>OGWU01000231.1_pt1 | contig 37464 bp, 49 predicted proteins | sample 1576071 | NCBI WGS metagenome assembly OGWU01 (sample SAMEA3541582, study PRJEB24748) | human gut metagenome | biome: human gut; feature: human-associated habitat; material: faeces | place: China | collected 2012
TCAGCGAACATTCTTTATATTAGCAGAGCTCGGCTCCTTTGTCAAGGACTTTTTTAATCCTTTTTTATTCACCGGCAATGCTTTTCGCTGTTTTGTTGACAGTTTGTTAAGTATATCAGATACTACATTGGCTGTCAATGAATGAAAGTAAGTTTTTTGAATTTTTTTTGTTATATTTTTGTTTTCTATTATAGGGTTATTTAACGCTTTTAATTAACCACTTATCGCCAAACTGCGATGTTTCCACTTTATATGTCTTACCCTTGCGATCTGTAAGGGTTTTCATGGTCATAGGGTGCTCAGTTACCATGAGGATTTCAGGATTTTCTGTGGCTTCCCATGATAGCTGGGCTACCTTGGCACCCAAGCCTTCAAAGTATGCAGCCGCAGCGCCGTTCATTATATTGAGCCCTCGCCCCAGATATACATCAGCTCCACGTTCCAGGTACTCTTCAATCCATCCTATATTATTAAGCACAACCTGTTTTTCATCTAGATGCTCTTTAATATATGCATCTTCATTACCCTTTGTCACACTGCTGTGGCATGTTATTGCACTGACATCCTTTTCCTTTGGCAACGGAGGAATGGCAATGCTATCCGGTATATCCGGTCTTTTTCGCTCTGCACATATGATAGCTTCCAGATCAGCCAAGGCAGTTCTTCTCATTTTATTTATATCAGATACGGGCATCCTACCTTCCTCATCTGCTGATATACTTAAATACTCTACTTCAAAGGGAGTATCTCCCGTCTTCTTCAGTTGGCGTTCTATTACTTCTCTGGTTGTCGGTACTTTTTCAGCCCTTTCGTAAATATCTTCTCCGGCAACTTTAACTTCATGCTCTTCATCGTAGGCAACAAGTTCCGGTTTTTCTCCTATGTGCGCAGTAAATTCCATTCCGATAGGACGTTTCCTTGTGGATTTTCTGTAACTTTCTCTCGCGTTCTCCATCAGTACCGCTGATGATATCCTATATATATCCGAACCTTTTTCTATTTCTTCCTTTATATCTCCTATCAGGAAATTACCGTTGCCCTTTGCTTCCTTATATGTTATTACTCCTCCAGTAAAGTTCTTTCCCCTTATTTCAATAACATCACCCATATCCAGTTCAAAGGAAAGCTTTGCTTCTATAAGGTTTCTGTCCTTTCGCCCGATAACCTTTCCCATGTATATGCCACTGTTTTTAGGAATATCACCAGAAAGCAAGCCTCCCTTAGGAAGACCGCCAAGGTACCCTTCTGAAAACCCTCCTCTGTTGAATATCTGCATCAAGGTCTTTTTATCTTCCTCCGGTACCTTGCATCTACCTTCTTTATAATACATGTCGATATATTTTCTGTAGATTTTCGTTACGGTCGCGACATATTCCGGTGACTTCATCCTGCCTTCTATTTTAAGGGAAGCTACACCGGCTTCTATGAGCTCTGGCAGCCGTTCTATGCCACACATATCCTTAGGGCTGAGGAAGTATCCGGTTTTACCATTTTCGTCAGTATAAGGCAATCTGCATGGCTGTGCACATTGCCCTCTATTGCCGCTTCTGCCGCCTATTGCCCTGGACATCTGACATTGCCCCGAATAGCACATGCACATAGCTCCATGGACAAATACTTCAATATCGCACAGGTCGGTAACTTCTCGTATTTCATCTATGCTCATTTCCCTTGCGATTACCACCCGTTCAAAACCCATTTTGAGGGCGTTTTTAACTCCGCTTCTGTTATATACGCTTCCTTGAGTGGAAAGGTGCAGACTTAAATCAGGCACATATTTTTTAAGAAGCACTGCAAGACCCCAGTCCTGCACTATGGCTGCATCGGCGCCTATTTGATAGATATCTGCGGCATACTTCACCGCATCATAGAGCTCATCATTTTTTAAAAGAGTGTTCATGGTAACAAAAACCTCCACTCCCCTGGCGTGAGCGTATGATATTGCTTCTTTCATCTGTTTTAAATCGAAATTGGATGCATTCATTCTGGCATTGAAATTTTTACCGCCGATATATATTGCATCCGCTCCGTTTTCCACTGCAGCTACAAACTGCTCCATGCCGCCGGCCGGTGCCAGCAGTTCTATCTTATCTCGTTTGATATTACCCATAACATACTATATAATACTATTTATATTAGGAGGTATCAACATGAATAAATTCCGGCAGTTTATGAAAGAAAGATCTTTCATAAGACTAACCTTTTTCATAGTATTCACGGCCACATTGCTATACATTATGTATTTTGTGGTCAAAGATTTCCCAAGCATAACTGGTTCTGCTTTCTCTGTTATCGGAAGCATAGTATCGGCGCTTTCTCCTCTTTGGATAGGTCTTATACTGGCATACATTATAAATCCTCTCGTGGAGACTATAGATTTGAAGCTTATAGGCAGACTCGGTCAACCTGACGGTGCCACTTTAAGCAAAGATTCTCTAGATGAAACGCTTCTTAAAAAAAGAAGAAAGCGCACCCGATTTATAAGCATAATCATCACATACCTTATAATAGTCGCAGCTCTTATTTTGCTGCTGTATCTGTTTGCCGCCATGATAGTGGGAAGATTTGTTGTGACTAGCCTTCCTAATCTGCTGACTCACTTTGTTCAACTGGCATACGGCTACGAAGATGAATTCAGAAATTGGATAGCTAATCTTCCTGACGGTGTGCTTTCAGACTATGCCACCTCAGCTATAAATACGGTAATGGAATGGCTTTCCGCCCACTTTAGTGCCAGCGGCGTCATTTCCACCATCAGCAGCATAGGCAGCGGCATACTGAACTTTGCCCTAGGTATTGTAGTCAGCATATATCTTATTGCGGACAAGGACTTTTTTATAGGCCTCTGGAACAAACTAATCACACTCATAACTCCTAAAAGGAGTTCCGGCATCAACGGCACTCTCAGAGAAGTGGATGATGTTCTTTCCAAATTTCTCAGAGGAGTATTGCTGGATGCCATATGTGTGGCAGTGCTCTCTTCCATAGGGCTTTCGGTCATCGGTTTAGAATTCTCAGTGGTTATAGGTATCTTTGCCGGTGTGGCAAATGTTATACCTTATTTCGGACCTATAATAGGAATGGTTCCCGCATTTTTGGTGGGGCTGTTCACAGACGGCATATGGAAAGGAATATTAGCAGTTATCGTACTTATAATACTGCAACAGATAGATGCAAATCTCATTTATCCAAGAATAGTAGGTTCTTCCATAGGGCTGAAGCCTATATTCGTTCTGCTGGCAGTTTCCTTTGGAGGATACTACGGCGGTATCGTCGGTATGATTTTGGCAGTTCCTGCGGCAAGCATATTGCAGCTTTTCATAATAAAGTGGGCAGGAAAGAGAGAGCAAAATCTAGCTTCCAAACAGCCCTTACAATCGTCAGCTGATGACTCAGACAATCTTGATGCAAACGACCTGCAATAAAAGCAAGCGAGGGTCATAGCAACAAAAGAAAACCCGTCCCTGACTAAATCAGGTGACGGGTATTTTTTACGCTCAGGTTATTACCTTTTTCCGGCTTATACCAGTTCCAGGAATACTACTTCTGCGCAGTCTCCCTGTCTAGGACCCAGCTTGAGGATTCTAGTGTATCCGCCGTTTCTTTCAGCATATCTTGGCGCAATATCGTCGAAGAGCTTAGTTACTACATCTTCATCATAAACGTATGCAAGCACCTGTCTTCTTGCGTGAAGATCGCCGCGCTTTGCAAGCGTAATCATCTTTTCAGCTTCTTTTCTGGCTTCCTTAGCTCTGTGGGCTGTTGTTGAGATTCTTTCCTCTCTGAACAGGTCAGTTACGAGATTTCTCAGCATAGCTTTTCTATGAGCTGAAGGTCTGCCCAGTTTTCTATATCCTGGCATTATTTTTCTCCTTTCAGTTACTCATCGCTTTCACGAAGTCCCAGACCAAGTTCTGCCAGCTTCTGCTTTACTTCGTCTAGGGATTTCTTACCCAGATTTCTGACTTTCATCATATCCTCTTCGGATTTCTGGGTCAGTTCTCCCACCGTGTTGATGGCTGCCCTCTTCAGGCAGTTGTAGGAACGTACGGACAGTTCCAGATCGTCAATGCTCTTTTCAAGATTGATTTCCTTTTGGTCCTCTTCCTTTTCCACCATGAATTCCATATTAGTTGTTTCCTCAGTAAGCTGTATAAACAGATCAAGATGTTCATGCATGATCTTTGCCCCTATGGAAACGCCCTCTTCAGGTCTGATGGAACCGTCTGTCCATATTTCCAAAATGAGTTTGTCGTAATCCGTGATCTGACCTACTCTGGTGTTTTCAACAGTAAAGTTCACCTTTCTGACAGGAGTGAAGATTGAATCCACAGGAATAACAGAAATCGGAGTATCCTCTGTCTTGTTCTGTTCTGCAGAAACATATCCTCTACCCTTAGCCAGATTTATAGTCATTACCAGTGTGGCGTTTTCTTCCAGTGTGGCAATGTGCAGATCCGGGTTGAAAATTTCCATGTCTGCGTCGCCGATGATGTCTGCCGCTGTAACCTCTTTAGGTCCCACCGCATTTATCATCGCCTGCATAGTGTCTTCAGCACCGTTGAGCCTTACGGCCAGCTTTTTCAGATTGAGAATGATTTCGGTAACATCTTCCTTAACTCCAGGAATAGTGGAGAATTCATGAAGTATACCGTCAATCTTTACAGATGTAACTGCTGCTCCAGGAAGGGAGCTGAGCAGTATTCTTCTCAAGCTGTTTCCCAGTGTAGTACCATAACCTCTTTCCAATGGCTCTACGATAAATTTTCCGTAGTTGGAATCTTCTTCGTTAAATATACATTCTATTTCAGGCTTTTCTATCTCTATCACTGCGAACCTCCTTTCTTTCCAAGTAACTTGTAATTTCTACCCATTACTTAGAGTACAGCTCAACGATCAGATGCTCTGCAACAGGAGTATCAATCTGTTCCCTTGTAGGAATGGAAAGAACCTGTCCTTCAAGCTTGTTTACATCTACGCTCAGCCATGCAGGGACTGTTATAGTCATATCTTTGATTTCCTTGAACTTAGGAGAATTTGTGCTCTTTTCCTTAACCGCAATTACATCTCCGGCCTTAACTGCCATTGATGGAATGTTGGCTTTCTTTCCGTTTATAGTGAAGTGTCCGTGAACTACCAGCTGTCTTGCTTCCTTTCTGGAAGAAGCAAAGCCCAGTCTGAACACTACATTGTCCAATCTTGTTTCGAGCATGATCAGGAGGTTTTCACCTGCTTTACCCTGCTTTCTTACTGCCTTGTCGAACAGATTTCTGAACTGAGTCTCCTGAAGTCCGTAAAATCTCTTCGCCTTCTGCTTTTCTCTCAGCTGAAGTCCGTATTCGGAAACCTTCTTTCTTCCCTGTCCGTGCTGTCCAGGAGGGAAATTTCTTCTTTCAAGTGCGCACTTTTCGCTATAGCATCTGTCGCCCTTCAAGAAAAGCTTCTGACCTTCTCTTCTGCATAATCTGCAGTTTGCTTCTCTATATCTTGCCATATTCTCTTTCTCCTCCTTTCAATTAGACTCTTCTCTTCTTTGGTGGTCTGCATCCGTTGTGCGGAATTGGTGTAATATCTTTAATCATAGTGATATTAAGTCCCGCAGTCTGAAGGGCTCTTATAGCCGCTTCTCTTCCGGATCCCGGACCCTTTACGTAAACTTCAACTGTTTTAAGACCGTGTTCCATAGCGCCCTTTGCTGCTTCTTCAGCTGCCATCTGCGCTGCAAACGGTGTGGATTTTCTTGATCCCTTAAAACCGAGAGAACCCGCGCTCGACCATGAGAGAGCATTACCGTCCATATCTGTAAGAGTTACAAGAGTATTGTTAAAGGTAGACTGAATATGTGCTTGGCCTTTTTCAATATTTTTGCGCTCTTTTCTTTTCTTTCTAACTGCTTTTTTTACAGCTTTAGCCATCTTATTCTACCTCCTTTACTTCTTCTTTCTTCCTACAGTCTTCTTAGGACCTTTACGAGTTCTAGCGTTTGTCTTTGTTTTCTGTCCTCTTACAGGAAGGCCTCTTCTGTGCCTGATGCCTCTGTAGCATCCGATTTCCATAAGTCTCTTAATGTTAAGAGATACTTCTCTTCTAAGATCACCTTCTACATCGTATTCGTTATCGATGATCTGTCTAATCTTACCTGCTTCTTCTTCAGAAAGATCCTTAACTCTTACATTAGGATCTACTCCTGCTTTTTCAAGTATAACTTTAGCTGTCTGTCTTCCTATGCCGTAGATATATGTGAGGCCTATTTCTATCCTCTTGTCTCTAGGCAAGTCAACTCCGGCTATACGAGCCATATTTTCCTCCTGTTCCCATCTTCCGTCACGCAGCCTCGAGGGGCGTAATATAAACGGGATGTTCAAATAAATTATAACTTAATCACTTGTTGTGATGATTTAACCCTGCTTCTGCTTGTGCTTAGGATTTTCGCAAATGACCATTACTTTGCCTTTTCTCTTAATGACCTTGCACTTTTCACAGATAGGTTTTACCGATGCTCTTACCTTCATCTCTTAAACCTCCTATTTCTCTCTCCAAGTAATTCTTCCTCTTGTGAGATCGTAAGGAGAAAGTTCAACCTTTACTTTATCTCCCGGAAGAATTCTTATGAAGTTCATCCTTATTTTGCCGGATACATGGGCGAGCACCTCATGTCCGGTTTCCAGCCTGACTACAAACATCGCGTTTGGCTGAGCGTCTACTACAACGCCTTCGGCTTCAATTACATCTTTTTTTGCCAACTCATACACCTCTCATTTACAGGGTAAGCAATTCAGGCTCACCGTCCGTTACAACAACAGTATTTTCATAATGGGCTGACAGTTTCCCGTCAACGGTTACTACCGTCCAGTCGTTTAAAAGGACTTCCGTATCGTAATGACCTTCAGCTATCATAGGCTCAATGGCAAACACCATGCCTTCAGCCAGTCTCGGCCCTCTACCAGGTTTTCCGAAGTTTGGAATCTGCGGATCCTCATGCATGTCTCTTCCAACACCGTGACCCACATAATCCCTTATAACGGAAAAACCTTCTCCCTCAGCCTTCATCTGTATGGCATGAGAGATATCCGAAAGTCTGTTACCGACTTTACAGAACTTAATTCCTTCAAAGAAGCTGTCTCTTGTGGCTTCTATCAGGTGAGCCGCCACATCACTTATGGCACCCACCGGATAGGTCCTTGCCGCGTCGCTGCAGTATCCTTTATATGTGGATCCCACATCTACGCTGACTATATCACCCTCTTTGAGGATTCTTTTCTTTGACGGTATACCATGTACCACTTCTTCGTTCACCGATACACAGGCGCTGGCCGGAAATCCGTAAAGTCCTTTAAAGGACGGTGTCATTTTGTGTCCGATAATATGCTCTTCCACAAACCGGTCAATATCCCAGGTGCTTATACCCGGTTTTACAAAGTCCTCAAGCTTTCTGAGAACATCTCCGGTGACCTTGCCGGCCTCCCTCATTATGTCTATCTCCTGTTTTGACTTGATGATGATCATACCGCTTATTCTCCCAGTATTTCGGTTATCTGGGCAAACAGCTTTTCAAAGCCGATGGATCCGTCCAGATGAACGATGTTTCCTGTCTTATCATAGTAATCCAGCAGAGGCTTTGTCTGTCTGTTGTATACTTCGATTCTGTTTTCCACAGTTGCTTCAGTATCATCAGCTCTCTGTATCAGCTCTCCGCCACATTTGTCACAGATGCCTTCCTTTGCCGGAGGCATGTTTGTAACATGATATGTCGCTCCGCATTCCTTGCAAACACGTCTGCCGATGAGTCTTGTCATCAGCTCTTCCTTTGGAACATCTATATCGAGAACATGGTTTATCTTCTCGCCTCTGCCGCCCAGGAAAGCATCCAGGGCAACTGCCTGTTCCACTGTTCTTGGAAATCCGTCAAGCAGAAATCCGTCTGCGCAATCATCCTCGGTCAGTCTGTCCGTAGCGATTTCTATGACCAGGCTGTCCGGTACCAGTTCTCCCCTGTCCATATATTCCTTAGCTTTCTTGCCCAGCTTTGTACCTTCGGAAATGTTCTTTCTGAAGATATCGCCGGTGGATATATGAGGGATGTTGTATTTTTCAACTATTCTGGCCGCCTGTGTGCCTTTTCCGGCACCCGGAGGTCCCAATAAGATCAAATTCATATCTGCCTCCTTATTACTTGAGGAAGCCCTGGTAATTTCTCATTACCATCTGCTGCTCAAGTCTCTTCATGGTATCAAGTCCAACACCTACAGCAATCAGAAGTGATGTACCTCCGAAAGAGATATCCAGGTTTGTGAACTGTGCTACCAGAGTAGGAAGTGTCGCAACCACTGCGAGGAAGATTGCTCCTACAAAGGATATCTTAGACATTACATTGTTAAGATACATAACTGTCGCATTGCCAGGTCTTATGCCCGGAATGAAACCACCATTTGCCTTAAGCTGATTTGCTACTTCTGCCGGATTAAATGTTGCTGCCGTATAGAAGTAAGTAAAGAAGATAATCAGCAGTATGTTGAGTATCGAATAGAACCACACGCCAGGAGATCCTGTCGGTGAAAGCCATTTTTCAACCCAAAGAGCAAAATCCGAATCGCTTCCTGTGAAATATGTTATTGTCAGCGGGAACTGCAATATCGACAGAGCGAAGATTACAGGGATTACACCCGCCTGGTTTATTTTGATAGGAATATGTGATGACTGTCCGCCATACATTTTTCTTCCTACTACTCTCTTTGCATACTGTACAGGCACTCTTCTGTGACCCTGCTGGATCTCGATGATGCCTATGATAACCAGTACAGCAAATACTATAAACAGTGCTACAGTCATATAGCTTATTGTGCCGTCCTTAAGGCTTAGCCATATGTTGTGTATGCCGCTTGGCAGCCTTGCTATGATGCCGGCAAAGATTATGAGTGATATACCGTTACCGATACCATTCTCATTAATCTGTTCACCCAACCACATCAGGAAGGCAGTACCTGCGGAAAGCACCAGTACAATTACAGCAACTGAGAAGAAGTTAGTGCTTATAAGCGCACTTCTGAACATACCGATAGTAACACCTATGGCCTGTATCAGCGCCAGCACCACTGTCAGATATCTGGTCCAGCGTGCTATTTTCTTTCTTCCTTCCAAGCCTTCCTTTGCGACTGCTTCCAGTCTAGGAATAGCAATGGTCAGCAGCTGAAATATGATGGACGCCGTAATGTAAGGCGTGATACTCAGTGCGAATATTGTCATATTCGCAAAGGCTCCACCGGAAAACAGGTTGAACAGGTCGATAAGACCGTTGCCCCCGTCAGCGAAGGTCTGACTGAGAATTTCTCTGTCAATACCAGGCACCGGGATGTTGGATCCTATTCTGAATACAACCAGCATGAGGAGAGTGAAGATAATCTTCTTCCTCATGTCCGGTGTCTTCCATGCCTTTACAAGTGTCGAAAGCCCGCCCATTTTAGATCACCTGAGCCTTTCCTCCGGCTGCCTCGATCTTTTCCAAAGCGGATTTTGTGAATTTCTGTGCCTGTACCGTAAGGGCTTTTTCAAGGTTACCGTTGCCTAAAATTTTGATTCCGTCTTTTACCTGTTTAACCATTCCCTCTTCGATAAGCAGTTCTGGAGTGATTACAGTTCCTGCTTCGAATCTGTTAAGAGCTTCAACATTAACTATTTCATACTCTTTTCTCCAGATATTTGTGAATCCTCTCTTAGGGATTCTTCTATAAAGAGGCATCTGGCCACCTTCAAATCCAGGTCTAACGCCGCCGCCGGATCTGGATTTCTGACCGTTCATACCTCTGCCGCCTGTCTTACCCTGTCCTGTGGCAGTACCGCGGCCTCTTCTTTTGCGGTTTTTAGTAGCTCCTTCAACCGCTCTGAGTTCATGAAGTTTCATAATCCTCGCACCTCCTTAAAGTTCTTCTACTGTGAGAAGATGCGGAACCTTATTAATGGCACCTCTTGTCATTTCGTTGTCCTGAAGTTCAACTGACTGGTGCATCTTTCTCAATCCCAAAGCTTCTACAACTTTTTTCTGTCTAGGAGAAGCTCCGATCAAGCTTTTAGTTAAAGTTACTTTTACCATTTTAGCCATCTTTACTTCCTCCTATCCTAAAATCTCTTCCTTAGTCTTGCCTCTCAGCTTGCTTACCTTTTCTACAGTCATCATGTTCTTCAGACCTTCGATAGTAGCATAAGCCATGTTAGCAGTGTTGTTTGAGCCAATTGACTTAGCTCTTACATCCTTAACTCCAGCAAGTTCCAGAACTGTTCTTACAGAGGAACCTGCGATTACGCCTGTACCTTCTGCAGCAGGCATGAGAAGAACTCTTCCTGCTCCGAACACTCCCACGTTCCTGTGAGGAATTGTAGTACCTACTGTAGGAACATATATCAGTTTCTTTTTAGCATCTTCTGTGGCCTTTCTAACGGCTTCAGGAATTTCCTGCGCCTTGCCGAGACCAACGCCTACATGACCTTCACCATCGCCTACAACGATAGTAACGCTGAATCTCATGTTTCTACCGCCTTTGACAGTCTTAGCAACTCTTCTTATATTGACGATAGTTTCTTTCAGGTCCAATTTGGATGCATCGATCGTATTTCTCATGCTTTACCTCCGTTAGAATTTTAATCCGGCTTCACGCGCGCCGTCTGCCAATTCTTTAACTCTTCCGTGATATAAGAATCCGCCTCTGTCAAAAGCAACTGTTTCGATGCCTTTTTCCAGCGCTCTCTTAGCTATAACTTCACCAATCTGCTTTGCTGCTTCCTTGTTACCGCCGTTAGCGATTCCAAGTTCCTTTTCCAGTGTTGAAGCAGATGCCAGTGTAACTCCGTGCACATCATCAATAACCTGTACGGAAATGTTCTTATTGCTTCTGAACACGCACATCCTAGGTCTTTCAGGAGTGCCATGAACATCTTTTCTAACTCTGGCGTGTCTTGCAGCACGTCTGCTAGCTCTTGTATCTTTAGCCATGATCTTCTACTCCTTTCCTTAGTCGCCTTTAACTCCGGCTTTACCCTCTTTTCTACGTACGTATTCACCAACGTATCTGATACCCTTGCCCTTGTAAGGCTCAGGTTTTCTCCATGCTCTGATGTTAGCCGCATACTGGCCCACCAGCGCTTTATCTATACCCTTAACAGTAACTTCTGTTGCTGAAGGCGCTTCTGTAGTAATGCCTTCCGGGTCCTTCATTTCTACTGGATGTGAGAAGCCAAGGTTCATAACCAGTGTATCGCCTTTCTTTTCGGCTCTGTAACCTACACCGATAAGTTCAAGCTTCTTTTCATATCCTTCGGTAACGCCTGTTACCATGTTTGCGATAAGAGTTCTTGCCAGTCCATGCTGAGCCTTGTCAGCCTTGCTGTCTGTCGGTCTTGACACAGTCAGAACTCCGTCTTTGATTTCTACTGTTAATCTGCTGCTAATCTGTTCCTGTAATTCGCCTTTAGGTCCCTTTACGGTAACTACATTGCCGTCGACCTTTACTTCTACGCCAGCAGGAAGATCAACAGGTTTAATTCCTATTCTTGACATTTCAAACTCCTCCTACCATACATAACAGATTACTTCGCCGCCAACTCCCATTTTTCTGGCTTCCTTGTCGCTTACAACTCCCTTAGAAGTGGAGATGATTGCGATACCCAGTCCGCCCAGAACTCTTGGAACATCACATGCCTTGGCATAAACCTTAAGGCCCGGCTTGGAAATCTTCTTGATTCCGTTGATAACTTTTTCGCCTGCAGGACCGTATTTCATTTCAATTTTGATAACGCCCTGCTTGTCGTCTTCTATAACTTCAAATCCATTAATGTAGCCTTCTTCGAGAAGTATACCTGCGATGGACTTTTTAATCCTGGAAGCAGGTATCTCCACTGTCTTGTGACCTACAGTATTGGCATTTCTGATTCTTGTTAGCATATCTGCTATTGGATCTGTCATTGTCATTACAGTTTGTCTCCTTCCTCTACCAGTTTTGCCTTTCGGCAACTTAGTAAATTCCTATAACTACCAGCTTGCTTTCTTTACGCCAGGGATTTCACCTTTGTAAGCAAGCTCTCTGAAGCAAATACGGCAAATGCCATATTTTTTCAGAACAGAATGCGGCCTTCCGCAGATCCTGCATCTTGTGTAAGCCCTTGTAGAATACTTAGGCTTTCTCTGCTGTTTTACTTTCAGAGCTTTTCTGGCCATGTTTCCCTCCTATTTCTCAAATGGCATTCCGAGAAGTCTGAGAAGTTCCAGAGCTTCTTCGTCTGTCTTTGCTGTTGTTGTAAATACGATGTTCATACCTTTGATAAGATCTACCTTATCATAGTTGATCTCTGGGAATATCAGCTGTTCCTTGATACCCATGGAGTAGTTTCCTCTTCCATCGAAGGAATTCTTGCTGACGCCTTTGAAGTCTCTTACTCTCGGAAGAGCGATGTTGAAGAATTTATCCGCGAACACGTACATGTTCTCGCCTCTGAGAGTTACTTTGGTACCAACAGGCATTCCCTGTCTAACCTTGAAGTTCGCGATGGATTTCTTTGCCTTTGTAATTACCGGTTTCTGTCCGGAGATTACTGCCAGCTCTTCTACCGCTGTTTCCATCAGCTTAGCATTGTCCTTGGCTTCACCCAGACCGATGTTGATTGTGATCTTTTCCAGCTTAGGTACTTCCATAGGATTTTTATAGTTAAACTTGTCCATCATGGCGTTGAACACGTCGTTTTTGTAAGTTTCCTGTAATCTAGCTGCCAAATCGTCTCCTCCTTTCCTTAATCTATTACATTGCCGCTCTTCTTAGCGACTCTTACTTTCTTATCGCCGTCCATTTTGTAACCAACTCTTGTGCCGGCTTTAGCTTTTTCGTCATAGAGCATCACGTTGGAAACGTGGATAGGACCTTCCTGATGTTTGATTTCGGAAGAAGCTGTCCTTGTCTGTTTCTGATGCTTTGTCTGAACGTTAACGCCTTCGACGATTACTCTGTTTTCTTTAGGCATGGCTTTTATAACTTCGCCCTTCTTGCCCTTATCTTTACCGGCAATTACTATTACCGTATCACCTTTTTTAATTCGCATCCTGTTAGACCTCCTATAATACTTCCGGTGCCAATGACACTATCTTCATATAGTTCTTGTCTCTGAGCTCTCTGGCAACAGGTCCGAAGATACGTGTTCCTACAGGGTTCTTATCTTCTTTTATTACTACAGCAGCGTTCTGGTCGAATTTAACGTAGCTTCCATCTTCTCTTCTAACGCCTTTTTTGCTTCTAACCACGACTGCTTTTACCACATCGCCTTTCTTGACCATTCCGCCAGGAGAAGCCTCCTTAACAGCACAAACGATCACGTCTCCGATATTCGCATATTTACGGCTTGTTCCGCCGAGGATACGAATACACAAAAGTTCTTTCGCACCGGAGTTGTCAGCGACTCTTAATCTTGTTTCTGTCTGAATCATTTACGGTGCCTCCTTATTTAACTTTCTCTACTATGCTGACAAGTCTCCATCTCTTATCCTTGGAAAGAGGTCTTGTCTCCATTATTCTTACCTTATCTCCGATATTGCATTCGTTGTTCTCATCATGAGCTTTGACTTTCTTAGTAGTCTTTACGGCTTTTCCATAAAGAGAATGTCTTACGAAGTCTTCCAGTGCAACTGTGATGGTCTTATCCATCTTGTCACTAACGACAATACCGACTCTTGTTTTTCTTCTGTTTCTTTCAACTGTCATAATCACATCCTCCTTTCTTATTTAGCCTGAGCTTCAAGCTCTTTTTCTCTGATGATTGTCTTTATTCTTGCAATATCTCTCTTCATCTCTCTGAGTTTGAGTGGGTTTTCAAGCTGACCTGTAACATGCTGGAATCTCAGATTGAACAGATCCTTCTTCATTTTCAACAGTTCAGCATTAAGTTCCATATCGGACATTTCCCTTATTTTATTCAGTTCCATTATGCTTCACCGTCCTTTACTTCTTCGCCCTTGATGACGAATTTACACTTGATAGGCAGCTTGTGGGATGCCAGTCTCATAGCTTCTCTTGCCTGAGCTTCAGTACATCCTTCCATTTCAAACATTACTCTGCCTGGCTTTACTACCGCTACCCAGTACTCAGGTGAACCTTTACCGGAACCCATTCGTACTTCTGCCGGCTTCTTTGTTACCGACTTATGTGGGAATATCTTTATATATACTTTACCGCCTCTTTTAATAGATCTTGTCATGGCTACTCTGGCAGCCTCGATCTGGTTAGAGGTTATCCATGCAGGTTCCAGAGCTACAAGGCCGTATTCACCGTAAGTAACTTTGTTACCACGTGTAGCCTTACCTGTCATCCTGCCTCTGTGGACTCTTCTTCGTTTAACGCGCTTTGGCATTAACATGGCTAGTATCCTCCTTCTGTAGTCTATTCTTCAGTTGCTGTTTCAACTGCTTCATTTTCAACCTGTGGAGCTTCTACTTCAGGCTCCTGTGCTTTTGGCTCTTCCTTAGGAGTATTTCTAACTCTCGGATTTACAGCCTTTGGCAGCTCAGCTCTGTTTTCCCTAGGATTTCTCCTTGGTCTTCTTTCGCCGTCTCTTCTTCTGCCGCCTTTTCTTCTGTCGTTCTTTCTTCCTTCGTTCTTTTCTTCACGAACGATGCTCTGAAGTCCCTTATCAAGGATTTCACCGTGGTTTATCCAAACCTTTACGCCGATCTTACCGTATGTAGTATCAGCTTCGGCAAATCCGTAATCAATGTCGGCTCTCAGAGTATGGAGAGGAACGTTTCCTTCGCTGTAGGATTCGCTTCTTGCGATTTCAGCTCCTCCGAGTCTGCCGGATACCAGTACTTTAATACCCTTAGCGTTAGCTTTCATTGTTCTGCCTATGGCCTGCTTCATCGCTCTTCTGAATGCGATTCTTCTTTCCAGAGCCTGGGCGATGCTTTCAGCTGTCAGCTGGGCGTCCAGTTCAGCTCTTCTTACTTCTCTGATATCGATATCAACAGTCTTTCCTGTGAGCTTAACCAGATCAGCCTTGAGCTGTTCGATTCCGTCTCCGGATCTTCCAATTACCATACCAGGTCTTCCTGTTGCGATGATAATCTTAATCTTATTTTCTTCAGGTCTTTCGATTACAACCTTGGAAACTCCGGCTGCGTAAAGCTTTTTCTTTACAAATTCTCTTACCTTGTTATCTTCGATGAGGTAATCTGCAAAGTTGTTCTTATCTGCATACCATTTTGAGCCCCAGTCCTTTATGATTCCGACTCTGAGACCGTGCGGACTTACTTTCTGACCCATTTACTGAACCTCCTTTTCTGCGCTTCTTTCCTTAAGAGTAACGCCGATGTGGCTGCTTCTCTTGAGGATGATAGATGCTCTTCCCTGAGATCCCGCTCTCCATCTCTTCATTGTAGGGCCCTGGTTTGCGTAAATTTCCGCAACATACAGATCGTCTACATTCATGTCGAAATTGTTTTCGGCGTTAGCCGCTGCCGATCTCACTACTTTTTCTACCAGTTCAGCTCCTTTACCTGGAGTGAATTTCAATATAGTCAATGCCTCTGCAAGATCCTTTCCTCTTACCAGATCGGTAACAGGCTTAAGCTTGATAGGAGACATTCTTACATATTTTGCAACTGCTTTTGCTTCCATTTTCCTATCTCCTTTTCTTACTTAGATTTCTTGTCGGCTGCATGTCCTCTGTAAGTTCTGGTTGGAGCAAATTCTCCAAGTCTGTGACCTACCATGTCTTCTGTTATATATACAGGCACATGTTTTCTGCCGTCATGTACTGCTATAGTATGTCCCACCATCTGAGGGAAAATAGTAGATGGTCTTGACCAAGTCTTGATGACCTTCTTTTCGTTTGCTGCGTTCATCTCATCAATTGCCTTGAGAAGCTTCGCATTGACGAAAGGGCCCTTCTTAAGTGATCTACCCATTGTTCATGCTCCTTCCTTTTATTTTTCGTTTCTTCTCTTAACGATGTACTTATCGGACTGATTCTTTTTCTTTCTTGTCTTGTAACCAAGAGCAGGTTTACCCCAAGGTGTCACAGGGCCTACACGACCGATTCCGGCCTTACCTTCACCACCACCGTGTGGATGGTCGTTAGGGTTCATTACAGAACCTCTTACTGTAGGTCTGATGCCCATGTGTCTCTTTCTTCCTGCTTTACCGATGTTGATGTTGGCATGATCTGCATTACCTACTTCTCCGACAGTGGCTCTGCATTCGATTCTTACCTTTCTAACTTCACCGGATGGCAGTCTTACCTGAGCGTACTTTCCTTCCTTAGCCATCAGCTGAGCTCCGTTACCGGCAGATCTTGCCATCTGAGCACCCTTTCCAGGCTTCAGCTCGATGTTGTGAATCATAGTACCTACAGGAATGTTTGCCAGTGGCAGTGCATTTCCCACCTTGATATCCGCATCAGCTCCGGAAACGATTACATTTCCGACTTTCAGTCCTTCAGGAGCGATGATATATCTCTTTTCACCATCTGCGTAAACGATCAGTGCGATGTTTGCGCTTCTGTTAGGATCGTATTCGATAGTGGAAACCTTACCAGGTATTCCGTCTTTGTTTCTCTTGAAGTCGATTATTCTGTACTTAGGTCTGTAACCGCCGCCTCTGTGTCTAACAGTGATCTTACCTCTGGAGTTTCTTCCTGAGTGTTTTTTGAGGGTGACGGTCAGTGATTTCTCCGGAGTGCTTGTTGTGATTTCTTCAAAAGTAGAAGTTGTCATTCCTCTCAAGCCCGGAGTAGTCGGATTGTATTTTTTAATTCCCATCGTCGTACCTCCTTACAGTCCCTGGAAGAATTCGATTTCCTTACTGTCAGCAGTAAGAGTTACGATAGCTTTCTTAGAAGCTGCTGTGTAACCGGCTGTTCTTCCCATTCTCTTAAGCTTACCTTTAACGTTCATGATGTTTACTTTAGCCACTTCAACGTCGAATATTTCTTCAACCGCATCTTTAACTTCGGTTTTGTTGGCGTCTACTGCGACTTTGAAAGTATATTTCTTTACCTGTGCGTCTTCCATGGAAGTTTCTGTTATAACAGGCTTCAGTATCACGTCGTACGGTGTTCTCATTATGAATACACCTCCTCAATTTTCTTTATCGCTTCCGCTGTAACGATGAAGTTGTCATGATTGATAATTTCATATACGTTCATTGTGGATACCAGAGCTGTTCTAACGCCCGGGATGTTTGCAGCGGATCTAACTACATTCTCGTCTTTTTCTGCTGTAACGATGAGGGCTTTCTTTCCAGCCTTAACGTTTTCCAGCATTTTTACCATTTCCTTTGTCTTAGGAGCTTCAAACTTCAGTTCATCAAGAACTATCATTTCGTTTTCTGCAACCTTTGCAGAAAGAGCTGACAGCATAGCCAGTCTTCTGAGCTTCTTAGGAAGCGTATATCTGTAGCTCCTTGGCTTTGGAGCGAATGCAACGCCGCCTCCTACCTGTGAAGGGTCAGTTGTGGAACCCTGTCTGTGACGACCAGTTCCCTTCTGTCTGAAAGGCTTTCTGCCGCCTCCTCTAACTTCTCCTCTGGTCTTAGCGGACTGTGTGCCCTGTCTTCTGTTAGCCAGATGATTTTTAACTACAGCATGGACCGCGTTCTGATTAGGTTCGATACCGAATATAGCATCGTTCAGGTCTATAGTTCCTGTTTCAGTACCGGCCATGTTCAGTACTTTAACTTTTGCCATTGTTCTTCCTCCTTCCGAAAGTGTCTTACTTGCCCTGACCCTTGATAGCCATGCGCACTTTCACCAGGCTGCCTTTGCCTCCCGGTACCGCACCTTTAACAAGGATGATGTTTCTGTCTGCAATAACTTTTACAAGGTCGACATTCTGAACTGTTACAGTGTCTCTACCCATTCTTCCAGGACCTTTGTTGCCCTTGAATACTCTACCTGGATAGGATGCTCCAGCCAGAGCGCCGGCAAGCCTTTTATGCTTTGAACCATGGCTCATCGGACCTCTGTGATGTCCGTGTCTCTTGATGTTACCCTGTGTACCCTTACCCTTGGATACGCCAGTTACGTCTACCTTTACGCCTTCTTCGAAATCAGCAACTGTGATTGTCTGTCCGATTTCGTAAGCTTCGCCTTCTTCAATTCTGAATTCAACCAAGTGCTTTTTAGCTTCAACACCGGCCTTATCAAAATGACCTTTCATAGGCTTGTTGACTCTGTGAGGCTTTGTCTCACCGTAAGCCACCTGAACGGCGTCATATCCGTCAGTCTCAACAGTCTTAATCTGTGTAACAACTTCCGGACCCGCTTCGATTACAGTTACCGGAATAACTGTTCCTTCCGCGTCGAAGATCTGTGTCATTCCGATCTTCTTTCCAACTAATGTTTTCATATGTTTCCTCCTAATTCTTACAGCGGATTGGTTTCCCAATCATACTAAGTGAGCGTTGCCGCCCCGGTTGTTTACAGTTTGATTTCGATATCAACTCCGGCTGGAAGTTCCAGCTTTGTCAGAGCGTCTGTAGTCTTTGCAGTCGCTGCTGAGATATCAATGAGTCTCTTGTGAGTTCTCTGTTCGAACTGCTCTCTGCTGTCTTTGTACTTGTGGACAGCTCTAAGAATTGTGATTACTTCCTTTTCTGTAGGAAGAGGTATAGGGCCTGAAACATCGGCGCCTGTCTTCTTGGCTGTCTCAACAATCTTTGCCGCACTCAGATCGAGAAGGGCATGATCGTAAGCTTTCAGCTTGATTCTGATTTTCTGTAATTCGCTCATTTTTTCCTCCTGTTTTTTTCTGTACTGTTTTCGCTATTCTCGTACAAGGGGTTCTAATGCCCGTTTTTTCAACGTGTATCCGTTCCGGGCCTGCACATACACGCTTCCGTGTGTTTCCTTTATCTCGCCACACGCAAAACCGGCGAATCCCTTCGCCCCTGTCTAGCAAGGACAATTCTCAGTGAAAATTACCTGATAGCTCAGCAACTTTTCACCTCTTCGCCTTTTGCAAGCCTTTTAAGTATACAGTATGCCTTATTAAAAAGCAACAGTTTTTTTGTATTTATTTTTCGGCTTTTTTATATTTTTTGAAGCTGTAAACCCCATAGTTTGTGGGTTTGTTTTAAAGAAGCATATACACTGTTCCTGGTGTTTCCCAAATGTCGTTTATGTGCGATTTTTCAGATAATTGTTCTTTTAAAAATTTTTATGCATTATTTTATATGCGAAAAAGACGATAACTAATGTCATCGCCTTTTTCATAAGTTTTATATAAGGGCTCTTTAACTTTTTTAGTGGTTTGACCCCCTGCTTTACCATTCGTAGTGGGGTAATATTTGGAAAATTTAATAGGAGTGCAATGTGTATTTATACACATCCGCACTCCTTTTGCTTTTTCTTTCTGTGATATATTGGTTTTGCGAAACAACTCACAGAAAGGACTAATATATGAAAGATATTATCACGAAACTCTTTAATTTGGAACAACGAATGATACATGATATTGAAATGATTCATGTTGGCAATGAAGTATTCGCCATAATTTCTTTAAGAAAATGTCTATGTAAATGCCCAATTTGTGGAACTTTTACAGACTTAGTTCATGATTATCGCAAAAGAACTATTAATCATGCTGTCTTATGTAACTCCTAGCAAAAGGCTATCTTGTTTTACCATCATCCGCGTTATGGGAATGCTTAAGAACCCTAGAGTTACCTTTTCAATGGCTGCAAATGCAGCAAATATTTCCACCTCATCTGCTATTCGCATATTTGATTTGAACGAGGCTCTGATGAATACTATCTTATCAAAAAGTTTTCTTGGCTATTGAATAAAAACTTTCATAACACATGTAAAATGAGATATTTACGTGTTCATAAAAACACTTCCCTTTTAAAGTATCGACACCATATTCCTGCTGTTGAACTTTTAAATTTGATTTCAACAATCAAAGGTTAACACATATCAATTCAGTTGTTTCGCATAAAAAGAAGACTCTATCGCATGATTATACGCGTATAGAGTCTTCTTACTTAAGCAATTCACTTCATATGGCTAACCACAACTTTAGGTCAAACCACTAAAAAAGTTAAAGAGCCATAAAATTTCGTTTATTCTTTAATTTCGATACCTTCGTCAGATACCAGTACAACTACATCGGATTCAGGACCAGGTATATCGCCTGTGAAGTTCTGAACTTCCTGTTCTTCCTCCTCTGGAGTCTTGTTCCAGTTCTCCATGATTTCAGCATTAGGACCGTAATCGATGGAAATGTCTCTGTATCTTCCCATTCCTGTTCCTGCAGGTATGAGCTTACCGATGATAACATTTTCCTTAAGACCCTGAAGAGTATCTTTCTTACCCTTGATAGCTGCGTCTGTAAGAACCTTTGTAGTTTCCTGGAAGGATGCTGCAGACAGGAATGAATTTGTAGCAAGAGATGCCTTGGTAATACCAAGCAGCTGTCTTGTTCCTGTTGCCGGCTGTCCGCCTTCGGCTTCAACCTTGGCGTTTTCTTCATCGATTTCAAATTTTGTATACAGTCCGCCCGGAAGCAGTTCAGTATCACCAGGATCGTCAATCTTTATCTTAGACAGCATCTGGCTGATAATCAATTCCACATGCTTATCGTTGATATCTACACCCTGGAGTTTGTATACTCTCTGAACTTCCTTGAGGAGGTACTGATATACGCCTTCCACGCCCTTGAGTCTGAGCATATCATGAGGATTCAGAGGACCTCTTGTTATGCCGTCACCGGCGTGAACGAAATCTCCTTCGGAAACATTAAGTCTCGCACCGTAAGGTACTGTGTATATTCTTTCGCCTTCTTCGCCCTTAACGACAACTTCTGTTTTGTTGTCATGGGTTGCTGTAATGGAAACAACTGTACCGTCTGCTTCACAGATTTCAGCAAGACCCTTAGGCTTTCTTGCTTCAAAGAGTTCTTCTACTCTCGGCAGACCGTGAGTGATGTCGGCACCGGCTACACCACCGGAGTGGAATGTTCTCATTGTCAACTGTGTACCAGGTTCACCGATGGACTGAGCCGCTGTAATACCTACAGACTCGCCGATGTTTACAGGTTCGCCTGTTGCCAGGTTTCTGCCGTAGCACTTAGCACAGATACCGGACTTGCTCTGACATGTCATTACGGATCTGATTGCCACGGATTCGATTCCTGCAGCATCGATCTTATCTGCCATTTCCTCTGTGATTTCGTGATCCTGCTCACAGATGATTTCACCTGTTACAGGGTCTTTGATATCCAGCAGAGAAGTTCTGCCGATAATTCTCTGTCTCAGCGGTTCGATTACTTCCTTACCATCTGTGAACGCTCTTACTTCGATACCTTCGCTAGTTCCGCAGTCAGCTTCCCTTACGATAACGTTATGGGAAACGTCAACCAGTCTTCTTGTCAGGTAACCGGAGTCGGCTGTTCTCAGGGCTGTATCCGCAAGACCCTTTCTCGCACCGTTGGAAGATGTAAAGTATTCCAATACGGAAAGACCTTCACGGAAGTTTGCCTTGATAGGAATTTCTATTGTACGACCGGTAGCATTGGCCATAAGACCTCTCATACCGCCGACCTGAGAAATCTGCTTCTTGGAACCTCTGGCACCGGAGTTTGCCATTACAAACAGGTTGTTTAATGCGCCCAGGGAATCCATCAGAGCGTCTGCCACATCTTCTGTAGTCTTAGCCCATACATCGCAGACTCTTTCGTATCTTTCTTCATTGGACAGAAGACCTTTTCTGTAGAAGTCTTCGTACTGGTCTACCAACTTCTGTGCTTCGCCTATGATTTCTTCCTTATTTTCAGGAATTTCCATGTCGGCAATACTGATTGTGATAGCACTCTTTGTGGAATAATGGAAGCCCATATCCTTAATGGCATCCAACATCAACGCAGTACCTGTATTACCGTGAGCTCTGTAGCACTTGTCTATAATCTTGCCCAGCATTTTCTTGTCGCACAGGCAATCGATTTCCAGTGAATACGGATCCTTTTCTCTATCAGGTACAAAGCCAAGATCCTGAGGAATGCTCTGGTTAAAGATAAATCTTCCCACTGTAGATTCTACCAGCTTACCTCTTTTATCTTCACTGCCGCTGTATCTTCTAACCTTTACTCTGGCATGGATACCCACAGTACCGTTCTGATATGCCATGAGCATTTCATCCATGTCGGAGAATATTTTTCCGTCTCCCTTAGTATCATCCTTGCTTCTGTCATCTTCAAGACCTGGATGTGTCAGATAGTAACTTCCCAGAATCATATCCTGAGTAGGTGTTGTAATAGGAGAACCGTCCTTAGGTGCCAAAATATTGTTAACTGACAACATAAGGAATCTTGCTTCCGCCTGAGCCTCAACGGACAAAGGAACGTGAACCGCCATCTGGTCACCGTCGAAGTCGGCATTGAAGGCTGTACATACCAAAGGATGCAGCTTGATTGCCTTACCTTCTACCAGTACAGGTTCAAAGGCCTGTATACCAAGTCTATGGAGAGTCGGGGCACGGTTGAGCATTACAGGATGTTCGCTGATAACCTCATCCAACACATCCCATACCTGGTGATCCACCTTCTCTACCATCTTCTTTGCTTTCTTTATGTTTCCGGCTTCACCGCTTTCCACAAGCTTTTTCATTATGAAAGGCTTGAACAGTTCCAAAGCCATTTTCTTTGGCAGACCGCACTGCCAAAATCTCAGCTCAGGACCTACGACAATAACCGAACGGCCGGAGTAGTCAACTCTCTTACCTAGCAGGTTCTGTCTGAAACGACCCTGCTTACCCTTAAGCATATCGGAAAGGGATTTCAGAGGACGAGATCCCGGACCTGTTACAGGTCTTCCTCTTCTGCCGTTGTCAATAAGAGCATCCACCGCTTCCTGAAGCATTCTCTTTTCATTTCTGATGATGATGCCAGGAGCTCCCAAATCGAGAAGTCTCTTAAGTCTCTTGTTTCTGTTGATTACTCTTCTGTAAAGGTCGTTCAAATCGGAAGTTGCAAATCTGCCTCCGTCCAGCTGTACCATTGGTCTGATATCCGGCGGAATTACAGGAACCACCTCAAGAATCATCCATTCAGGTCTGTTTCCTGATTTTCTGAGAGCCTCTACAACTTCCAGTCTTCTTACAATCTTAACCTTTTTCTGACCGGTAGCATTCTTCAGTGCTGTTCTCAGTTCTGCAGAAAGCTCTTCCAGATCTATTTCACACAGCAGTTCTCTGATAGCTTCTGCACCGATACCGGCTCTGAAGCCTTCTCCGAACTGTTCAACAGCTTCGTTATACTGCTGTTCGCTGATTATCTCTTTTTTCTGATAGCCGGAATTGCCCGGTTCCAGAACGACATAGTATGCAAAGTAAAGGACTCTTTCCAGATTTCTAGGAGTCATGTCAAGTACAAGACCCATTCTAGAAGGAATACCCTTAAAGTACCAAATGTGTGATACAGGAGCGGCCAGCTCGATGTGACCCATTCTTTCCCTTCTCACCTTGGACTTTGTAACTTCAACTCCGCACTTGTCACAGATAATTCCCTTATATCTCACTCTCTTATATTTTCCGCAGTGGCATTCCCAGTCCTTTGTAGGTCCGAAAATTCTTTCGCAGAAAAGGCCGTTTGGCTCCGGCTTGAGAGTTCTGTAGTTGATAGTCTCAGGTTCTGTTACTTCACCGTGAGACCAGCTGAGTATCTTTTCTGTAGAGGCTAAGCCGATCTGCAGCGATTCAAAATTTTTCAATTCATAATTTGTATTCTCACTCATCTAACTTATCCTCCTTTACTATTCTTCTTCTCCGTCAGCGTCAACGTAGGAAACTATATCTTCAGCTCCCACAACCTCTTCCATTTCCATGAGGTTTTCCGCTCCGGTCTTTTCATCCAATTCAGATGAATCCTTAATTTCGATTTCTTCGGAATCAGCAGTAAGAACCTTTACATCCAAGGCCAAACTCTGCATTTCCTTAATGAGCACCTTAAATGATTCAGGTATGCCCGGTTCAGGGATGTTTTCACCCTTAACGATAGCTTCGTATGTTTCCACACGACCTACGATATCGTCGGATTTAACAGTAAGTATTTCCTGAAGAGTATATGCAGCACCGTAAGCTTCCAGCGCCCATACTTCCATTTCACCAAATCTCTGTCCACCGAACTGAGCTTTACCACCCAGAGGCTGCTGTGTAACCAGAGAATAAGGTCCTATGGATCTTGCGTGAATCTTATCGTCTACCAGATGGTGTAGCTTGAGCATATACATGTATCCGACAGTTACAGGATTATCAAAGTATTCGCCTGTACGTCCGTCTCTAAGACGCAGTTTACCGCTTTCGCTGTATCCGCACTCTTTAAGAAGCTCAATAATATCCTTTTCCTTGGCACCGTCAAATACTGGTGTTGCAATGTGCCATCCCTTTGCCTTGGCAGCAAGACCAAGATGAACCTCCAGTACCTGTCCGACATTCATTCGAGAAGGTACACCCAGAGGGTTAAGCATTACCTGCAGAGGCTGTCCGTTTTCCAGGAAAGGCATATCTTCTTCAGGGAGAATTCTTGAGATTACACCCTTGTTACCGTGTCTTCCGGCCATCTTATCGCCCACGGAAATCTTTCTCTTTGTTGCCACATAGCATCTTACAACCTTGTTTACACCAGGTGCCATTTCATCGTTATCTTCTCTGTTAAATTCCTTAACATCAACAACGATACCGGATTCGCCGTGAGGCATCTTAAGAGAAGTATCTCTTACTTCCTTAGCCTTTTCACCGAAGATTGCTCTAAGCAGTTTTTCTTCTGCAGTCAGCTCAGTTTCTCCCTTAGGAGTAGTCTTACCTACCAGAATATCTCCTGATGTAACTTCTGCACCGACTCTGATAATACCGTTTTCATCCAGATTTCTCAGAGCATCTTCACCAACACCTGGAATGTCTCTTGTAATATCTTCAGCGCCGAGCTTTGTATCTCTTGCTTCGGCTTCGTATTCTTCTATATGCAATGAAGTGAGGACATCATCCATGATGAGTCTCTCGTTAAGGATAATAGCATCCTCGTAGTTGTAACCTTCCCATGTCATAAATCCGATGAGCAGGTTTTTACCTAGAGCGATTTCGCCGTTGTCTGTGGAAGGACCGTCAGCGATAACTTCTTCTCTTTCCACATGTTCACCATGGAAAACGATTGGTCTCTGGTGTATGCATGTGCCCTGGTTGGAACGCTTAAACTTGAGCATCTTGTACTCATCGATTTCGCCGTCCTCATCTCTCTGGATTCTTATCACATCGGCATCAACATACACAACGGTACCGTCATGCTCTGCCAAAAGAACAACACCTGAGTCCTTAGCAGCTCTATGTTCGATACCTGTACCTACGATAGGCGCTTCAGCAACAAGAAGAGGCACTGCCTGTCTCTGCATGTTAGCACCCATCAGGGCTCTGTTGGCGTCGTCGTTTTCCAGGAACGGTATCATGGCTGTAGCCACGGATACTACCTGCTTAGGAGATACGTCCATGTAATCAACTTTTTCACGAGGAACCATATCCACTTCGCCGGCAACTCCTCTTGCAGCTACCTTTCTGTTGGCAAACATTCCGTTGGAATCCAGCGGCTCGTTGGCCTGTGCCACAATCATTCTTTCTTCGTCGTCTGCGGACAGATATCTGATCTCATCTGTTACCACGCCGTCCTTTACAACTCTGTACGGAGTTTCAATAAAGCCGTACTTGTTGATGATTCCGTATGTTGTAAGGGAACCTATAAGTCCGATGTTAGGACCTTCCGGTGTTTCTATAGGACACATACGTCCGTAATGGGAGTAGTGTACGTCACGCACCTCAAATCCGGCTCTTTCCCTTGAAAGTCCGCCAGGACCCAGTGCAGAAAGTCTTCTCTTATGAGTAAGCTCTGCCAGTGGGTTGTTCTGGTCCATGAACTGGGACAGCTGTGAACTTCCGAAGAATTCCTTTATGGCAGCTGTAACCGGTCTGATATTGATCAGCGCCTGCGGAGTTGTAACATCGATGTCCTGAATTGTCATTCTTTCCTTTACAACTCTTTCCATTCTAGCAAGACCGATTCTGAACTGGTTCTGGAGCAGTTCTCCTACAGTTCTTAGTCTTCTGTTGCCCAGATGGTCGATATCGTCTGTCTTGCCGATGCCGTAAGGCAGGTTCAGAAGATAACTTACAGATGCGATAATATCATCTATTATTATATGCTTTGGAGAAAGGTCGTTCTTTCTGGCAATCAGTGCCTTTTTAATGTCCTCTTCCTCCTGATTTTCTTCAAGTATATGCATCAGCACCGGATAATATACCTTATCCGCTACTTTAAGGTCTGATATGTCAAAGTCAACGTAGTCCTGCAGATTTACAAAATTATTACCGATAATCTTTGTAACCTTTTCCTGTTCTTCATCGCAGTATGCCATCACATATTTAACACCGGCATTCTCGATGGCAATGGCTTTTTCCAGGGAAATCTTTTTACCCTTTTCGGCCATAATCTCGCCTGTGTTAGGATCGATAACATCTTCAGCCACCACAACATCCTCGACCCTGTTTGACAGTCCGAGTTTCTTGTTGTATTTATATCTGCCCACCTTTGAGATGTCATATCTCTTAGGGTCAAAGAACAGTGAATTTATAAGTGAATGCGCACTTTCCTCTGTTGGAGGTTCGCCAGGTCTCAGCTTTTTGTATATTTCCTTAAGACCGTCTGCACGGGTTCTTGTAGTATCCTTTTCGAAGGTCTTCATAAGTCTTTCGTCTTCTCCGAAAACCTCTATGATGTCCTCGTTGGATTCCAGTCTGAGTCCTTCATTGCATCCAAATCTAGCCTGCTCGTTGGCAATGAACGTATCCATAGCTCTGAGCAGAACAGTAATCGGCTGCTTTCTTGTTCTGTCCACTCTTACAGAAAGCACTTCGTTTGTGTCTGTTTCGTATTCAAGCCATGCTCCTCTGTTAGGAATAACAGTAGTTGAGAACAGTTCTCTTCCTGACTTGTCAATTTCCTTGTCGTAGTAAGGGCCAGGTGAACGAACCAGCTGTGTTACGATAACTCTTTCTGCGCCGTTGTAAACAAATGTACCCTGCTTAGTCATCAGAGGGAAGTCTCCCATGAAAACTTCCTGCTCTTTAACTTCTCCTGTTTCATTTGTTATGAGTCTTACCTTAACTTTTAAAGGAGCAGCGTAAGTAGCATCTCTTTCTTTACATGTCTCCTGATCGTATTTAGGAGGTTCGCTGAGAGAATAATCCACAAATTCCAATACCATATTACCTGCGTAATCCTGGATTGGAGAGATATCTTCAAATACTTCTCTCAAGCCTTCTTTTATAAACCATTCATATGATTTAGTCTGGATTTGAATTAGATTAGGCATCTCAGCAACTTCGCTGATTTTAGAAAAAGTCTGTCTTTCTTTTCTACCTAATTTAATTGGCTTTGGCATAATTATCACTCCTTGTATACTATAAAACATCATACTATGTGCAGTCTAATATGATATCATAACACCTCTAAATCGTCAATATAAATTATTCGTAAAATTTACCTAGCACATCACAACAGAAGCGGGATACCCACCCTACGGGTCCCGCTCCTGTTTTGAGGAATTATCATGCTAAGGCTTACATTCCCATTTCCTTTCTGTTTATGTAGTGGGTGTGCAGCAGCTTATGAGCAAGCTCGCCACCCGGCTCTCCCAGGTATTCCTTGTAGAGAGTCTTTATAACAGGGTTATTATGAGACTTTCTTATGTAGTTTTCTCTGTCATTCTTATAAAGAGCTTCAGCTCTGAGAGCTTTAATGTCCATCCAGTTGCGCAGTGTAGCCGGCTGCTGAGGCTGACCTCCGCCATTTACACATCCGCCAGGACAAGCCATTATTTCTACAAAGTCGAAATGCTCTCCTGCAAGGATTCTTTCCATAAGCTTTCTGGCATTGCCCAGTCCGTGAGCTGCTGCCGCCTTAAGCTTAAGATCTCCTATCTTGATTTCAGCTTCCTTGATTCCTTCCTGACCTCTTATTTCAGTGTAGTCTATGGAATCAGAGCTCTTGCCAGTAAGAATGTCGGCTACGGATCTCAAGGCCGCTTCCATTACGCCGCCTGTGGAACCGAATATAACTCCGGCACCTGTGGAAATTCCCAAAGGATTATCAAATTCACCATCCGCCAAAGCCGGGAAGTCTATACCGTAAGCCTTTATCATTCTCGCCAGTTCTCTTGTGGTGATTACGACGTCAACATCCGCCAGGCCATCCACAGACAGCTCAGGCCTCTGAGCCTCAAACTTCTTGGCTGTGCAAGGCATTACTGATACAACGTATATATCCTTAGGATCGATGCCTGCTTTCTCAGCATAGTAACTCTTTATCACTGCGCCCATCATCTCATGAGGGGACTTGCATGAGGACAGATTATCCAGCATTTCCGGGAAATTATGTTCGCAGAACTTAATCCAGCCCGGTGAGCAGGAAGTTATAAGTGGCATCTTGCCTCCGGTCTTAATTCTGTGGATAAGCTCTGTACCTTCTTCCATTATTGTTAGGTCCGCAGCTGTATCTGTATCAAACACCTTATCAAAGCCAATCATCCTGAGAGCTGTTACCATCTTACCGGTAACATCGGTACCAATCTCCATTCCGAACTCTTCGCCCAGTGCCGCTCTTACAGCAGGAGCAGTCTGAACAATCACATGCTTTTCAGGGTCTTTAATTGCATCCCATACTTCCTCTACGCTGGAATGCTCCTGAAGAGCTCCCGTCGGACATACATTAATACACTGACCGCAATTGACGCACTTAGTCTCATCGATAGGTTTATCAAAAGGTGTTCCCACCACAGTGGAGTACCCTCTGTTTATAACATCTATGGCTCCCACGGTTTGAACATTGTGACATACTCCTATGCATCTTCTGCACAAAATACATCTGTTTGGATCTCTCCAGATGGAAATTCCGTCATACATAGGATGATAGCTGTTCGCCAGGAGAGTTTCCTGGTTTTTAGCATAACTCACAAACTCTGTATCCATGGTATTTGCGAGAACTTTTAATTCGCAGTTTGTCGCTCCTCTGTTACAGCTCTGGCACATAGCAGGATGGTTGGAAAGTATCAATTCCAGATTTTTCTTTCTGAATGCCAACAGCTCCGGCGTATGAGTACGCACTTCCATACCTTCTGCCACAGGCTGAACGCATGAAGCCTGCCAGTTCTTCATTCCCTTTACTTCCACAAGGCACATTCTGCAGCATCCAGCGTCGCTTATATCCTTCAGAAAGCACAGGGTAGGTATCTTGATGTTAATCTGCTTTGCAGCTTCAAGTATTGTATAACTTTCAGGAACGGTTACATCAATTCCGTCTATTATTAAATGAACTATCTTCTGATTCATGACTCGATCCCCCTTACGCATTCTTTGCTATGGCCTTAAACGGACATTTCTCTACGCAGGTTCCGCACTTGACGCATTTTGTGCTGTCAATAGCATATCCGTTTTCACGATCGCCTGTTATGCAGCCAATTGGACATACGGAAGCGCATATTCCGCACTTTTTACAAATATCCGGATTTATTACATATCTCTGCAGGGCAACACATACTCCCGCTGGACATCTCTTATCCACCACATGTGCTTCATACTCATCTCTGAAGTACTTGAGAGTGGAGAGTACCGGATTTGGTGCTGTCTGACCAAGTCCGCATAATGCACCTTTTTTAATATTATGTGCCAGATCTTCCAGCTCATCCAGATCTTCCAAAGTGCCTTCACCTTCAGTAATCTTTGTGAGCATTTCCAGCATCCTCTTTGTACCTATTCTGCAAGGAGGACATTTACCGCAGGATTCATCCACTGTAAATTCCAGATAGAACTTTGCAATATCCACCATACAAGTATCTTCGTCCATAACTATCATACCGCCGCTGCCCATCATGGACTCCAGCGCCAACAGAGAATCATAGTCGATTGGTGTATCGATGTAGTCTGCGGATATGCATCCTCCGGAAGGGCCTCCTGTCTGTACGGCTTTAAATTTCTTTCCGTTTGGAATTCCACCGCCTATGTCGTAGAGGATTTCTCTTAAGGTTGTTCCCATAGGAACTTCCACGAGTCCTGTGTTATTTATCTTGCCGCCCAGGGCAAACACTTTGGTACCCTTGGATTTTTCAGTGCCTATGGATGAGAACCATTCAGGTCCGTTCATTATTATCTGAGGCACATTGGCAAGGGTTTCAACATTATTTAATATTGTCGGTTTACCAAATAGACCTTTTACAGCAGGGAACGGAGGTTTTGTTCTAGGCTCACCTCTGTTACCTTCGATGGATCTCATAAGAGCAGTTTCTTCTCCGCATACAAAAGCTCCTGCTCCCAGTCTGATTTCCAGATCAAAGTCAAAATCAAGACCTAAAATATCTTTGCCTAAGAGTCCGTATTCCTTAGCCTGCTTAAGAGCTATGCTAAGTCTTTCAACGGCTATAGGATATTCTGCTCTTACATATACATATCCCTGGTGTGCCCCTATGGCATAGCCAGCTATTATCATAGCTTCAATTACCGAGTGAGGATCTCCTTCAAGTACGGAACGATCCATAAACGCTCCCGGGTCTCCTTCGTCGGCATTGCAGCATACATACTTTTCTTTTGATTTCTGGTCTGCCGCAAACTGCCACTTTACACCAGCAGGGAAACCACCGCCTCCACGGCCTCTTAATCCGGATTTTTTGATGGTTTCAAGCACATCCTCCGGATCCATTTCCGAAAGCACCTTTTCCAAGGCTTCATAACCTCCAAAGGCTATGTATTCATCGATATTTTCTGGATCTATTCTTCCGCAGTTTCTAAGTGCAATTCTCATCTGCTTTGAGAAGAAATCCAGTTCGTTTTCAGATCTGAGTCTTTCAACGATATGTCCGTTCATTATATGAGATTCCCAGATTTCGTTGATATCGTCAGGTCCTACATTTGTGTACATTATATTTTCTGGAAAGACCATAATAATCGGGCCTTCCGCACAGAGACCGAAGCATCCGGTTTTAATCACACGAACCTTATCCTGCATATTATCTCTTTCTATAAGAGCCGCAAGTCTTTCTCTGTCTTTAAGAGATCCCGAGGATGTACATCCGGTACCGCAGCAGGTCATAATGTAGATAATACCGTCATCATTGCCCACTCTGTTTCCCAGAGCCTGCATGGTCTGTTCGCGTATCGCTTTTATTTCACTAACACTCTTGCCCATTTGGAACCTCCTCGCTATCTTCGCTTTCATCGATAGACTCATACTTTTCAAGTATCTTATCTACTTCGTCAGGTGTGAGTCTTCCGTAAACTTCATCGTTTATGGTCACCACAGGTGCAAGTCCGCAGGCACCTACGCATCTGCATGAATCCAGTGAAAACTTGCCGTCCGGTGTACATTCACCAACTGTAATGGACAATTTTTCCTGAAATCTCTGCAAAATATCAGCCGCACCCTTAACATAGCATGCTGTTCCCATGCATACGTTTATTCTGTAGCGACCCTTCTGCTGTAACGAGAACTGAGCGTAAAACGTTACCACTCCGTATACCTTTGACAAAGGAATTTCAAGGCCTTCCGCTATTCTGCTCTGCACCTCATATGGTAAATATCCGAAAAGCTCCTGTGCTTCGTGCAATACAGGAATAAGGGCACCTTCCATTCCCTTGTGCTCCTTGATGATTTCATCAAGTCTTTTGAATTTTTCATTCATTTCACTGCAATTACCCATAAGTCACTCCTTATCAAAAACATCTTTATGCTTTCACGACTATTTTGTAAAATAATTTTACTCCATAGTGAAATATTTATCAATATATTGTCTGATAATTCTCTCTATTCTTTTTATTCTGATTTCTTTTCGTGACTCATTTATTATTGTACCATGAGATAATCCATTAAATAAAAAGAAGGTCATCCGACGATTAGTTCCGTCAGATTGACCTTCTTTAATTTCAGATTGTATATTTCGGCTTAATTGACTTATTTCAGTTCTACAACTGCGCCAACTTCTTCCAGCTGAGCCTTGAGTGCTTCTGCTTCAGCCTTTTCAACGCCTTCCTTAAGTGTAGAAGGAGCTCCGTCTACCATTTCCTTAGCTTCCTTCAGGCCGAGACCAGTGATTTCTCTAACAACCTTGATAACCTTGATCTTTTCGCTGCCTGCTTCCTTCAGTACAACGTCGAATTCAGACTGTTCAGCTCCGCCTGCTGCTTCGCCGCCTGCTGCTGCTACAGCTACAGGTGCTGCTGCGGATACGCCGAATTCTTCTTCACATGCTTCTACCAGTTCGTTGAGTTCGAGAACTGTCATATTTTTTATCGCTTCAATGATCTGATCTTTGTTCATTTTATTTTCTCCTTTTCTTAATTGATTTTATATTGCGCATTTCTGCGCGGCTTTTAATTACTATGCTATGCGCATTTTATTTTTACGCTTCCTGGGCAGCCTTGTCGTCTCTGATTGCTGCAAATGTTCTGACAGCCTTTGATACAGGAGACTGGATGCTTCCCATAAACTTGGCAATGAGTTCTTCCCTTCCAGGAATCTTTGCCAGTGCTTCAACGCCTGCAGCATCGTAGAATGAACCTTCTACTACTGCAGCCTTAAATGACATCTTTTCGAAGTCCTTCATAGCCTTGCTCAGTACTCTTGCAGGAGCAGTTACATCGTCATAAGACAGTGCAAATGCGCTTGGTCCTTCCAGTACTTCTCCAAGAGCTTCGAATTCTGTACCTTCGATTGCTCTCTTCATGAGAGTGTTTTTATAAACAGTGTAGTCAACATCGGCTTCACGAAGGTTTTTTCTCATGGCGTCAGCCTGTTCCACAGTAATTCCCATGTAGTCGATAACTACAGCGGATTTTGCTCTGGACAGCTTTTCTTTGATTTCGTCGATGATAACCTGTTTAGCCTGCTGTGCCTTTTTAATTTCGCTCATCTGTTGTCTGTTCTCCTTTCCGACCGTGATACACAGTCTTTTTTATGGGGTACTCCATAAAAAAATCCCGCGTCATAGACAGCGAGATCAATATTTTATATTGTACCTCGGCGGGAAATTAAGCTTTCGCACCCGCTGTCTACGGTTAGTTTTCGTAATTCAGTTTTTTAGTCCCGGCTTAGCCCAGCTTTGCAGGGTTTACCTTTACTCCAGGACCCATTGTGGACGCAACTGTTACAGTTCTAAGATACTGTCCCTTTGCGGCAGCAGGTTTTGCCTTGATAACCGCATCGATCAGTGCGTTAAAGTTTTCGTTGAGCTTTTCTGCGCCAAAGGATACCTTACCGATAGCAACATGGATAATGTTTGCCTTGTCAAGTCTGTACTCAACTTTACCGGCTTTGATTTCTGTCAGCGCCTTTTCGAGATCCATTGTAACTGTGCCGGACTTAGGGTTTGGCATCAGGCCCTTAGGACCGAGGATTTTACCAAGTCTACCTACAACGCCCATCATGTCAGGTGTTGCAACAACTACGTCAAAGTCAAACCAGTTTTCGCTCTGAATCTTCTGAGCAAGCTCTTCAGCTCCTACGTAATCAGCTCCTGCAGCTTCTGCTTCGCTGGCCTTAGGTCCTTTAGCGAATACCAGAACTCTGTTAGTCTTACCAGTACCGTTAGGAAGTACGATGGCTCCTCTAACCTGCTGATCAGCGTGTCTTCCGTCTACACCCAACTTGAGATGTACTTCAACGGATTCGTCAAATTTTGCTTTTGAATTTTCTACAACAAGCTCTAAAGCTTTGTCTGCATCGTACAGAGTTGTCTTGTCGATATTTTCGGCTGCAGCTCTGTAGTTCTTACCTCTTTTAGGCATATCTTTTACCTCCTTAGTGGTGCTTGCGATTTTTCATCTCCCACCGATTAATCTTCAACTACAATTCCCATACTTCTTGCTGTTCCGCAAATCATTTCCATAGCGGCTTCAACGCTTCCGGCATTCAAATCCGGCATCTTGAGCTCAGCAATTTCCTGAACCTGTGCTCTCTTTACAGTAGCAACCTTAGTCTTGTTAGGTTCACCGGAACCTGACTGGATGTTTGCTGCCTTCTTGAGAAGTACTGCTGCCGGTGGTGTCTTACAAATAAATGTGAAAGATCTGTCGGCATATACAGTAATTACTACAGGAATAATCATACCCTGCTGATCCTGTGTCTTTGCGTTGAACTGCTTACAGAAATCCATGATGTTTACGCCCTTCTGACCTAATGCCGGTCCGACAGGAGGTGCAGGAGTTGCGCCGCCAGCAGGAATCTGCAATTTAATGTAGCCTTCAACTTTCTTAGCCATTGGTCCTCTCCTTTCTATTTAATTTTATCAATCTGAGCGAATTCCAGTTCTACCGGAGTTTCACGGCCAAACATGGATATCTTCGCTTTGACTGTCGATTTATCTTCGTTGACCTCTTCAACTTCTCCCATAAATCCTTCAAAAGGACCGTTGATAACCTTGATGCTGTCGCCAGCCGCAAGATCGAGATCAACCTGTATCTTTTCTATACCCATCCTTCTTACTTCTTCCACGGAAAGAGGTATAGGATTTGAGCCATGACCTACAAAACCGGTCACGCCCTGAGTGTTTCTTACAAGATACCAGGACTCGTTGGTTATAATCATTTTCACGATAACATAACCCGGGAACATTTTTCTGGTTTTGATAACCATCTTGCCGTCCTTTGGTTCCGCTTTATCTTCAGTCGGTACCACTACGGCCTGGATAAGATCCTGCATGCCCCTGTTTTCCACGAGCTTTTCTATATTAATCTTAACCTTGTTCTCATGTCCGGAATAGGTATGAACCACATACCATTTAGGAGTTCCGTCTCCACGAAGTCCTTCTCCTTCTATAGGAGTGATATTTTTTCTTTCTGACATTTTCTACCCTTCTTTACATGTTTATGCCCAGCAGTCCTTTGAGTGCGGCCAAAAATCCTGTATCGATAAGCCAGAACGCAACAGCGAATACAACGCATGTAGTCAGAACTGTAACCGTATAGGCCCCAAGTTCCTTTTTAGTAGGCCAAACGACTTTTTTCATTTCAAGTCTTACGCCCTTGAAGTATTCTCTGATGCCTTTCTTTTCTTTATTCTTCTTGCTTCCAGCCATCTGCTGTGCACGTCTGCGTACATCAGTCTGTTTTGCCATAAAGTCACCCTCTTATTTTGTCTCTCTGTGAAGTGTGTGCTTCTTGCAAGTAGGACAGTATTTGTTCATTTCAATACGATCCGGGTTGTTCTTTTTGTTTTTCATTGTGTGGTAATTTCTGTTTTTGCATTCTGTGCATGCGAGTATTGCTTTAACTCTCATTTTCTTTATCCTCCATCAACTTAAAACTAGAGCTTTTTACAAAGCTCTGCTGTTATTTCTCATAAAGTCGCTCATTAAGTATACTAGTCAAGTATGTAAAAGTCAATACATATGCCGTTTTATTTTTTACACAAAAATCAATCTAACAGGTATATATACCGGCGCAATATACAGATTTTGTCTTTGTTATCGCCTCAGCGTTTCTTTCTCATTCGACCAAGCAGCACATATACTGACAGCAAAATCACCACAGACAGAATCAGAACGATGTACATGGTACTCTCGCTGATTTTTTCTTCACCGAAGTACAGATTGCAATCCAGGGAGTCCATTACATCACTGGTGACTTCTTCAGGCATTCCTTGTGATTCCATCTCTTCCATAACCCCGCCTATGGCATGGTTGCGCAGCAGTCCCGTTCCGTAGGTTCCAGGCATGAACATAAGCGCTTTTTGCAACCCTTCTCCAAAAGATGCTATAGGCATATATGCACCGCAGATAAAACCATACCCTGCACTGACTATTGTGCCTACCGCCTGCATCTGTCCTTGGGATGAAAGGAACAGATTCACTACTGAAGATAACGCTGTTCCAAACATCGTAAGCAGGAACACATCTGCAAAAATACAGATTACATCTTCGGCAGACATATACCAGCCGATATTTTTCATATATATAAAACATATTATTGTAGTCACCAGACAAATCAGCAGCGTAGAAATAGCTGTAGCAACATAATAGCTCAATGTCAGAGTGTGGCTCTTTACCGGTGTTACGGTCAAGTCATTTCTTGCTCCTGTCACCTTATCCTGCACCATCAGCATATTTGCGCAGAATGCCACTGTTATCGCCGAAACAGATAAAAGCGATGAAAACAGCTGACCTCCTACCACTGCATCAATCAATTCCTCTTTTATTGGATAGACCTCTAAGCCTCCAGACAAAAATCCCTCTCTAAAGCTCTTTGCAAGGAAGGTAACATACAATACCAAAAGGATTATAGGCGTTATTAAAGATGTAAAAAATAGACCTTTATCCTTAAAGAACAATTTCACATTTCTTCTTATGAGATTGCCAAGTCCTATCATCTTGCATCACCTCCTTCGAGGCGTTTACCGGTTACAGCAAGAAAAACATCATCCATCTTTCCTTTTGTAATCTCATAATTCTTAAAGAGTTCAGGATGGTTCATTATGAGTCCTGTTGCCTCGGAAGTATCCTTTACAGATATTCGCACACCGTCTCTTATCTTTTCAAATGGTTTTCCCATAAGTCGAACCTGCTGCTCGGATATCCCATATATCGTAATGTAATCTCCTGTAAAACTATTCTTAAGTTCCAGCGGCGAACCTTCTGCTGCAATTTTCCCTCCGTCAATTATTACGACATAGTCAGCATCGGCGGTTTCCTCCATATAGTGAGTTGTTAAAAATACTGTCATGTTTTCTTTCTTTCGCAGTTCATGAATAACATTCCATATTAATTTTCGCGTATGAGGATCAAGCCCTGTTGTCGGCTCATCAAGTATGAGAATTTCCGGTTTATGAAGAAGTGCCCTTGCGATATCAATTCTCCGCCTCTGTCCTCCTGACAATTTGCCAACGGTACGTTTAAGCAGATCATCTATGGAAAGTACATGACTTATCTGTTCCAGCCTGTTTTCAAAATCTCTGCCTTTTATGCCGTACAAGGCTGCTCTGCTTTTAAGATTATCCCTGACCGACAATGCCATATCAAGTACTGAATTTTGAAATACGACTCCTATTTTTCCGGCAATAATTTCCATATCCTTTTCCGTATCATATCCGCATACTCTTACACTGCCGCTGTCTTTTTTCTGCTGTCCGCATATTATTGAGATTGTAGTGGATTTACCTGCTCCGTTAACTCCGAGAAATGCGAACAGTTCGCCTTTTCTTACTTGAAGCGAAAGTTTATTCACCGCATGTATATCACCAAAGCATTTATCAAGGTTTTCAATTTGTATCACATTTCCCATACATTGTTTCCTTTCGTTTTTCCCTCTTATTCTTATCACTATCTCATTTGTTTTATAATATCATAATGACACTTTGGTGAATATATAATAAAAAAGGGCATACTCGATGCCCTTTTTATACGCTTTTGGATAGGTCTCCCTATT